>MTLD01004321.1_pt1 | contig 11635 bp, 9 predicted proteins | sample 1982471 | NCBI WGS metagenome assembly MTLD01 (sample SAMN05712604, study PRJNA340218) | biofilm metagenome | isolation source: sample SPM anode biofilm adapted to -50 mV | place: USA | collected 2012-02-03
GGCAAGGGCTTCGCCGTGGTGGCCGAGGAGGTGCGCAAGCTGGCCGAACAGTCGGAACTGGCCGCCGGCCAGATCGCCGCCCTCATCGGCGGCATCCAGGAGGATACCAGCCAGGCGGTGACGGCGATGGAAAAGGGTACCCGCGAGGTTGGCGAAGGTTCGGAGAAGGTGATTGCCGCCGGGGAGGCGTTCCGGAGCATCGACCGGCTCGTGAACGAGGTGTCCGGCAGGGCGAAGGGGATAGCGACCGCCGTCAAGCGCCTGGCGGGAGGCAGCGAGCAGACGGTCAAGGCTGTCGAAGAGATCAAGGTGGTCAGCGAGGCGACGATGGGCCAGACCGAGACGGTGTCGGCGGCGACCGAGGAACAATCGGCGTCGATGGAGGAAATCGCCTCGTCCAGCCGCGAGCTGGCGAAATTGGCGGCGGAACTCCGCGAGGCCGTGCTGCGGTTCAAGGTTTAGCAGGCGGCAACCGGCATTGGGGAAAACCCGGGGGCTACCCCGGGTTTTCGTTTGCCGCTGAGTTGTTCGCCAGGGCCAGGATCCGTTGCCAGTGGTCGGGCGGCACGGGCATGACCGACAGGCGGGGGATGCGCACGAGCTCCCAGGCGGCGAAGGCCGGGGCGGCCTTGATCTCGGCCAGGGTGACGGGCCTCGCCAGGCGCCGGCGGGGGGCGACGTCGACGACGACGAACCGCGCGTCGTCCGCGGCCGGGTCGGGGTAGGCGGCGGCGACGACTTCGGCGACGCCGACGACCGCTTTCTCCTTGCCGGTGTGGTAGATGAAGGCAAGGTCGCCGGCCGCCATCGCCCGCATGTGAGCGAGGGCGCGGAAGTTGCGCACCCCGTTCCAGCGGTCGCGGCCCAGCTTTTCGAGGTCGCCGTAGCTGAACTCGCCGGGTTCGGTTTTCAGCAGCCAGTAGGCCATGGTATCACCCCTCACATGCTGTTATTATACCCCGCCGGCCGGCCGCTAGCCTGCATGGTCGGCCGGCTGCTTTCAATAGATAGTTTATCGGGCTATAACATTCCTCTATGAGTTTGTGACAAAAACCACATAGGAAGACCGGGGCGGGTCTGTTACAATTGAAAGTGAAATAATCAGCGCAGGAGGATTTGCCGATGAGCGCTACTCTTGGCTGGCTGATCGCCGGCCCGTTCATGTATCTGGCTGTCGCCGTTTTCGTCGTCGCCACCTTGAAGAAGGTCCTTACGATCGCCGCCATGCCCCGCCATCTGCGGTGGGACCTTTATCCGATAGCCCACGAGGGACCGGAAGGGTCGGCCTTCCAGAAGACCGAGTTCTGGAAGCGGCCCCGCACCTACAACTTCGCTTGCGAGATCGCCGAGATGGCGGAGGAAATCCTCCTCCTCAAGCGGACCTTCCTTTATAACCGCAAAATCTGGAACTTCTCCTACCCGATGCATGCCGGGTTCTACCTGATCATCGGCTGGATGGCGCTCGTCGTGGTGGGCGCCGTGCTTGAGATGGCCAGCGGCCTGAAGGTATCGGCCGCGTCGACCGTATTCTGGGCCCAGGCCCTCAACGCCGTCATCGTCATCGCCGGGGCGGGCGGCCTTGCCCTCGGCCTGGTCGGCTGCCTGGGGCTGCTGTGGATGCGCTGCACGGACGAGGACCTCCGCGACTTCTCCTCGCCGGTGACCTTCCTCAACCTCTACCTGCTCATCGCCCTGTTCGGCGTCGGCCTGGCCGCCTGGCTGCTGGAGGACCCCTCGTTCGTCCTGGCCCGCGGCTACGCTGCGTCGCTGCTCACCTTCTCCCCCGCGGCCCTGCCGCCGCTCATGACCCTGGAGACACTGCTGTTCGGCGTCTTCCTCGTCTACCTGCCGTTCAGCCGCATGCTCCACTTCGCGGCCAAGTATTTCTTCTATCATAATATCATGTGGGACGACGAGCCGAACGTGCCCGGCGGCGGCCTCGACAAAACGATCGTCGGCTATCTGCACTACAAGGCGGAATGGTCGGCCCCCCACCTGAAGTCCGGCGGCTCCTGGCTGGAGCAGGCGACGACCAACCCGGCCAAGCCGAAGGAGGAGGGAAAGTAAGCCATGAAACATAAAGTGCGTCTTAATGATATTGCCAAACCGGCCGACATACTGTGCCCGCTAGCCGTCACCGACCTCGACACGGTCCCCGGCTACGAGGAAAAACCTTTCAAGCCTGTCAAACCGGAGTGGAAGGAGAAATACGATTTTTCCCTTGACGGTTTCTCGGCCCTTGCGCTTACGCCGCCGGCTACCAAAGAGGCGGAAGAGGAACTTGTCAACAAATTCCTCCGCGGCCTGGAGAAGCTGTTTACCAAAGAAAACAACTGGACGTTCATGCAGCCGACTTCGCTGAGCACCGACTACTGCGTGCGCTGCAACACTTGCAACGAGGCCTGCCCGGTTTATGTGGAGAGCGGCCGCCAGGACATTTATCGTCCCAACTACCGCTCCGAGCTGCTGCGCAAGCTCTACCAGCGCTATTTCACCACCGAGGGACGCCTGTTGGGCGGCTTTGTCGGCGCCGACGTCGAGCTCAACTGGCGGACGATTTATCGCCTGGCGGAGTTGACCTACCGCTGCACCATCTGCCGCCGCTGCGCCGCCACCTGCCCGGTGGGCGTGGACAACGGCCTGCTTAACCGCGAGTTGCGCAAGCTTTTCAGCCAGGAATTGGGTATCGCCTCTGAAGGGGTTCACAAGTCGGGGACGATGCGCCACCTGCAGACCGGTTCCTCCACCGGGATGACACCGGCCGCCTTTTTGGACACGATCGAATTCATCGAGGACGACATCGAGGAGCGCATCGGCCGCCGCATCAAGATACCCATCGACAAAAAGGGCGCCGACGTCCTCCTCATCCATAACGCCGGCGAATACGTCTCCTGGCCGGAGAACCCGGCCGCGTTCGCCATCCTTTTCGACGCCGCCGGCATCGACTGGACGCTGTCGAGCGAGTCGATGGGCTACGAAGGGGTCAACTATGGCACGTGGTATGACGACTTCCAGTTTGCCCGTGTGGCGGTGGCCCAGGTGCAGGCAGCCAAGAAACTTGGCGTACAAAGGATCGTCGTCGGCGAATGCGGCCACGCCACCAAGGCGATCGTCGAGATCGCTGACCGGGTGTGCGTGGGCGACCTGGCCATCCACCGCGAGGGATGCCTGCCGCTGCTGGAGAAGATCGTTACCAGCGGGGCGATCAAATTCGACCCCAGCAAAAACAACTTCCCCATAACCCTTCACGACCCCTGCAACATGGTCCGCCTGATGGGTATCGTTTCGCCCCAGCGCAACGTGCTTAAGGCCATCACCCCGCCCGGTTGCTTCCGCGAGATGCCCAACGCCGGCATAATGAATTACTGCTGTGGCGGCGGCAGCGGTTTCGCGGTGATGAACTCGATGAATTTCCCGGAATGGCGCGACAACGTAGCCTCGCGCATGAAGGCCAAACAGGTGCTGGAAGCCTTCAAGGACTGCCTCGACCCCGCCATCCCCAAATACTACTGCGCCCCGTGCTCCAATTGCAAGGGCGCGGCCCGCGACGCCCTCATGAACCACTACGGCTTCCGCGACAAGTACAACATCATCTACGGCGGCCTGGTCGAACTGATGGTGAACGCCATGGTGGATATTCCGAAGCCGTTCATCTCCTGGGAAGACGAATTTTAATCATAAGGCTTATCATCAGAAGCAACTTCGCGTCGGGAGTTGCTTCTGCGTTTCTTATTGCGCGCCGGCGGGGCACCCTATATAATATAATTCGGTTGGGCAACAGCCATAATTTACCGGATGTAGGGGGAAAGAAGCGAATGGACGGGATCGAGTGGCGGCTGGTGGTCAAGCGCTACGTGGCAACCACCCTGGGCGGCCTGATCTGCGGCGTGGCGATCAACGCTTTCTATGTGCCTCATTTTCTTCTGAGCGGCGGCATCGCCGGCATCGCCATGATCCTCCATTACATGCTGGAGTGGCCGATCGGCCTCCAGATCGCCGCCCTGAACATACCCCTCTTTTACGCCGCCTACCGCTTTATGGACAGGGCGTATTTCCTCTGTGCCCTCTATGGCCTGGTAGTATTCACCGTCGCCATCGACGCCACCAACTTCCTCACCGTCCGGCCGGTAGTGGACGACACCATGCTGGCGGCCATTTTCGGCGGCCTCGTGTCGGGCATCGGATCAGGCCTCGTCTTCCGCGTCAACGGCAGCCTGGGCGGGACGGATATAGTCGCGATGCTGGTGAAGAAGTATTTCGCCTACAACGTCGGCCACGTGACGCTTGGCATCAACGGCGTCCTGATGACGGTGGCCGCCTTCCTATTCGGCTTCAAGCCGGCGATGTTCACGCTGATCGCGATGTACGTCGGAGCGATGACGGTCGATAAAGTCATCGCCGGCTTCAACACCAAGAAAACGGTGCTGATCGTCTCCGACCGCAGCGAGCAGATCGCGACGGCGATCATGAAAGAGATCGGCCGCGGGGTCACGTTCATCAACGGCCAGGGGGCGTTCACCCGCGAAGACAAAAAGGTCGTCTTCGTGGTCGTGACGCTGACCCAGATGGCCAAAATCAAACCGATCGTGGACGGGGTCGATCCCCATGCCCTGATGATCGTCCAGGACGCGGTCGAGGTGCTGGGGCACGGGTTTACGCTGCCGAAGTTCCGCAACGGCGACGAGTGATCGCCCGCGGTTGATAAATTACTGCCATACGCTTAAGCTATGCGGCGGACACCTGCGTCCGCCGTTTTCCTTCGCCCCGGATAGATCGCCCTCGGGCGGGAAAAATAGGGATATATAGAATATCCCGAGGGTGGCATAGGGTGGTAGACAATTCGTTTATAAAAATATTCGGCTTCGTCAAACGGCTGTTGGTTTTTCAGCCGCCGGTCGAGCCCAGCCGGTTCGTCCTCGGCGAAGGGGCCGATGACGGACATGAGAGCGACACCGCCAAAAACCACGGCCTATGGTCCGCCGTCCGGGAACTGGAGGCGCTCAGCCGTTTCGGCCGGAGGCTGGAGGCGACTATGGCCAAGGCCGGCGCGGCGTTGGCGGCGGGGGAATGGCCGGCGCGGGGCGAAACGCTCCGCGCCGAGTGCGCCGCTTTGGAAAAGCAGTGGCGCGAGCTGCGGCCGCTGCTCCTGTCCTACGACGGCAACGCCGACAATCTGGCCGAGCGGCCGGTCAGCACCAGCCTGGAGGAAAACCGCAAGATCGTCGAGACTTTGTATAACCTGCCGGCCAACAAAGACGTGATTATGCGCCATATCGCGCTGGGCACCGAGCCGCCCCTGCGGGCAACGCTCGTGTATATGGAAGGCATGACGGACGGCAAGTTCATCTCGCTGGGCGTGCTCCAGCCGCTAATGCTGCTGGCCGGCGGACGGCAGGAGCCGCTCGGCGAGGACATGCTCGCGCGGATCAGCGAGGCGCTGCTCCCCGGCAGCCACGTCAATAAAGTCGGCACCTTTACCGACATCCAGTCCGCCATCAACAGCGGCGACACGGTCATCTTCTTCGACGGCGCCGGCGAAGCGCTGGTGGTCGAGACCAAGGGCTGGGAGCACCGCGGCGTCGACCGGCCGCTGATCGAGCAGAGCATCCGCGGGTCCCAGGTGGCGTTCAGCGAGAACCTGCGGGTCAACACGGGACTGGTGCGGTCGATGCTGCGGGCGACCGACCTCGTTACCGAGCTCATCCCGGTGGGAACCCGCAGCCGGGTAAGCTGTGCCATCATGTATCTGGCGTCGGTGGCCAACCCCGAGCTGGTCGCGGAGATCAAACGGCGTATCGGCAAGATCGACACCGACTACCTGAGCGATTCCGGCCATCTTGAGCAGTTCATCGAAGACCGCTTCATCCTGCCGCTGCCGCAGGCGCTCTCCACCGAGCGCCCCGACCGGGTGGCCTCCCACCTGGCCGAAGGGCGGGTGGCGATAATCATCGAGGGTTCGCCGTTCGCGGCGGTGGCGCCGGCGAATTTCTTCACCTTTTTTCACTCGGGGGAGGATTTTAGTCTCAAACCTTCGGCCGCCAACTTCCTCCGCTTTCTACGGTTGTTCGGCACGTTGATTTCGACCGTCCTGCCGGGGCTTTATATCGCCCTGACCTATTTCCACCAGGAGGCGGTGCCGACCGAGCTGGCGCTGGCGATCGCCTCCACCCGCGAAGAGGTCCCCTTTCCGGCCTGGTTCGAAATCTTCATGATGGAGGTCTCCTTCGAACTCATCCGCGAGGCCGGCGTGCGCATCCCCGGCATCCTTGGCTCGACGATCGGCATCGTCGGCGCCATCATCCTCGGCCAGGCGGCGGTGGCGGCCCGCATCGTCAGCCCGATCGTCGTTATTCTCGTGGCGATCACCGGCCTGGCATCGTCGATCATCCCTGAATTCCGCATGGCCTTCTTCGCCCGCCTCAGCAGGTTCGGCCTGCTGCTCGTTTCGGTGACGATGGGCCTCGTCGGCTTGGCGTCAGGGCTGCTGGTGATGACGGTCGCCCTGTGCAGCATGAAATCTTTCGGTTTGCCATATATGGTGCCGATCGCTCCTAGGACGGTGAGCGGCTTGGACGTTGTCACGCGCGGGGAGGTCTGGCGGCGGGAGCGGCGCCCCGACGCGCTCAACACCGGCGATTCTAGCCGGCAGGCCGAGGTAAGCCGGCAGTGGGAGCAAGAATTACCGGCCGGGGAGGAAGAGCGATGAGCTATCAGCCGGGCCGCATGGGGATAGCGGAAGGGATCGGGCTAACCTTCATGGTCATGCTGCCGCGCGTTTTTCTCGCCTCGCCGGCGATAACGGTTTCCACCCTGCAAAATTTGGCCTGGATTGCTCCCCTGCTCAACTGGACGGCGGCGCTGGCCGTATTTTATCTGCTGTCTTTCGCCACTGCCCGTTACAAGGGCGATTTATTCGCCGTGAGCGAACGGCTTATCGGCCGCGCCGGGGCATGGTTTTTCGCCTTGTTTTACGCGGTGCTCTTCCTCCTCGACGCCGCGTCGCTGCTCCGCCAGTTCGCCGAGAACACCCTGCTCACCGCCCTGCCGGCGACCGAATTCCGCGTGGTGATCTTATGGTATATCGTATTTGCCGCCGTGCTGGTCAGCTTCGGTATCGAAGGCATAGCCAGGGCTTCGTACCTGGTCATGCCCTTCATAACAGGCGGCGTACTGGCCGTCATTCTGCTGCTTGCGCCGTTCTACGACATCTACCGGCTTTTCCCCTGGCTGGGAGCGGGTATTACGCCGGCCGTCAATCGCGGCCTGGGACTGGTCGGCCTAAACCTCGGCGGCCTGCTGCTGTTCGTGTTCGCCCCGCAGTTTCAGAACCCCGGCACGCTACGGACGGCGCTCGTGTACGGCGGCAGCCTGAGCGCCGTCCTGCGGACCCTGGTCATCTTCTTCTTCCTCCTCGCCTTCGGGGTGGCCGAAGGGATGGAAAAGACGCTGCCGTTCTTCGAAATGTCCCGCCTCGTTTACCTCAGCCCCTACGTGCAGCGTATCGAGGCACTGTTCGTGGTCATCTGGGTGATCACCGGCCTGTTGGCCATCGCCATCGATCTGCTCGTAACCCTGCAGCTCATCGCCCGGCCTCTGAACCTGCCCAGTCTGCGGCCGCTGGTGCCGGTCGTTGCCCTGGCGGCCCTCAACATTGCCGTCATCCCCGCCGACATCAGCACGGCCGTGGAAGCGGACAGTCGTCTCGTCCTTTTGTTGAGCGCCGGGGTGTACGGCGGGCCGTTGCTGCTGGCCGCGGCCGCTTATTTCAAAACGAGGAGGAAAAAGCCGTGGTCCGCGTGACGGCCATCGTCTGCCTGCTGGCCGCGCTGCTGACCGTCGGCTGCAACGGCTCCCACGAGACAGACGAGGTTACTTACGTCATCTCTGTCGGTATCGACGCCGCCCCCCGCGGACAGCTGCACGTCACCTACCGTTTGGCCAAAACGAGCGCGGTGGGCGGAGAGACCGGGGCAAGCGGCGGCGGCAAGGGCGGGGAAGGGTCGTCCGACACCATCACCATCACCGCGTCTTCGCTGGCGGTGGCCCGCGATCTGCTCAATTCCCAGGTCGCCCGCGCGCCCAGCCTGTCGCACGTCAAGGTGTTCGTCGTCGGCGAGGAACTGGCCCGCCGCGGCGTCGGGGACGTTATCGGCCCGTTGCTGCGCTTCCGCGAGTTCCGCGGCTCGATGTTCATATTCGTGGCCGACGGCACAACGGCGGAAAAAGTCATCCGCTCCAACAAGCCTACCGTCCAAAAACTGCCGGCCCGCTGGATCGAAGGCATGATGGCCTCGGCCGGCGAATCGGGCTATTACCCTCGCACCTTCCTCCACAATTTTTACGTGCCCCTCAAGGCGGCCAGCGGCAGCCCCTACGCCGTACTGATGGGCCTCAGCCCCGAAGGCGGCGAGGCGCGGCCCGCGGCCGGGCAGACGGCCGGCGAAAAGACGGAAGAGTTTCTCGCCGACGGGTTTCCAATACGCGGCGGCAATCAGGTTGTCCTTATCGGTACCGCCCTCTTCCGGGGCGACAAAATGGTGGGCAAACTGACGAGCGAGGAAACCCGCATGCTCACCATCCTGACCGGCGAATTCCGGCGCGGTTTCCTTACGATTCAAGACCCCCTCCAGCCGGCGAAAGGGGTGAACATCCATCTCCGCCCGGGCCGCAAGGCCAAAATTACCGTCGCTGTGGCGGACGATCGGCCGGTGATCGACGTTGACGTCATGATGGAAGGGGAAATCTCCGCCATCAGCAGCGGCGTGAATTACGAATCGCCGGCGTACAGTCAGACGCTGGAGGAGCAGATCTCGTCCGTCATCCGCCAGGATATGGAGAGGATGATCCGTTATACGCAGCAGGTGGGCTCCGACCCGGTCAACTTCGGCAAATTTCTACGGTCGCAGTTTAGCTCATACAGCGATTACCGCCGGTTCGACTTCGACAGCAAGTACCCGACGGCCGAAGTCAACGTCAAGGTGACCACCCAGGTCCGCCGCACCGGTCTGATGCGGATGACGTCGCCGATCCGCGGCGCGGAATGAGTTTTTTTCGCCGGCCTCTTTCGCCGGGCGGCAAATTATGCTAAATTAGAACATGGTGGAAGCCATCGAGGCCGACAGGCTCAAAGGAGGTACAACGCATGGAACTGTGGTTCAGCGAATTCCAGACCGGCGATCTGCGTCTGAGCGCCAGGGTCAGGGAGACGCTCTATATGGGTAAGTCGGAATTCCAGGATATCGCCGTGCTGGATACGTTCGAGTTCGGCCGCATGCTGGCCCTGGACGGCGTTTTCCAGACGAGCGTCCTCGACGAATTCATCTACCACGAAATGATCGCCCATATCCCGCTCTTCACCCACCCCGCCCCCCGCCAGGTGCTCATTATCGGCGGCGGCGACGGCGGCGCGGCGCGGGAAATCCTGCGGCATCCGGCGGTGGAGCGGCTGGAGATGGTGGAGATCGACGGAGCGGTCGTCGAGGTGTGCAAGCGGTTCCTGCCGGAGATCAGCACCGTCCTCATCAACGGGCATGACAAGTTCCGCCTCAAGATCGGCGACGGCATCGACCACATGGCGCAGGCCGAGAACAAGTACGACGTCATCGTCGTCGACTGCTCCGACCCCATCGGCCCGGGAGAAGGCCTGTTCACCCGCCGTTTCTACGAGGACTGCCATAAAGCGCTCAAGGCCGACGGCCTGTTCGTGCAGCAGACCGAATCGCCCTTTTACCACCAGCCGCTGCTGAAGAGGCTGAGCAAGGACATCGAGGCGATCTTCCCCATCACCCGCACCTACCTGGCGCAGATCCCGCTGTATCCCGGCGGCACGCACTGCTTCACCATCGGCTCGAAACGGTACGACCCGCTGGACGTCGATACGGCCAAGCTGCCCGACCTGGCGACGCGGTACTGGAACAGGGAACTGCAAAGGAGCAGCTTCGCGCTGCCCAACTTTATAAAAGAGCTTTTTAAATAGCCCAAAATGAAAGCCGTCGGCACAGCCGGCGGCTTTCCCGCGTTATTTGAGATGTTCCGGATTCAACCCCTGCAGTTCCTCCGGCACGAACCGCCCGTCCTTGCGGATAAGCACGCCGTCGCAGCGTATTTCGCCGCCGCCGTGCGCCGGCGTCTGGATGCAGACGAGGTCCCAATGGACGGCGGACCGGTTGCCGTTGAACGCTTTCTCGTACGCGTTGCCGGGGGTGAAATGGAAGGAGCCGCTGATCTTCTCGTCGAAGAGCGTATCCTTCATCGGCCGTTCGATGTACGGGTTGACGCCGAGGGCGAATTCGCCGATGTAACGGGCGCCATCGTCGGTGTCGAGGACTTTGTTGATTTTTTCGTTGTCGTTGGCGGTCGCTTTGACGATTTTGCCGGCAGAGAACTCGAGGCGGATGTTCTCGTAGGTGAAGCCCTGACGGACGGCGGGGGCGTTGTAGCTGATGACGCCGTTGACGGAGTCCTTGACCGGCGCGGTGTACACCTCGCCGTCGGGGATGTTGCGGCGGCCGGCGCACTTGACGGCCGGGATGCCCTTTATCGAGAAGGTGAGGTCGGTGCCGGGTCCGGTGATCTGCACGCGGTCGGTGCGTTCCAGCAGAGCCACGAGGGGGTCCATCGCAGCCGCCATGCGGGCGTAGTCCAGCGTGCAGACGCGGAAGTAGAAGTCCTCGAACGCCTCGGTGCTCATGGCGGCCAGCTGCGCCATCGACGGCCCGGGGTAGCGGAGGACGCACCACTTAGTCCTGGGGACGCGGAGATCGATATGGACCGGTTTGACCCAATGCTGCTCGTAGAGCTGCAGGCGGTCGGCGGGGACGTCGGCCATCTCGCTGATATTGTCGCTGGCCCGGATGGCGATATAGGCGTCCATGGCCTTCATGCGGGCCGCTTCCCACTCGGCCGCCAGCGAAAGCTGCACGGCGTCGGCGCCGCGGAGGACGGCCCGGAGCAACTGGCTGTTCTTGACGGTGAGAAAAGGTACGGCGCCGGCGCGGTAGGCTTCGTCGACGAGGGCCTTGGCAAGCGGCAGGGCGCCGTCGACCGTCTCGATGAGGATCTTCTCGCCGCCGGCAAGGGCGGTGGAGTAGTCGATCAGGGTGCGGGCAAGGGTGGCGATACGCGGATCCAAATGGATTCCCTCCTATTCGTCTGCAAGGCGGCTATCCGGTCTTTGCATATACTATGATAATTATCTGCCGGCGGGCCTTCTCCTGCCTGAAAGGGCGTTGGCTAGGCGGCTGCGTTTTGGTAGAATGATAGGTGAGGTGATAATTTATGGATAAAGCTACCGTAGTCGTAACCCGCGGCATGCCGGCCGCCTTCCTCGACCTGCTTGAGGGCTGCCGGGTCGTCATGCCGCCGGGTGAAGACGGCGCGTACAGCCGCGACGAACTGCTGGCCGCCGTCAAGGGCTGCGACGCCGTGCTGGTGGCCGGCGACCGCATCGACGAGGCGGTATGCGCCGCCGCCGCTCCGACCTGCAAGGTATTCGCCAATTACGGCGTGGGCTACAACAACATCGACGTGGCCGCCGCGACCGCCCGCGGCATCTGGGTGTGCAACACGCCCGACGTCGTGACCGACGCCACGGCCGACCTCGCCTGGGCGCTGCTGTTGGCGGCGGCCCGGCGGG
>MTLD01000769.1_pt1 | contig 11631 bp, 10 predicted proteins | sample 1982471 | NCBI WGS metagenome assembly MTLD01 (sample SAMN05712604, study PRJNA340218) | biofilm metagenome | isolation source: sample SPM anode biofilm adapted to -50 mV | place: USA | collected 2012-02-03
CCAGCCTTGGTATTAAGGTCAAGGATGTTGCCTGCTCAATCTCTGGCAACTCAGTCATCATTCGCAAGATCACCTTGCCGGCGATGCCATCGGAAGAGCTCGAAGACCAGATTACTTGGGAAGCAGAACAGTATATCCCTTTTGATATCAATGATGTCAACATGGACTTTCAAATCCTCTCTCCCGACAATGTTGATCCAACCAAGATGAACGTTCTGCTCGTTGCCAGCAAAAAAGACATTATAAACGATTATGTAGCTGTATTCCATGAGGCTGGGCTCCAGCTATCAGTGGTGGATGTAGATTCATTTACAGTTCAAAATGCCTTTGAAGCCAATCATGATGCAAACCCGGATGAAGTCCTAGCCCTAATTAACATCGGGGCGAGTGTGATGAACATCAATATCGTAAAGGCCGGAGTTACGCTATTTACAAGAGACGTTCAGATGGGTGGCAACCTGTATACTGAAGAGATCCAGAAGCAGCTCGGTTTGAGCAGCATTGAGTCCGAATCAATCAAGTTGCTTGCCCATGAAACCGGCAACAGCGCGTTAATGGAAGTCCTTGACAAGGTAAATGTAACCATTACCCAGGAAATTAGGCGCTCGCTTGATTTTTATAATTCAACGGCAAATGACGATAAAATTGCCCGCATTTTTGTGAGCGGTGGCTGTTCTAAAGTATACAACCTCGTCGAATCAATTAATGAAAAACTTGGTTTGCCGGTAGAAATGATCAATCCTTTTGCAAAACTTAAATACAATGAAAAGGATTTTGATCCAGAATACCTTCATGAAATCGGTCCACTAATGGCTGTAACTGTTGGGCTTGCCATAAGGAGGGTCGGGGATAAATGATAAAAGTTAACCTATTACCGGTTCGGGCGGCCAAAAAAAAGGAAACAGCGGTACAGCAAATCACAATATTCTGTGTTAGCCTGTTACTGGTTGCCGGAGTTGTTACAGTAATGTATTTAGTTAAACAGATGCAGATATCTTCTACTAATAATGATATCAGCGCGTCAAAAAATAAGATTAATGAACTAAAAACAAAGATCGGTAAACTTGAAGAACTAAAAAATCTCAAGGAGCAGGTGAAGAAGAAGCTGGATGTTCTTGCGCAATTACGTAAGAACAAGACCGGTCCTGCTCACCGTTTGGCAACTCTGAGCGATATCACACCCGACCAGTTGTGGTTGACCGGTTACAGTGAAAATGGCAATTCCATCAAGATTTCGGGCCTGTCCTATACTGAAGATTTGATAGCAACCTTTATGCGCAGTCTCGAAGCATCCAGCGATTTTATGGGTGTTGAGTTAGTTGTTTCGGAACAGATAGAGAGTAAAGGAACCAAGCTGAAACGCTTTGAGCTTAACTGCAAGCTGCGGACTACACCTGAACCACTTAAAAAGCCTGCTACAAACGCTCCCACGTAACAGTATTTCATAAACCAGGACGGATTGAACATGGATCCACAGGTAGAAAAAATACTCAAGCTCCCGACCAGGCAAAAAATACTCATACTTGTTGCTGTGGTTATACTTGAGGCAGCAGCCATGGTCTGGTTCCTGTATATTCCTAAATTCCGGGAAGAAACTAGACTCAAGACTGATTTGAGTAAGTTGCAGACTGAAATTGACGACAAGACCAGAATCGCCAATAATCTGCCTCGATTGAAGGCTGAATATGAACAGCTAAACCACGAACTGGCTCAGGCATTGACCGAACTGCCAAACTCCAAGGAGATACCTTCGTTGTTAACCAGCATCACTGCCCTTGGGAAAAAAGCGGGTCTTGACTTCCTGGTCTTCCGCCCCAAAGGTGAAGCACTAAAGGATTTCTACGCCGAGGTGCCGGTTGATATATCAGTCTCAGGTTCTTATTTCAGCGTGGCTAATTTCTTTGCAGCTGTTGCCAACTTGCCGCGAATCGTCAACATCACTAATGTTTCTTTTTCCGATATCAAAAACGTTAACAACAGAATGATGACCAAGGTAAACTGTCTGGCGACGACTTTCCGTTTTCTGGATAAGAAAGAGATAAAGGATGACAAGAAGAAACCTGGCAAAAAATAGCTTGATACTGGCAACTTGGTCTTTGCTGGTAATTACTGCCTTGGGTATGGGGTGTAAGAAGAAAGAAGCTTCTGTTACTCCTAAGCCAGTGGCGGTTGTTGCAAAGCCAGTCACCCAACAGCCGAAGCCTGTCCAAAAACCAGTCAGTTCGGCTCTTCGGCTCTCTCCTCCGGAAATAAATCAATTTGATTTCAGTAGTAAAAAAGATCCATTCAAGCCATATTTCAATCTCAAGGCCACGACGAATACATCTCAGGATGGTGAACAGAAGGCATTGAGGGAGGTTCTTCCTATCCATAGATATGATGTCGGTCAATTCAAGCTTATCGGTATCATAACAGGTGACAAGGGGAACCGAGCCATGGTTACAGACCCCAGCGGTAAAGGATATGTACTTAAAACAGGTATGACAATTGGCAAGAACGATGGGAAAATTACAGCCATTACTAACGGTGGCGTGGATGTTTTAGAACAATTCAAAGATGATAACGGCAGGGTGCGCAAGGAGCATATCAGAATCACCCTACCAAGGAAATATTAAGGAGTTCCGCATGACGTGGACGACAAAGAAATCAGTAGTTCTGGCGTTTGTCCTGGCCTTGGCTGTATGCTCTTGTTTTACGATGGTCCGGGGTGCTCAAGCAGTCTCCGCACCCGGCCCAAAGACCGAGGCCAAGCTCGCGTCCATTGAGTCCATAAACGTGGATGGCGAAGGCGATGGGACTGAGCTTGTGATCAAGCTTTCGGCTCCTGCCACGTACACAAGTTATAAAACAACTGCGCCACTAAGGCTTGTGGTTGATCTGTCGCAAGTTACACAAGGTGACATCACAGCGCCGTTAGTTGTAAACAAAGGTAATTTCAAGACTGTAACAGTCAGTCGCTATGATACTGATGCAGGTGTTCTTACTCGGGTGGATATTGAACTTGTTAAGGATGCCGAGGCGGTAATTTCATCTGCTCCCAATCAAAAAGGAGAGTTGAAGGTATCTTTTCCTACGCCTCCTGCACAGATTAATACTGCAGCAGTTACGTCGCCTACCGATGAGTTGGTGGTACCAGAATCAGTTAAAGATGGCGTTAAACCAGTAAATGAGGTGCCTGTCGTAGCAGAAAGTGCCCCCTCAGATACTGCGAATACAGCCCATACATCGGCGGCATTGTCCGGTAATGAAGTTGAAGCCAAAAAAGTCATAACACCTGAAGTTGTGCAGTCGCGATTGCTTACCGGAATTTTTGCAAAGAATAACCTGATCGAACTTTCTGTCGAGGGTGGTGTAGGTGAATTTAAGACATTCCGTCTAAGTAAGCCGGAGCGCCTTGTAATTGATCTTTTTGATGTTAATAGCGGGTTGCCCAGTCGAATTGTGCCGATCAACGCAGCTGGCGTTGCATCTGCTCGATTGGGGCTGTACCCAGATAAGGTCAGGGTTGTTTTTGACGCAGTCAACGGTACTTTCCCAGAAGCCAATGTATCAAAATCCGAAAAAGGCATCTCTGTTGCATTGAATGTAAACTCTTCCGAAGAAAATCCAAATACACGCTTGGTTGCCGCTAATTCGCAAAAGGCAGCTGAAACCTCACAGCCACTGGAAGCAAAAGTGGCAGAACACCAAGTTGGCACAGATACTGTGGCGGAACCTGCTATTGAGAAGCCACATACAAAACCAGTTGTAAAAGCTGCTGAACATCGCAATGGCCCTGCTACTGTGGAAATGATCGACTTCCAGGTGATCGATGGCATTTCCAGAGTTTCTGTTAAGGTTTCCGGCGATACTGTTGTTGAACCTCCGGAGATTGCCCCTGGCTTTGTAACACTTACCATAAATAATGCACTTCTCCCAAAGCACCTTCAAAGATCGCTCGAAACCAAGGGTTTCATTTCTCCGGTACTTCGAGTTACACCTTTTGGGGTTAAGACTAGTAAAGGAACAGATACCAAAATCAGGATTGCTTTGCGTTCTGCAGTGACCCCGGAGTTCAGGCGGGAAGGGGACATGGTTTTTGTTGATTTCAAGACCCCTGAAGGTATGACCGCCGAAAGGGCCGCTGTTGAGGTTCCTGAACCGCATTCTGCCCATGTAGCAAAGGCTGCAACATCAAAAGCTGCAGAACTCTCAGATGAACTTTTGCCATCATCAGAGCCTCTTGCAGCAAAAAAGTATAAAGGGCGCAAAGTAACACTTGAGTTTGCAGATGCTGATGTCCGTAAGATATTCCAACTATTGGCAGAGGTTAGCAATAAGAACTTTGTTCTAGGGGATGATGTTTCTGGCACGATCAGTATTAAGCTGGTTAATGTTCCATGGGATCAGGCACTTGATATCATTCTTGATGCCAAGGGGCTAGACAAGCGGGAAGAAGGCAACATAATCATAATCAAGGGCAAAGGGAAGTTCAAATCTCAAGCCGAGGAAGAGCAGGAGATAAAAAGACAGCAATTCAGGTCTATAGAGTTGAAGACGGAAACATTTACGATTAATTATGCTGACATAGCTAGTATTGTTGCCCAATTTACCGCAATCAAAAGCGAGCGCGGGACCATTGCCCAAGACAGTCGGACAAATAAGGTAATTGTTAAAGATATCCCTCAGGCCTTGGACGATATGCGCAAACTGCTTCAACAGCTGGATGTGCCTGAAAGGCAGGTTATGATCGAGGCACGCATCGTTGAGGCGACGTCAACTTTCACTCGCAGTCTGGGGGTCAACTGGGGTGTTCACTACCGTGACGGTTCAGCTTCTTTTGCAGGTATAAACTCGCTTGATACAGGTTTTGGCGGTTTAACATCCGCACCTCCTACAACGGGTACCGGCCTCAGTTCTGGCAGCACGATGGGAATTTCGTTTGGGACACTCACTAGCAATATACAGCTTGATATGCGTCTGAATGCGGCAGCCAGCGCTGGTCTTATAAAAATCGTTTCAACGCCTAAGGTGGCAACAATCAATAATAAAACTGCAAAAATCACTCAAGGCCAGCAAATACCATATACATCGTCAACGTCTGACAAAGTGGAAACAAAGTTTATTGAAGCAGCCTTATCGCTGGAGGTCACTCCTCACATTAACGCCAATGGCACAATAGGCATGAAAATAGATGCAAAGAATGACTCCCCAGGCTCAAGTTCCGGTAGTACAGCCCCACCGATCAATAAAAAACAGGCTACTACCGAGATGCTGTTACGTGACGGTGAAACAACTGTTATAGGTGGTATTTACGTGGATAGTGACAATGAATCGGATGATGGTGTGCCATTTTTGATGGATATTCCTTTTATTGGCTCATTGTTCAAGACAAACAATAAAACCAAGACCAAGACGGAATTGTTGATTTTTATAACACCAAGGATTCTGGGAGCTATTTAACGAACTTCTTGGAAACGTTTATCTTGAATTTAATTTCAGCTATAGATGGAGGTTTCATGGCAAGAATTATTATTATAAATTGTTTGGTATTTGTCTTATTGCTTTGTGCAGGTTGCGGAGGTAGTGGGTCAGCTGACACAAATGGAACGCTTTCCTTAGCGGTTACTACGACCGATCAGACCGGTGGGCTCTATAATGTTGCTGCTGTTGCTACATATACGCCTCCAGCAGGAAAAGTTGCCAATGGGCTAGGCATTTCAATGTCGGCCATTATTCACACTTTAAACAGCACCCTGGCAAATCCTAGTGATAAGCTCTATGCTGATTCATCTGGGATAGTAACCAGAACCTATAATATCACTCAGACAAACGGGCCAATATATGTCGATATCACTGCATCTACCGGTGGATTAGCGGTATCTAAAAGTGTGACAATACCCTCCTTGGTTTCTTTGACTACATCACCCACAACCGTGGGCTTCCCCGCCACTGCAATTGCTGGTTCACAGCAAACGGTAACTGTGTCAGGCGGCACAGCACCGTATACAGCCGCAATGGATCCAGCCCATGCCGGAGATATGACTATTAACGTAAACGGCTCTACGATAACCTTAACTAAAAGGAATAATTCCGGGCAGACGCCGATTATAGGGGCTGAGTTGACGATTTCTGATAATAGCGGCAATTCAGTAACCATACCTGTTGGTTATAATTGAACAGCACAAAAAGGAGTAGGTGATGCGCAGCCTTATGAAAGGTGTAATATTATTTTGTTTAGCGACATCCTTCGCGCTTATGTGTGCTTGCAGCGGGGGCGGTTCGAACGGTAGTAATTCCAATATCACACTCACTCCTGTTTCTTCATCAACTGGGGCTGCTGCAACCGTTCAGGTTCTGAGTACAAATCTGGCTTTGAGTGGAACGACTTCGGTGACCGCTAAATTTATTGATTCCAGCAACCAGCCAGTTTCTGGGTTGACAGTAACCTTCAACACGACTTTAGGTACACTCAACCCTGCGAACGGGGTGGCTACAACTGATTCAACCGGGACTGCCACGGTTCAGCTTCAGGCTGGTACTGTCTCCGGTGCAGGGCTGATAACGGCTTCGGCTACCGTAAACGGCAAGCAGGTAGTACAATCCGCTTCTTTCACTGTGAGCCTCCCTACACTTACGCTATCTCCTGTTACACTTGGTTTGGCAACTATCTCTTACGGCGGTTCAACAAGTATCAGTGTAACCGTTAATGATGCCAACGGAAATCCGTTCACGTCGCAAAGCGTGGAAGTTTCATTTACCTCGGTGCAGTCTGTTGCAGGAAAGGCTACGATTACCTCAAAGGTAAGTACTGTTAATGGTGTTGCTACGGCTACCTATCAGGCAAACACCAATACCGGTGTTGATATCATTACTGCTTCAATCAGTGGATCATCAGTAACGGCTGTCATAAATGTAAACCCACTCAATGCCCAGTCGATATCCTTTGTCTCAGCAAGTCCAACTAATATAGGTTTAAAAGGGATGGGCGGCCTTGGTATTACAGAAACATCTGTAGTTGTCTTCAAGGTATTTGATACATCTGGGCAACCCAAGGCAAATCAGCAGGTGGACTTTGCCTTGAATACAACGGTCGGAGGTTTGGCACTTACTGCTTCTTCCGCGAGTAGTGATTCTTCTGGTCTGGTTTCAACAACAGTGCAGGCTGGAGTTATTGCTACCCCAGTGCGTGTCACTGCAACCCTCAGGGGCATTACGCCGCAGATATCTACGCAGTCGGATCAACTTGTGGTATCAACAGGGGTCCCTGCACAGGATAGTCTATCAGTGGCAATCGCCACTTTGAACCCGGAATGTTATAACGTTGATGGTGTCACTGACAAAGTTTCGGTTCATCTTAGCGACCATTTTCATAACCCTGTGCCCGACGGAACAGCTGTTTATTTTACCACCAACGGTGGATCGATACAGCCATCGTGCACTACGGTTAGCGGTGCATGCAGCGTTACTTGGACCAGTTCGAATCCGAGACCTGCGGTGCTTGGGATCAACAATGGGCGTGTTACCATCTTTGCCTATGCTGTTGGTGAGGAGTCTTTTGTTGACCTTAATGGTAACGGCGTTGCAGATGCTGGGGAGTTTACTGATGACACAGAGGCTTTTCGTGATGACAACGAGAATGGAGTGAAGGGGGCCAACGAGACATTCATAGACTTTAACAATAATGGCCTGTTCGACGGCCCAGATGGTAAGTATAACGGTGTTCTGCAAGGTTCTGCTTACATAGGCGCTCCCCGCTCAAAACACATTTTCTTGAATCAACACTTGGTGATGGCTACATCTGAAGCGAATATCACATTGTCTACTGCTGATGGGCAAATTCATGTTCCAAATGGAGGAAATAATTCTTTTACAGTAACCGTATCAGATGCGAACGGAAATACAATGCCTATGGGCACTACGGTGAGTTTCAGCCTAACCAATTTTAACCAGACCGCTACATACACTTTGACTGCTTCACCTTTTACTTTCCCCAATAGTAGCGCAAATAAAGGTGCGGTTTTGCCGGTTCGCATTGACAATCCTGGAGTTGGTGGCCCACCTCCTACTACATTTGCTTCTTCAGGACTTTTGAAAGTAACCGTGACTTCACCTGGCGGTCTTATAACAACCGGGCAATTCAATGTTGTTACGCCTTAGAAGTTAAATTTGTTTACATGGTGCAAAGAGGGCGCTGACACTTGCGCCCTCTTTTGCTTGGTGCCGTAGCGAAAACATCCCATGCTTTTATCGATATCGACGGGTATATCCCTTATGTGCATAAGATATTTGACCTGAGTAGTAAAGTTCTAGCCACCGTTGTCCGTCTGAACGTAATTACTAGAGTATTACGTTCATCTACTCCTTGCCATTTTTTCGTGAAAAATATTTTTGATATTGTTTGTTAAGGGGATCAGTTATTATTAGGCCTGATCTCGGAAAATATGAACGGTAGTGTATTGATTTAATCAGAACTGCTAGGGCATTATCCGTAGTTTGAAACTACCAGATGTCACTATGCTGCCATATCATATCCCCATGATTTATCTCAGAAACAGTTCTAGCTGACAAGAGGGCTGATATGCCGGATAAACCAAAACTTGCCATGTATTGGGCTGCTTCGTGTGGTGGTTGCGAAATTTCGTTATTAAATTTGCACGAAATGATTCTGGAAGTCGAAGCTTCTTTCGACTTCATATTCTGTCCATGTCTGATCGACACAAAAAAAAGTGATATTGAGGCAATGCCTGATAAAAGCATTGCCATCACTCTTTTTAATGGTGCCATCCGAACTGAAGAAAACGCAGAAATGGCCCATCTTCTGCGCAAAAAGTCGCAAATACTCATAGCTTTCGGTTCTTGCGCCAGCGAGGGGTGTGTTCCGGGGCTTGCTAATTTGTTCTCAAAGCAGGCTATTCTAAAGACAGTTTATCTTGATAATCCAACCATAGATAATCCAGGCAATACTGTACCAGTTACTTCCAGCGACGTTCCTGAAGGAACATTGACCCTTCCGGCACTTTTCGACAGAGTCAAAACTCTCTCTCAGGTAACAGATGTTGATTATACCATTCCTGGCTGTCCTCCAGAGTCTCATCAGGTCTGGGCCGTAGTTGAATCCATTGTTAGCGGAACCCAATTGCCTCAGTTGGGAAGTGTTATCGGTGCCGGGTGTCTTTCGGTCTGCGACGAGTGCCCGCGGGTAAAAGAGGATAAAAAAATAACTAGCTTTCACCGAACCTGGGAAATTATCCCGGAGCCGGAAAAATGCCTGCTTGAACAAGGGCTCATCTGCATGGGGATTGCCACTAGGGATGGCTGTGGTGCCCCGTGTCCCCAGGCGAACATGCCGTGTTCCGGTTGTTACGGTCCGCCTGAAGGGGTCAGCGACCAAGGAGCCAAGATGGTTTCCGCGCTTGGTTCTATCCTTGATATTGGTGACAGCAAAGGCATGAGTGATGAGGAAATCGCTGCCAGGTTGGAATCCCTTCTTGATGCCATTCCAGACTATATCGGCACCTTCTACATGTATAGCCTGCCTGGTTCAATCATCGGGGGTAGGGTAAACAAATGAGCCGTATATCCATTGACCCAATTACCAGATTGGAAGGACATGGCAAAATAGATATCTTCTTGAACGAGGAAGGCGATGTGGCCAATGCTTACTTTCAGGTTCCGGAACTACGTGGATTTGAACAGTTCTGCATTGGACGCATGGCTGAGGACATGCCTGTCATTACTAACCGCATATGTGGTATCTGTCCAGAAGCGCACCATATTGCATCTTCCAAGGCCTTGGATATGCTCTTTACCGCCGAACCTCCCAAGGCTGCCAAAAAAGTGCGTGAACTGTTTTATTCCGCTTTTTTTGTTACCGACCACGCGACACATTTTTATGCCTTGGGCGGGCCGGATTTTATCATGGGGCCCGATGCTCCGCCTGCTGAACGTAACATCCTTGGCGTAATCAAGAAGTTGGGGCTGGATATCGGCAAACAGGTAATTGAATGTCGTGCTCGTAATCATCACGTAATCAAAACCGTAGGTGGTCGTAGCATACATTCGGTGGCAGGCTTGCCCGGCGGTTGGAGTCGGCCGATCACAGCGAATGAACGAGACGAGTTCATCGGAATAGCCAAGCAGAACATAGAATTTTCCCTGTTTACGCTACGGATTTTTGAGGATATCGTGCTCAAAAACCCAGCTTATGTTGATCTTATCATCTCTGATACATATTCTCACCAGACATACTATATGGGGTTGGTTGATGGGCAGAATAGGACCAACTTCTATGACGGCAAGGTCCGTGTGGTTTCTCCGGATGGTGCCGAGTTGGTCAAATATAATCCCAACGACTACGCCTCACATATTGCTGAGAGGGTGGAGCCTTGGACATATCTCAAATACCCTTACCTGAAACAGGTTGGTTGGAAGGGGTTCGTGGATGGTCCTGATAGCGGTGTTTATGCCTCTTCGCCGCTATCCCGACTGAATGTCTCCGATAGCATGGCCACGCCCCGAGCCCAGGAACAGTTTGAACGTTTTTATGAGACCCTTGGCAGCAAGAGGTTTAATGGTCGCTATCAGCCAGTTCATCTCCGAATGGCGACTCACTGGGCGCGTCTGGTAGAGCTGCTTTACGCTGCCGAACGGATGCTTGAACTGGCCGAGGACCCTGAAATCACCTCTCCGGATCTACGAACGCCGCCCGGTCAGATTACTGGCCGTGGTGTCGGTTGTGTTGAAGCGCCACGTGGTACTCTCACCCACCATTATGAAACCGACGAACGTGGTGTACTGACAATGGTCAATATGATAGTCGGCACCACTAATAATTACGCCCCCATGACCATGTCCATCAAGAAGGCGGCAGAGCAAATCATAACCAAAGGGAAGGTTGTTGAGGAGGGGATGCTGAATCGCATTGAAATGGCATTTCGTCTTTACGATCCATGCCTTTCATGCGCTACCCATGCGGTGGTTGGCAAAATGCTGCTCAAGGTAAACATACGCGATGTGACAGGTGAGGTCATTCGTACGGTAAGCAGGCAATAATGCGAACCATTGTTATCGGTCTGGGGAATCCGATCCTTAGTGACGACAGCGTGGGGATCAAGGTTGCCGAATTATTGAAACAACGTGTCCCCTGCAACGGAAGCATCGATGTGTCCGAAGCCCATGCCGGCGGTCTCAGGCTGATGGAAGCAATAGCCGGCTATGACCAGGCGATCATTATTGATGCAATGATGAGCGGCAAGCACCCGGTGGGGACAATCCGGATGCTTGCCCCTGATTCGCTGGTCAAAACCCGTAACACTCTCTGCACCCATGACGGCGATTTTTACCTCGCATTTGAACTGGGACGAGATTTGGGGCTGGCCATGCCTCTCAGCGTGAAAATCATCGGGATTGAGGTTGAGGAAGTGGATCACTTTAGTGAAGAGCTTACCTGTAGAGTGCATGCTGCTCTGCCAAGCGCAGTTGAAGAAGTGCTCCGTTGCTGTGGAATTTCGGATGGGGCCACTATACTTTGAATCACAACCGTCATAAGGGTCGACAGACATGAAGACTGGTGTTTATTTTTGCAGTTGCGGAACGAATATAACCGACAAGATTAATACGGAAAGGGTCAAAGCCGGCCTGGAGTCGAGC
>MTLD01001433.1_pt2 | contig 11615 bp, 12 predicted proteins | sample 1982471 | NCBI WGS metagenome assembly MTLD01 (sample SAMN05712604, study PRJNA340218) | biofilm metagenome | isolation source: sample SPM anode biofilm adapted to -50 mV | place: USA | collected 2012-02-03
GCCCAAGCGTCCCCCCCTTTGCGAAGGGGGGACAGGGGGGATTTGCCTTGGTCCGACAGTCGGGGCTCGTTACCCGTAGCCTTGGCGAAGGCCGCTTGGGGCTTGTCCCCCGTAGCCTTGGCGAAGGGGGAAAAAATACTCAAAGCCCCTCTATGACAGTCTCCCTACTGGATCTATGAGTGTGTTCCGCTGGCACTATGTAAGAATAGATGTAAAGTTGTGAAATGCAGAAATGACAGAGACGTTAGCTCAACGTTGTGCAGCCAGTCTTAACTGGGAGGGAAAGCATGGACAACATGGCGGAGTTCAACAAGCTCGCGGTCGCTTATGCAACGGAGTACGGTACCAAGCTTCTGGCAGTGATTCTTTTCTGGGTGGTGGGACGCTGGCTCATCGGGCTGGTTGGCCGCATGCTGCATGGTGTGCTCGAGAGGCAGAAAGTCGATCCCACCCTCATGCGCTACATCGGCAATTTCCTCTCAGTCACCCTGAACATAATCCTCGTCGTCGCCATCCTCGGCTACTGCGGCATCCAGACCACCACCTTCGCGGCCCTGGTGGCAGGCATCGGCATCGCGATAGGCGCCGCATGGGGGGGACTCCTCTCCAACCTGGCAGCCGGTATCTTCCTCATAGTGCTGCACCCGTTCAAGGTGGGAGACTTCATAACTGCAGGCGGCGTGACCGGAACGGTCAAGGAAATCGGTCTTTTCATCACCACCATAGACACCCCTGATAACGTGCTGGCCATGGTCGGCAACAGCAAGATCTTCGGGGACACCATTCAGAACTATTCCGTGAACGCCTTTCGCAGGGTCGAGCTCAAGTGCCAGTTGGCCGGCGGCGCGGACCACGTGGCGGCGATGCAACTGTTAAGGGAGAAGATTGCCGAGGTTCCCAACGTCCTTGCCGAGCCGTCGGTGCAGGTGGAGATCCTCGAGTTCGTCCCGGCAGGGCCGGTACTTGCGGTGCGCCCGTTCTGCCACAACGATAACTACTGGCAGGTCTACTTCGACGGCAACAGGGTGATAAGGGAGAGCCTGGCCGAAGCCGGTTTCCCGGCACCGATGCCGGCCCAGATGGTGTTCGTGCAGAAAACCTTCCCCTGAAGCCGGTCCCCATCGCGCACCCGTAACGCAAACGTCGCGCCGAAAGCCCCCGATCCCGGGGGCTTTTTTGTAGCTACAAAGCGCTGCCCGCGCCCAGATGCCCCCCACCTCTACAACGGTTCTTCAGAGAATTCCGGGGGCTGCAGAGTACAGCTGTTCACGAAGCGCTGTCCGAGCCTTAGGTTCCCCCCTTTGCGAAGGGGGGGCAGGGGGGATTTGCCTTTGTCAGACCGCCCAAGCTCCCTGTCACAAAATCACTATGAGTAAATTTATGACAGTGGCTGGAAAATCTCCTACGAGCTTGTACAGTTATTGGCACGGCTTAAGCCAAAAAACGCATCGCTGTAAGCAAACAGGAGGTCGCTATATGGGAATCAGCCGGCGCAAGTTCCTGAAGGTCACTTCCGGCATCGTTGGCGGCGGTGTCGCAGCGGAATTGGGCATCTTGAACGTGGACACGGCCGCCGCCGCGGCAAAAGCGGGCAAGGTGCCGATAAAAAGCGGCAGGCAGATACCCAGCATCTGTCCCTACTGCGCGGTCGGCTGCGGCCAGATCGTCACCGTGGACGATGCCGGCGTCATCGTCGATATCCAGGGCAACCCCGATTCCCCGATCAACCAGGGGACCCTCTGTCCCAAGGGAGCCGCGACCTTCCAGCTCGTAAAGAACGAACAGCGCTGGAGCACGGTGAAATACCGCGCCCCGGGGAGCGACCGTTGGGAGGAGAAGCCGCTGGACTGGGCTATGAGCCGGATCGCGGAGCTGACGAAGAAAACCCGCGACGCGAACTTCAACGAGTTCCAGGACATGCCCGACGGCAAGGGGGGGACGGTCCGCAAGCGGGTGATGAACACCTACGCCATCGCCTCCCTGGGCGGCGCCACCATGGACAACGAGTGGAACTATCTGCACCAAAAGCTCATGCACGCGCTCGGCGTCGTTTACCTGGAAAACCAGGCCCGCATTTGACACTCCTCGACGGTCCCCGGTCTGGGGACCACGTTCGGCCGCGGCGGCTCCACCACTTTCCCGCGCGACCTGGAGCGCTCCAACGCCGTCCTCATCATGGGCTCGAACATGGCGGAGTGCCACCCCGTCGCCTTCCGCTGGCCGCTCAAGGCGAGGACCGACCATGGCGCCGTGCTCATGCACGTCGATCCCCGCTTCACCCGCACCTCGGCCACCTGTGATGTCCACGTCCCGATCCGCGCCGGGAGCGACATCGTCTTCCTTGGCGCCATCATCAACCATGTGATCAACAGCAGGCGCTGGAACGAGGACCCCTTTTACCGCGAGTACGTGGTGAACTACACCAACGCCGCCACGCTGGTCAATCCGGACTTCAAGGGGACCGAGGAGCTGGACGGCGTCTTCTCCGGTCTCGCCCCGGACGGTAAGTCCTACGCCAACGCGACCTGGTCCTATCAGCGAAACCCCGCCCCCGGCAAGGGGAAGGGGGGCTTGGGACCCTTCAGCGATCTTTTGCTGCAGCAACTCCCCGGGCGTCCCAAGACCGATCCCACCATGCAGGACCCGCACTGCGTGCTGCAGATCATCAAGAGGCACTACGCACGCTACACCCCCGCGCTAGTGGAAAAGGTCTGCGGCTGCACCCCCGAGCAGTTCCTCAAGGTGGCGCAGACCATGCTCGAGAACTCCGGGCGCGAGAAGACCGCCAACATCACCTACGCCGTGGGGTGGACCCAGCACACCGTCGGGGTGCAGATCATCCGCGCGGCGGCGATGCTGCAGGCGCTTTTAGGCAACATCGGCCGGCCGGGGGGAGGGGTGCTCGCGCTGCGAGGGCACGCCACCATCCAGGGCTCCACCGACATCGCCACCCTGTACCATTCGCTCCCCGCGTACCTCAACATGCCGGACGGCCGCAAGAAGCACGACTCCCTAAAGGATTTCATCCTGACCGAGGCGGGGCCGGTCGCCACGAGCTACTGGGGGAACTACCCGAAGTTCGCCGTCTCCTACTTCAAGGCGCAGTTCGGCGCCGCGGCCACCGCGGAAAACGACTACGGCTACGACTACCATCCCAAGATCACCGGCGACCATTCGCACATGCCGATGATGCTCGACATGGGTGCCGGCAAGATAAAGGGGTTCTTCGTCATGGGGCAGAACCCGGCGGTGGGGGGGCAGAACGCCCGTCTGCAGCGCAAGGCCCTGGCGAAGCTGGACTGGATGGTGGTCCGCGACTACTTCGAGACCGAGACCGCCTCCTTCTGGCGCAACTCCCCGGAGATCCTCTCCGGTGAACTGAAGCCCGCCGACATCAAGACCGAGGTCTTTTTCCTGCCGGCCGCCGCCGTGGCCGAGATGGAGGGCTCCTTTACGAACACGCAGCGGCTGTTGCAGCAGCACGACAAGGCGGCCGATCCCCCGGGGGACGCGCGCAGCGACAGCTGGTTCACCTACCAACTGGGCAAGAGGCTCCAAACGATGTACCGCGACTCGGCGAACCCCATCGACTGGGGGATCAAAAACCTCGCCTGGGACTACGAGCCTGAGGCGAAGGAGGTCGCCCCATGGCGCATCAAGGACGAGCCCTCGGCTTACCGGGTGCTGAAGGAGATCAACGGCTACACGTTTGCCGACGGCAAGCCCCTCGCCACCTTCGCGAACCTGAAGGAGGACGGGACCACGGCCTGCGGCGCCTGGATCTATACCGGCGTCGTCCCGGAGGAGGGGAAGAACAACGCGGCGCGCAGAAAGCCCGACGAGTGGATCTCCCCCAACTGGGGCTTCGCCTGGCCGGCGAACCGGCACATCATGTACAACCGCGCCTCGGCGGACAGCCAGGGGAGGCCGTGGTCAGAGGCGAAGAAGCTCGTCCTGTGGGACCCGGACGCCGACAGCGGCACCAAGGATCCGGCGGGGAACCCGGTGCGCGGCAAGTGGGTCGCCCCCTCCGGCGAGGGGATCGACTTCCAGCCGACCAAGGCTCCCGCCATGGTCGGTAAGGACGCGGCGCTCGGCTTCGACTGGCTGAGCGGCAATGACGCGTTCATCATGCGCGCCGACGGCAAGGCCTGGCTCTTCGTGCCTGCAGGGCTTGTGGACGGCCCGCTTCCCGCCCACTACGAGCCGTACGAGTCCCCGGTGGCGAACCGGGTCTACCGGCAGCAGTCCAACCCGGTGGCGAAGGTCTGGCGCACCGACGGCAACGTCTACCACGGCGTCGCCGATCCGAAGTACCCGATCGTCGTCTCCACCTACCGCGTTACCGAACACCACTTGAGCGGCACCATGAGCCGGTGGCTCCCCTGGCTCGCCGAACTGATGCCGGAACTCTTCTGCGAGGTTTCCCCTGAGCTTGCCGCCGAGAAGGGGATCCGGAACGCGGGATACGTGACCATCGTCACCGCGCGCGGCGAGATCGAGGCGCGCGCCCTGGTGACCCGGCGCATCAAGCCCTTCGTCATCGACGGGAAGAAGGTGCACGAAATCGGCCTTCCCTGGCACTGGGGTTGGCAGGGGAACGCGAAGGGGGACGTCGCCAACGACCTGAGCGCCATGGTGGGGGACCCCAACGTCTCCATCCACGAGGGGAAGGTGTTCACCTGCGACATCAGGGCGGGCAGGAAAGGAGGGCGGAGCTGATGGCAAAGGGCATGTTCGTAGACACGACCATCTGCACCGGGTGCAAGGCGTGCCAGGTGGCCTGCAAGCAGTGGAACGGCCTCTCCGCCGAGCCGGCGCACTTCGGGAAGAGGCCCGGGGTTCCCTACCCGGTAGCCGACAACTTCACCGGCGATTCCTACGACAACACCGGGACCCTGAGCGCGACCGACTGGCGCCACGTCCGCTTCATAGAGCAGATCGACGAGTCGCGCCGCGAGAAGCGCTGGCTTTTCTCGAGCGACTCCTGCAAGCACTGCAGCGATGCCGGCTGCCTCAACGCCTGCCCCACGAAGGCGATCGTACGCACCGACCTCGGCAACGTGGTGGTGCAGCAGGAGACCTGCATCGGCTGCAAGTTCTGCATCCCATCCTGCCCCTACGGGGTCATCTCCTTCAGCGAGGAGACCGGGACGGCGCACAAGTGCACCCTGTGCAACGACCGCATCCACAACGGCCTCGGCACCGCATGCGCCAAGGCATGTCCAACCGGGTCGATCCGTTTCGGCGAGCTCGCCGACCTGAAAAAGAGGGCCGACGCGCGTCTGGCCCAGTTGAAGGGGAAAGGGGAGAAGGCTCGCATCTACGGTTACCAGGAGGCGGACGGACTCAATGTGTTCTACCTCTTCGCGGACCGTCCGAAGGTCTATGGGCAGCCGGAAGACCCGGTGGTGCCGCAGCGCCGCCTGGTGCTCTGTTCCCTGGTGACCATCCTCACCGCCCTCGGCGTGGGGGCGGCCGCCCTGGCGAACTTCCGCGAAAGGCTGAACGGCAGAGACGAGGAGGAAAACCATGAGTCCTGAGATCATTCAGCCCCCCGAATGGGCCTGGTACTACATAGCGGTCTACTTCTTCGTGGCAGGCACCTCGGCCGGTGCCTACTTCATCGGCGCCATGGAGGAGCTGTTCGGCAGCGGCAGGGAGCGCGAAGTGAGCCGCGCCGCCTGCTACATCGCCTTTCCGCTCCTCATCCTCGTCCCCATCCCGCTCATCGCGGACCTGGGGCGGCCGGAGCGCTTCTGGCACCTGTTCATCTACAACCAGGGGGGGTACCCGTACCTGAACATCATCTCCCCCATGTCCGTGGGGTCCTGGGTCCTGCTGATCTTCAGCGTCTGCACCCTGCTCTCCTTTCTCGACAACCTGGTGGCGGACCGGGTGATCTCCTTCCCCCTCTTCTCCAGGTACTACAACCGCATCCCGAGGCGCCTCTACGCCGTCTTTGGCTCCCTGGCCGGTTTTTTCATCGCCGGGTACACCGGCGTTCTCCTGAACGTCACCGCGAGCCCCTTCTGGGCCGCCACCTCACCCTTCATGGGGGCGCTCTTCATCGTCTCCGGCGCCTCGACCGGGGCGGCCGCCATCTCGCTCTACCTCATCTGGCGCAGGCGCAACTCCGGCGGTGAGGTGGAAAGACTGGAGGCGTTCGACCGCGTCGTCATGGTCTCCGAACTCGTGCTCATCGCGCTACTTCTGGTGCTTGCCGGCCGCACGGCGCTTCCGCTTATGACGCCCCCCTTCGTGGCCATGTTCTGGTTGGGGACCGTGGCGCTCGGCATCGTGGCGCCACTCTGGTTCAAGTACCGCTCACGCCGGCAACCCTTCGGGGGCGCGCCGGTGCTGGCGCATTACCTGTGCATCCTCGCGGGAGGGCTCCTTTTGAGGATCAGCCTGCTGCAGGCGGGACAGTTGTGAGTACGGAGGGGGCATGACCGCGGAGCGAAACGCCGACCAAGTGCTGCGGCGTCTGGAAGAGATAGCGACGAAGTCGCCCGAACTGCGGGTCACCGCCCGCCTGTACGAGGCGCTGCTTCCCGTGTGGCAGAACGTGGAGGTCTCTGGTGCCGTCGCGCAGTTCGACGGAATTGAACTGGGCGAGGTGCTGAAAGGGGGGACGCCGCTGCTTGCCGCAGCCGACATCGAAGTGGACTTGGACGGCGGGGCGGCCGTGCTGCTTGCCATGCTGCGTGCCGTCGGGGAACTGGGGCCGCCTGCCGTGCGGCGGAGCATCTGGCGTCGTTGGGGACGGCCCGCCGAGGTGTGGACCGAAACCGAGGCGGCCTCACTGGCGGCGCTGAGCCGTTCCGCCCGGGAGCTGCTTCGCGGCATCGACGCGGGAGAGATCGACCCCGCGGAGCTGCTCGCGATGGCGGCGTCGGGCGATCTTGCAGGGTTCAGCGCCCGGGTCGCCAGGGCCACGGCGGACTGGGAGCTACCCTGGACCGTGGCGCATCACGCCCTGAGGCCCTTCCTGCACGAAGTGCGCAGCCGGGCTCCCCTGGAGGAGATCGGGGTATGGCAGAGCGGCGAGTGCTACGTCTGCGGGGCGGCCGCCACCTTCGCGGAGCTGCAGGACGACGACCAGGTGAAGCACCTGCGCTGTGCCGAGTGCGGCGCCGACTGGCACCACCCGCGGCTGCAGTGCCATCACTGCGGCAACGAGGATCATGCGACGCTCAGGTATCTCTACGTAGACGGGAGCGACCACCGCCGCGTGGAGGTCTGCGACGCCTGCCGCAGTTACCTCAAGGTGATCGCCTCCTTCACCCCTACCGCCGCTGACCTGCTTGTGGTAGAGGACCTTGCCACCCTGGAACTCGACTTCCTGGCGCAGCACAAAGGGTACTGCAGGCCGCGCCGTGGGGTAGCTCTGTGAGACGCGAGGCGCTTACGGGACAGATCCCCTTTCCCGATGTGACCGGCGTCATCCTGGCCGGGGGCCTCTCCAGCCGCATGGGAAGTAACAAGGCGCTGCTGCCGTATCGCGACGGACTGCTCATCGAGATCATCTACCGTCAGCTCGCATCGCTTTTCGGCGAGGTCATCATCGCGGCGAACGATCCGGCGACCTACGGTTTCGTCGGGGGGCGGGTGGTCACCGACCGCTATCCCGGCGCCGGTGCTCTTGCCGGCCTCCATGCCGCCCTCGCCGCAAGCCGCACCCCGTACGTCTTCGCCGTCGCCTGCGACATGCCCTCCCTGAACCTCAACCTGATCCGCGAGCAGGTTGCCCTGCGCCACCGCGCAGACGTCGTGATTCCGGAAGGGGACAAGGGAGTGGAACCGCTGCACGCGACCTACTCGACGGCGTGTCTGCCGCACATCGAGGCCGCGCTCAAGGAGAGCCACTGCCGTCTGGTTTCCTTCTTTCCGCGTGTTCAGGCGCTTCGCCTCTCTCCCGCCTGGGTTGCCGCCATCGACCCGGGCTTCACCTGCTTTCGCAACGTCAACACACCCGCCGAATACCACATGCTGCGCCAAGCCGATCGGTCGGAGCCGCTCGCGACCGTACTTTCCGTGGAAGCAAGGTCCTAACCCGTCCTTTGTTTCATCCGGGAATCCCGGGTAAAAAGCGTTTCAGGCAATCCGTGTCCTTTCTTGCTGAGAACGGTGATCTCGCGTTCCCCCCTTTGCGAAGGGGGAGCCTGCCGCCCGTAGCGCTTCCGCGAAGGGGGGACAGGGGGGATTTGCCTTAGCCGGGGACCACGAAAAAGGGCAGTCCGTCGCTTGCCCGGATCTGCCCCTTTCCAGTTGGATACCTTTACCCGGTACGGATCAAATCACCGCCCCGAGGAATTCTCTATCGCCCTGCCTCCGCTTTGCATGTCTTCACCGACGCCCTTCACGGTGTGACAGCCAGCCAGAGCCCACATGGATGCCATGACAACGACCACTGCAGCAGCAATTCGACGTTTCATATCGTCCTCCTTTTGTGACGGACCTATTGGGTGCTACTAATCGCATTGTAGCCCATAGGCAGAAAGCCTGCAAACAGTATGAATAGGCGTCGCTACATGAGCGGTCAGTCGTTACCATCATTCGAACTATGGCTCGCAACTTCGGGGGATGTGAGGCGCGAGAAAGGCCTTCGGCCGGTTCATCAAGACCGTGAAGGAGCAGTTGAAAGACTAAAGCGACAAAAGCCGGTCCCGGTTGTGCAATCACATCCGAGACCGGCTTTTCTATGTACGTTTCATGTTATGTCGGCACAGCCGCGTGCACCGAGTGAGGCCGTGCCGTTAGCCTCAGCGACGCTTGTAATGGGGGTCTCCAAGGATATAACCGGTCAGGGCGCCCGCAGCGCCACCGAGTACCGCTCCAACCGCGGGGCTTCCGCCCGAAAGCCCACCGAGCAAGGCCCCGCCGCCGGCACCGATTGCGCCTCCACTCAGCGTGCTCTGCTGCTGGCGTGACATTCCAACACACCCAAAGCTAAATGCCACCAGCAGCACGACTGCCAGATATCTCATAGCTCTCATGTGCTGCCTCCTCGCCGGCCTACGGTCCGCCTGAACCGGCGAACGGCTGGTCGGCTATGCCTGTTTTCAGTTTAGGTCTGACTATCTGCGTCCAGATCACCCGCATGACCGGAAGATCGCGATCATCGGGATTCGCAAGATAGTAACCGTCGATGTCCTTGATGATGGTCTCCATGGGGACGCCACGGAGACCTTCCGCCAGTTTTGCGGCGAAACCCTGTCTTTTGAGCTCAGGGTGCCGCTGGATCACGTTTTCCTCGATGGTCACCACGTGTCCGATGCCCCATACGAAAGTGATCTTAGCCTCAGGCTGAAGAGTCTGCCATGTTTCTCCGGTAAGAACCGGCATCTCCTTCAGGTCCTTGGAGAGATCCCCCGCTGGGTTCTCCTCTGCCGCAAGTGCGGGAGTCATGCCTGAAAGACTTGCGACGAGCGATAGGACACAGAGCGAACGGACGACTGTCTTGGCTATGTTCATGTCCCACCTCCATCTGAGTTTGCTTCTGTTCCAAGCTCACATTATATCAAAGGCGTCTCTAGATAATCACGCAAATAGCAGCCATGAGGTGTAGCTGAGAGTTGGCGCAGATGGATGTGACTGTGAAATGGTTTTCCGGGGATAAAAGATACTCGCTCTGGAGGGGCAGGGGACGCCTATATTGACCCTTTAGAAATCACCCGCCTGGCCGAAAGAGAATTCAAGGAGACAAAGGCAGGAGGATTTGGATCTCCGTTTCGAAATCATAGAGGCGTCATGCTTATCGGCTCGACAGCTTGCGGGCAAACAGTGCTGCAGTGCGGTGCCGTGGAAACTTCTTTGCGCGGCGGCATTATACCACCCTGCTGAATAGGGTTATGCTCTAATTAAAAGTTGAGTTATGCGGTCAGATTTGATATAAGTCTCTGAAGTTTAGAAAGTTTAAGATGTGCTGGCCAGAGAGCTGGAGGTGGAAGTAGGCTCCCTCGCTATCTTTTTTGTGTCAGCCCGCAGTCACGGGGGGGCAAGTGATTACCATCGACAGCCTGAGCAAACAGTACCACACGCCGCGTGGAACGTACCACGCGCTGCGCGATGTGACCCTGCAGGTAGAAAAAGGGGACATCTTCGGCATCATCGGACTGAGCGGAGCGGGGAAGTCCACCCTGATTCGCTGCCTGAACCGCCTCGAAGAGCCCGACAGCGGCAGCATCGTCATCGACGGAAGGGAGATCACCGGTCTGGCAACACACGAGTTGCGGGAGGCCCGCAAGAAGATCGGCATGATCTTCCAGCACTTCAACCTGCTCGATTCTAGGACGGTACAGGGCAACGTCGCCTTCCCACTTGAGTTGGCCGGCTTTCCCCGCAAGGAGATCGCGCGGCGGGTTGCGGAGATTCTCGATCTGGTCGGGCTATCCGATAAGGCCGGCAGCTACCCGGCGCAGCTGTCCGGTGGGCAGAAACAGCGTGTCGGCATCGCCCGCGCCCTCGCCAACCACCCTGAAGTGCTCCTAAGCGATGAGGCCACCTCGGCGCTGGACCCGCAGACGACCAGGTCCATTCTCGAACTGCTGGCTGACATCAATCGCAAGCTTGGTCTCACCATCGTCCTCATTACCCACGAAATGAGCGTGATTCGGCAGATCTGCGGGAAGGTAGCGGTCCTGGACCGCGGCGAGATCGTCGAGTCCGGGCCTGTAGATGCGGTATTCTCCGCGCCCTCCAGCGCGACCATGAGACTTTTTCTGGAGCACAGCACGCTGCTGCAGGGATCCGGCGCCGGCATCTAGAGCAGGAGAGAGGAGGTGGTAACGATGAATGAAGACCTGATTCCGATGCTGTTGACCGGTTTCGGAGAAACCCTTTACATGGTGGTGCTGTCCACCATCGCGGCCGTCGTGCTGGGACTCCCTCTCGGAGTGCTGGTTGTCATCACATCGACCGGCCACGTCATGGAGTCACCGCGGCTGAACCGCGTCCTCGGCGTCCTGATCAACATCACCCGCTCCTTTCCTTTCATAATCATGATCGTGCTGCTGTTGCCGCTGTCGCGCTTTCTGGTGGGGACCACGCTGGGGGCCACGGCCGCCGCCGTTCCGCTTTCGATCGCCGCAGCCCCTTTTCTGGCCCGCATCATCGAGAACAGCTTGAAGGAGGTCGACCGCGGCAAGGTGGAAGCTGCCCTTGCCATGGGGGCAACGCCGCTGCAGATCGTGCGGAAGGTACTGATTCCGGAGGCCCTTTCCTCGCTTGTGCTTGGTCTGACCCTCGCGGTGATCACCATAACCGGGTTTACGGCGACCGCCGGCGCGATCGGGGCAGGGGGGCTCGGCAGCCTCGCCATCCGTTACGGCTACATGCGCTATCGCGAGGACGTCATGTTTGCGACCGTTCTCATTCTGGTCATCTTTGTCCAGGGGGTGCAGTGGAGCGGCGATCGACTGGCGCGAAGGATCAGCAGAAACCAACACCGGCTCGGCTAAAGGGCCTTATATCAAACGGAGGAACACAAAAATGATAAGCAGATTTAACGGCAGGCTGAGCCTTGCCTTGGTCGCCCTGGCGCTGGTTGTAGTGGCCGCGGCGGGTTGCAAGAAGAAGGAAGGCGAGGCCGGTAAGGGTACAGAAGGTGCGGC
>MTLD01001351.1_pt1 | contig 11605 bp, 8 predicted proteins | sample 1982471 | NCBI WGS metagenome assembly MTLD01 (sample SAMN05712604, study PRJNA340218) | biofilm metagenome | isolation source: sample SPM anode biofilm adapted to -50 mV | place: USA | collected 2012-02-03
CAGGCGAGATGTCGCGGAACTGGCGACCGAAGGAGCGGCTGAACCCGTCGAGGAAGTAGGCGGCGAGGGCGGCTATGTCGGCGGTGCGCTCGCGCAGGGGCGGGATGTGGATCGGGAAGACGTTCAGTCGATAGAAAAGGTCCTCCCGGAAGCTCTTCTCGGCGATGCGCTGCAGCAGGTCGCGGTTCGTCGCCGCGATCACCCGCACGTCGATGGTGACGTCCTTCACCGCGCCGACCCTGCGTATCGATCTCTCCTGCAGCACCCTAAGGAGCTTTGCCTGCATCGCCATGTCCATCTCCCCGATCTCGTCGAGAAAAATGGTGCCGTGGTGCGCCTCCTCGAAGAGACCCTTCTTGCGGCCGCTCGCACCGGTGAAGGACCCCTTCTCGTGGCCGAAGAGCTCGCTCTCCAAAAGGGTCGCCGGTATCGAGGCGCAGTTGATGGCGATGAAGGGGGCATCCTTGCGGTCGGATAGGTCGTGGACCGCCCGGGCCACCAGCTCCTTGCCGGTGCCGGACTCGCCGGTGATGAGGACCGTCGAGGGGATGCGTGCTATTTCCCGTACCTGGGCCACCACTTCGTTGAAGGCCTCGCTTTTACCGATGATGGGGGATGAGCCGAGGAGCGAGGCGTTTCCCTGACGCAGCTTGCGCACCTCGCGCTTCAGGGTCTGGGTCTTCAGCGCGAGCTTTACGATGAGGCGCAAGGCGTCCGCCTTGAACGGTTTTTTCATGTAATGGAAGGCACCGAGCTGCAGCGATTCCACCGCGCTCTCGACGGAGCCGTAGCCGGTGATGATGATCACCAGCAGTTCCGGGTCGAGCTCCTTCAGGGCCTTCAGGACGTCGATGCCGTTCTCCGTCCCGAGGTTAAGGTCCAAAAGGGCGAGGTCGATCTGCTCCGACGCGACGATGTCGAGGGCTTCCTGGCCGGTCTGGGCGGCGCGGACCTGGAACCCTTCCCCGGACAGGATGCGCTGCACGTTTTCGCAGATGAAGGCTTCGTCGTCGATGATCAGTATCTTTTCCATGCGTTCCTTTTCCTGTTTCAGCTGATCTGCATAGCTTTCACGCTAGTGGTTGGCGGCACGGGTACCTAGCCCCGGAGGGTGGAAGCCGAGCATCCACCAACCTGCGCCGGCCTTATTCAATCGGCTTCCTGCTGATCGCCAAGCGGCAGCTCGACGGTGAACCGCGTTCCCCGGCCCGGCGCGCTCTCCACCTGTACCCGCCCCTGGTGTTCCTCAACGATGCGCTGGGTGATCGACAGCCCGAGACCGGTGCCGGCCCCCTTTCTTGTGAAGAACGGTTCGAAGATGAGGGGCTGGTCCTCGCTGGCGATGCCGGGACCGTCGTCGCTGATGGTGATCACGGCGTACCCTTCGGAAACTGAGGTGGAGACCTCTATGCGTCCGCCGCCGGGAAGGGCCTGCTGCGCGTTCTTTATGATGTTGAGCACCGCCTGTTTGATCTTCTCCGGGTCGATCCGGAAAGGGGGAACCTCCCCCTCGTTCATGACCAGTTGCACCTGCTGTTTCTCGCACGGCCGCCGCATAAGGAGCACGGTGTCGTTCACGAGCCGGTTGAGGTCGCACTCCCTGAACTCCGCGCGTACCGGCGAAGAGTAGTTCAAAAGGGCGTTTATCAGTTTCTCCACCCGCTCTATCTCGACGAGGGCCTTCTTGATGAGCTCCTTGTCCGCAGGGTTCGTGGTCGCCTGGTCGTGCAGGTCGTCCAGTAACAGAGAGATACCGGTCAGCGGGTTGCGCACCTCGTGGGCGATGCCGGCCGAGAGCTTCCCCAGAGAGGCAAGCCGGTCCAGCCTCATCATCTCCTCGTGCAGGTTCTCGCGTTCGGTCTCGTTGCGCAGGGTCACGGTAAGCCCCTGGTCCGAATCGACGCCGATGGGGAAGAAGCCGACGTCGAAATGGGTCTTGCCCGGCTCATGGTCGAAACGGAAGGTTTCGCGCCCGTATCCGGAACCGGCAGAGAATACGTTGGCGATCCGGTCGCCCAGCGGGCCCCAGCCGTTGAAAACCTCGCGGTAGTGCATCCCCGCCGTGATCTCCTCGCCCAGGAAGAGGCGGCCGGTGCTGTTGATGGAGGTGAGGAAGCCCTCCGGGGAGAAGGTCACGATGCCGCTCGAGATACTCTGCAGCACGCTCTCCTTGAAGTTGCGCTCGTCCAGGATCTCCAGCCGCGACTTCTTGAGCTCTTCCAGGGTGGCGAGGAGGCTATGTTTGCGGCGATCCAACTCGTCGGCCATGTAGTTGAAGGTCTGGGCAAGGACGCCGATCTCGTCGGCGGAGTTCACCGCGACCCGGACCGCGCTGTCGCCGGCGGCCAGCTTTTTTGCACTCACGGTGAGCTGTCTGAGCGGAACGCTGATACCGCGTGACAAAAGCCAGGCTGAAAGCGCGGAGAAGACGGCGGTGATAAGGATGATTGCGGCGCTCGCCTGGCGGTGTTCCCCGAGCTGGCGGCTGATGAGCCTGCTCCCTTTTCGGGATGCCTCGTGGAAGCGGTCCACCTGGAAACCGATGGTAACGCCGCCGAAGATGCCGTGTTTCGCGTAGTCACCGGTGTCGTAGAAGATGGGCGCGTAGGCCATTATCTTCTTGGCGCCGCCTACGTTGGTGATGTCCACGTGCCCCTCCCGCTTGGCGCGCACCGCCGCGGCCACCTGCGGGTATCCGGGATGAATGAAGCCGGCGAAGTCGAGGTTGAAGGGGATGCGGCCGCTTTCCACGTCAGCCTTGCCCGACTTGCTGCTGTAGGGGGGGACCAGCTTGCCGCTCGGGTCCACGCCGCGGATGTCCCAGTACTTGGGATGGGTGATGATCCATCCCTCGTCGTCGAACAGGAAGGCGTAGTTGCCGCTTTGGTACGAGGGGAAGAGGGACGCCGCGTTCTTGCCCGGGTCGATGTGCTGGGTGAACTCCATCAGGTGGCGGTGGTCAAGGGAGAGGAGCACCATGCCGGCGAAATTGCCTTTGCGGTCGAAAAGCGGTGCACCGAAGCGGATCACCCCCTGGTAAACCTTGCCGTCGTAGGCGCTTTCCGGGTCCGTGGCGCCCGCCAGCTGTTCCTGTTTGCTTACGTGAAAGCCGGTCAGGTGTGAGACGTAGATCTCGCCCGGCTTCAAGGCGCGCACGCGGCGGAAGTAATCTTCGCTCTTGAATTCCGTGTTCGCTGGGTCTGAGACGTCGGTAAGCTCACGCTCTGGCACGAAGGAGCCGTTGCGGATCGCCAGGCGCTCCCGCCCCTTCGCGTCGATGAAGACTATGGAGCGGTAAATGGGGTGGAACTCGTGGGTTCCCTGGATTGCGGTCGCGCCGCCGCCGCGCTGCCACACCTCCGAGAGCCGCGTCTGATAGAAGTCGAGCAAGGCCTCGCGGTCCAGCCGCGATCGGGAGAGGAACAGGAGGTCGCTCTCGCACTGGTGCAGGAAATCCTTGATGTTTTCCGCGAGGTCCCGCGCCCTCATCTGCAGCGACTCGATGGCCTGGCGGTCGTCGGACTCGGTTATCTCCATCGACAGCTTGGTGCTGGTCGCCTGCAGGTTAGCGAAGAGGATGACGGACGAGACAAGGAGCGGCAGCAGGGAGAGCAGCAGCGTGATGACGAGGATCTTTTTGAAGATGGTGAAACGTGGCACGTGGCTCTCCCATGCAGTTAATCAGTCCGGCAGGTTAGCATAAAAGGCGTTTTCAGAATAGTGTTTCGATACCGGTCGGGCGAGGTAAGCGGGGAGGGGAAGGGGAACGCCGGTCGCGATGGGCCTGCCGGACAGCACCGGTAACTGCTGCTGAGCCCTCTCTGCGCGCGGCCTTGGGGGTCTTTTGTATTGACTTGGCTGCGGGGCTGCATTAATAGTAGTCCGTTGTTCAGGCTGGAATCGTCCGGAGGAATCGGTTGGGATATAAAGACCTTGCATCCTGCGTCGCTGACCTGGAGCGCACCGGCGCGCTGGTCAGGATAGACTGCGAACTTTCCGCGGAACTGGAGATCGGGTCGATCCAGCGCCGCGTCTACCAGGCGGGCGGCCCGGCGCTGCTCTTCACCAGGGTGAAGGGGAGCGCCTTCCCCATGCTCGGGAACCTCTTCGGGACCCTCGATCGCACGAGGTACATCTTCAGGGACACCTTGAAGGCGGTGGAGCGCCTGGTCAAGCTCAAGGTGGACCCGCGCACTGCGCTTAAGGAACCGGCCACCCTGCTAGGCGCGGTCCCCGCCGCCTGGCACCTCCTCCCGAAAACGGTGGGGGACGGCCCCGTCCTCGCCAACCGCACCACGATCGCCGGCCTCCCGCAGTTGAAATCCTGGCCCGACGACGGCGGCGCCTTCATCACCCTTCCCCAGGTCTATTCCGAGAGTGCGGCTCAACCAGGGTTGCGCCATTCGAACCTCGGCATGTACCGGGTGCAGCTCTCCGGCGCCGCCTACCGGGAGAACGAGCAGATCGGGCTGCATTACCAGATCCACCGCGGCATCGGCTTTCACCACGCCGAGGCTATCGAGCGGGGCGAGCCGTTCCGGGTCAACATCTTCGTCGGCGGCCCCCCGTCCATGACGGTCGCCGCGGTCATGCCGCTTCCCGAGGGGATGCCGGAACTCTCCTTCGCCGGACTTCTGGCCGGCCACCGCATCGAGATGGTACAGCGCGAGGGGAGGCTTCCCATCCCGGCGCAGGCCGATTTCTGCATCACCGGCATCGTCGACCCGAAAAGAACGCTCCCCGAGGGCCCTTTCGGCGACCATTTCGGCTATTACAGCCTCGCCCACGACTTCCCGGTGGTGAAAGTCGAAGAGGTCTTCCACCGCGACGGCGCCATCTGGCCCTTCACGACGGTGGGGCGTCCCCCGCAGGAGGACACCTCGTTCGGGGCCTTCATCCACGAACTCACCGGACCGCTCATCCCGACCGTCATCCCCGGGGTGAAGGCGGTGCACGCGGTGGACGCGGCGGGGGTGCACCCGCTTTTGTTCGCCGTCGGCAGCGAGCGCTACGTTCCGTACGGCGAGCGGCGCACGCCGCAGGAGCTTTTGACCATCGCGAACGCGGTGCTCGGGCAGGGGCAGCTCTCCCTGGCGAAGTACCTGCTGATCGCCGCCCACGAGGACGCGCCGCGCCTCGATATCCACGACATCCCGGCCTTTCTGGCTCACGTTCTCGAGCGTTTCGATCCGCGCCGCGACCTGCACTTCCAGACCGCCACCACCATGGACACCCTGGACTACTCCGGCTCGGGACTGAACAGCGGCTCCAAGGTGGTCATCGCCGCCATCGGGGAGAAGCGTCGCACCCTGGCTACCGTCCTTCCCGCCGGGCTCAGGCTTCCCGCGGGTTTTGACGACCCCAGCCTCTGCCTCCCGGGCGTCATCGCGCTGCGCGGACCCGCCTGCCGTACGAGGAAGGGGGAGCCGGACGACCGGATGGAGGAGCTTTGCGAGACGCTTGCCGGCGTCGAAGGGCTCGAGGGCTTCCCGCTCATCGTGGTCTGCGACGACAGCGGTTTCGCCGCGGCGGAACTGAACAACTTCCTCTGGGTGACCTTCACCCGCAGCGATCCCGCCGCCGACATCTACGGCGTGGGGGCCTCCACGGTCTGCAAGCAGTGGGGGTGCACCGGACCCGTCGTGATCGATGCGCGTACCAAGCCGCACCACGCCCCGCCCCTGGTCGAGGACCCCGCGGTGGAGCGCAAGGTGGACGAACTGGCAGCGCCCGGCGGACCGCTGCACGGGCTTTATTGACGGCAAAAGGCCTTAACGCGAAGACGCCAAGGCGCGAAGACGCAAAGACGAGACGGTGAAAAGCGAAACACGACTGCGGCTTTTAACCCGGGATTTATTCCCTTTGCGCCTTTGCGGCTCCGCGTCTGCGTTGAAGCTTTGGTTTTTTCTGATTTCGGAGTAACGGTGGCGAAGGAAAGACTGGACAAGCTGGTGTTCGAACGGGGGCTCGCCCCGTCGCGGGAAAGGGCCAAGGCGCTCATCATGGCCGGGCAGGTGGTGGTAAACGACCACCTGGCCGACAAGGCGGGGCTCATGGTCGCCCCCGAGGCAGAGATACGCCTTAAGGGCGAGCCGCTGCCGTACGTGAGTCGCGGTGGACTCAAGTTGGCCGAGGGGCTTGCCCGTTTCGGTATCGAGGTCAAAGGGCTTTGCGCCGTCGACGTCGGCGCCTCCACCGGCGGCTTCACCGATTGCCTGCTGCAGCGCGGTGCCCGGCGCGTCTTCGCCGTGGACGTGGGCTACGGCCAGCTCGCCTGGAAGCTGCGCGAGGACCCGCGGGTGGTGAACCTCGAGAAGACCAATATACGTTACCTCGAGTCGCTCCCGGAAACCCCGGACCTGGCCGTCATCGACGCATCCTTCATCTCGCTGGACAAGGTGCTGCCGCCGACGCTGCGCCTCATCAGTGATGACGGGATCGTGGTCGCCCTCATCAAGCCGCAGTTCGAGGTGGGACGCGGACAAGTGGGGAAGGGGGGCGTGGTGCGGGACGCGAAAAAGCACCAGGAGGTCGTCGACGGGATCACCGATCTCGCCCGCGGCCTGGGCCTTGCCGTCCTAGGCGTTTGTGACTCCCCGATCCTCGGTCCTAAGGGAAACAAGGAGTTCCTGATCCATCTGAAAAAGGGCGGCGCGGTTCCCGAACCCGTGAGCGTGGACGCCTCGGAGTAGATTTCCATCCCGCAGGAGGTGTTTTACATGAATGACTGTCTTTTCTGCAAGATGGCGGACGGGCGCATCCCGGTCAAGAAGGTCTACGAAGACGACCTCCTCTTCGCCATCGAGGACATCAACCCGGTGGCGCCGGTGCACATGCTCCTCATCCCGAAGAAGCACCTGGCGAACGCACTTGAGCTCGCCCCAGAGGACGACCTGCTGATCGGTGCGGTGCACCGGGTTGCCGCCTCCCTCGCCCGCGAGCGCGGCTTCGACCAGGAGGGGTTCCGCCTGGTGAACAACACCAACGCCGGCGCCGGCCAGTCCGTATTCCACATTCACTTCCACCTTTTGGCCGGGCGCAAGCTCGGGTGGCCTCCGGGGTAGATTCGGGGGTAACGGAACCTGAAACGGTACAGCCTAAGGAGAGAAAGATGAAAAAACTGCTCGTGCTGTTGCTTCTGCTCTATCCGCTCTCGGCGATTGCGGAGACCTACCAGTGGACCGACGAGAGGGGAACGGTGAACTTCGCCGAGGACCTCGGAAAGGTGCCCAAGAAGTACCGGAAAAAGGCCAAAAGGCTGGGCGGCGATGAGGAAACGGTGAAGATCATCAACGAGACCCCGGCGGAACCGGCCAAAACTAAGAAGGACGAACCGGAAGCCGGCAAGAAGCTCTACGGCGGGAAGGACGAGGCTGCCTGGCGCAGGGAGTTTTTGCAGGCCGAGTTCAACCTGAAGAACGCGGAGTCCGACCTCGCGACGCTCAAGGGAAGGCTGCGCGACACCTCCACCATGAGCCGCTCCGAGTACCTCTCCATCCAGAACAGCATCAGGTACGGCGAGGACCGGGTCCAGGCGCAGCGCAAGAGACTCGAACAGCTTCAGGAGAGCGCCGACCGCCTGGGCGTCCCCGCCGAATACCGTAAATAACAAAACATCTCGCCACCCCCGGACCGGGCTCCGCCTCGTGCGCACCCGGTCCGGCCGGCATCACCGCCTGGAGAAAAGCATGGTTTTTCCCAACATCGACCCGGTCTTCCTGCGCCTTGGGCCGCTGGAATTCCGCTGGTACGGTCTCATGTACATCTGCGGCTTCGTCAGCGCCTACTTCATCATCCTCTCCGGCGTCAAGCGCAAGGGGCTGCCGCTCAACAAAGACCAGGTCGCCGACATCATCTTCACCGTCGCCATCGGGGTGATCCTGGGCGGCCGGATCGGCTACATACTCTTTTACAACCTCTCCTTTTACCTCAGCCATCCGCTGAAACTGTTCGCGGTATGGGAAGGGGGGATGTCCTTTCACGGCGGCCTGATCGGCGCCACCCTGGCGAGCCTCTACTACATCAGAAAGCACAAACTCGCCTTCTACCCCCTGGCGGACATAGGCTTCCTGGCTGGCCCGGTGGGACTTGGCTTTGGCAGGATCGGCAACTTCATCAACGGCGAACTTTACGGCCGGGTTACCGACGTCCCCTGGGGAATCGTCTTCCCCGGGGGGGGACCGCTGCCGCGCCATCCTTCCCAGCTCTACGAGGCGTTTCTCGAGGGGCCGGTCATGTTCACGGTGCTTTACCTCGTTTCCCGGAAGGTTAAAAAGGACGGTGTCGTGGTCTGGTCCTTCATCGCAATGTACGGCCTGTTCCGTTTCCTGGTGGAGTTCGTCAGGGAGCCCGACGAGCAGATAGGTTTTCTCTTCGGAGGGTTGTCAATGGGGCAGATGCTCAGCTTCCCGATGTTCCTTCTGGGCGCGGCGATGGTGATCCGGCGCTATCGCCGCGGATAGGGGTCAGGCGAGTTTCTTCTTCATCTCGAGCATGTTTTCCTTGCAGCTCTTGCGGTAAGCGACCGAGTCCATCAGGGTACGGATCAGGAAGATGCCGCGTCCCCGGTCCTCCAACTCCTCGAAGTTGGGGGCGGGGATGGCGTTGATGTCGAACCCCTGACCGTCGTCGTACACCCTGATGGTGAGATCGTCGCGGTGCAGGCTTATCACGATACGAACGAGCTTTTCCGGTTCCTTGGGGCCGGCGTGTTTTATGGCGTTCACCATCGCCTCGGTGAGGACCAGATTCAGGTGGTAGGCGAGCACCTCCTTGTCGCCGCTGAAGCGCTCAAGCTCGCGGGCAATGTCCTCCCCGATCTTCCCGATAAGACTCAGGTACCTGGTCTTGTTGGGGACCTTTATGTCGACCTCGATCGTGTTCCCTTGCATCTAGAGCCTCGCTTCAGGACCATGGGCCCCGCCTAGGACTGAAAGTTCTCCACCGCCTCCACCGTTGATGGGAATATCTCGAAGACCCTGTGCAAGCGGGTCAGTTCGAACATCGACTTTACCTGAGACTGCAGCGAGGAGAGCTTCAGGTTCCCCTGGTGCGAAATGGCGTTCTTAAAACCGGATACCAGCGCCCCGAGTCCGGAACTGTCGATGAAGCGGACATCCTTCAGGTCCACCAGCACGTTCTTCTTCCCGTCCTCGAATAGCTTCTGCACCGCGCTCTTAAGCTCGGTGGAATTGTGCGCGTCCAGCCTTTCCTCCTTGACGTATATGATTACAACGTCGTTCCTCGTCTCGCTTGCTAGGTTCATGGCCTTCTCCTTGTTGTGAGGTCCGATACGGTATACACCCTGCTTTATTGTGCAATAAGTGCCGACATTTAGCAAGAGGCGCCCCCCCTGCGGTCACGCCACCTTCATGACTACCATGGAAATGTCGTCCTGTAAAGGTTGGGGCCAGGCGTGGTTTCCCACCTCGGTCAGCACCCTTTCGATCACCACCTCAGGCTCCTCTTCAATAAGCCCGGAGAGGAGCCGGCAAAGCCTGTCCACCCCGAAGAAGTCCCCCGCGTCGTTCTCCGCCTCGATGATGCCGTCGGTGTAAATGAAGAGGAGGTCCCCCGGTTCCAGGGTACTGCGGCGCTCCTCGAAAACGACATTTTTCTCGACACCCAGGATGAGTCCCTCTGCGTCGAGTTCCTGCCAGCCCCCGCCGCGGAACAGGATGGGGCGGGTGTGGCCTGCGTTGGCGAAGGTGAGGGCGCGTTCGGTGCCGTCGTACCTTGCACAGAACATGGTGATGAAGAGTTCCGCGCCGGTCAGGTCTTCGTACAAAAGCTCGTTCAAAAGCTTCAAGAGGTCCTTAGGGGAGGTCGACTCCTGCAACTGGGCGCGCAGCACGCTCCTCGTCTCGACCATGATGAGGGCGGCCCCGACGCTATGCCCGGAGACGTCACCCATGACCACGTCCATCACCCCGGTGCCGCGGTGGAAGAAGTCGTAGTAGTCGCCGCCGACGTGGGCGGCGGGGACGCACCGGCTGGCGATGCTCAGCCCGGGCAGGGACGGGGGGCTCTCCGGCAGGAGCGAGAGCTGGATCTGTTTGGCGAGCTCGAGATCGCGGGTGACCCGCGCGTTCTCCAGAAGTGCCGCCTCCTTCTGGCGCCGCTCGCGCTCCTTCGCCTCGCGCTCCTCGACGATGCGCACCGCCTGGGCGAACTGCCCCGCAAGGCTCTCCAGGAGCTCGACGAACTGCTCGGTGAAAAGGCCGATGATGGACCGGGAGAATACCGAAAGCACCCCGACCGGAGGGGACCCCTCGCTGGCGATCGGGATATGGGCGAAAGACTTGATCCCTTCCTTCTGGAAGATCTCCTTGGCGATCGGCTTCGTGATGAAGGACGTGTCGTTGAAGAACTCGGTCCGGCGCCCGAGGAACGCCTCCCCGACGTGGGTGTCTATCTCCAGGATGCGGTCTTCCGCCGTGATCCTTTCCCCGCCGACGCCCCGGTAGCAGCGCACCTTCAGTACCGACTCCTCGTTCAGAAGCCGTATCACGGCAAGGTCTAGCTTGAACTCGCGCAAAAGGAGCTCGAGAAGATCCCCCATGATGATGTCGAGCTCGAGCGAGCGGTTCATGATCTCAGAGGCACGCAGCCTGACGAAGAGGGCCTCGCGGCTTTGGTCGCGCGAGGTGCGTACCGTGGAAAAAATGTCGTACACCGGCTCCATCCTGGAGCCTATGTCGCTTAGAAAACTCTCCACGACCGCGCCTGCGGCGGCACCGCCCAGCGACCCCGCGAGGGTCTTTTCCACGAAGCGCTTCAGGTTCGGGAGCTCGAACTCGGAGACCCCACCCTTGCCGTCGATCTCGCGCTCACCCAGGTAGTCCGCGATCGCGGCGTGGGCCTGCTGTTCGCCGATGAACTTGGACATGAGGGTGACGAACTGCACGATGGTTACCGGCTTCGAGAGACGCTTGGTCTCCCACTGCGGCGCCCCCTCCGTCGAGAAGACCCGCACGAAGCGGTTCATCTGTTCGCTCTCCTTTTCCCCCTGACCGAGGAGTATGGAGAGGGAGAGGTAGGCCGCTATGTTCACGAACATGCTCCAGAAGAGCGTGTGGGTGAACTCGTCCAGACCGGTCAGCCCGAAGAGCGCCTGGGGGCGCAACAGCTCGATCCCGAATGGACCGTAGAGCAGCAGGTCGGTCTGCCAACCTCCCGCCTGCAGCACGGAGGGGAGGAGCAGGGTGTAGAACCAGATCGCGAAGCCGAGCAAAAGCCCGGTTATGGCGCCCGCCTTGTTGCCGCGGGGCCAGTAGAGGCCGCCGATCAGGGCGGGGGCGAACTGGACCGCGGCAGAAAAGGAGATGAGCCCCATGTTGGCGAGCATGTAGCTCTCGCCCACCGCGCTCTGGTAGAGGTACCCGAGCAGGATGACGAGCACGATGCCGAAGCGTTTCAGGTTGATGAGCAAAAGGGGAAACCAGGACTGCGGCCTGAAGCGGATCACAACCGGCATCAGCACGTGGTTCAAAAGCATGGTGGCGACGGCGATGGACTCGACCATCACCATACCGGCCGATGCCGAGAACCCGCCTAAAAAGGCGGCCAGGGCGAGCCAAGGCGACTCGAGCCGCATCGGCAGGGC
>MTLD01000055.1_pt5 | contig 11603 bp, 6 predicted proteins | sample 1982471 | NCBI WGS metagenome assembly MTLD01 (sample SAMN05712604, study PRJNA340218) | biofilm metagenome | isolation source: sample SPM anode biofilm adapted to -50 mV | place: USA | collected 2012-02-03
CCCCCTCCCGTCAAGGGAGGGGGAGCCGCTTTCCATGACTTTTGCAAGAGGCTCAAATTATTTCCTGACAGGCCCCTAGTCAAGGAGAATGACATGAAAATTCTATCGATTCTGGGAAGTCCGCGCAGCGGCAAGATCAGCGCCAGTATTGCCAACCGGTTTACCGAAACCGCTGAGAAATTTGGCGCCGATGTTCAAAATTATGAATTGAACCGGTTGACCTACCGGGGATGCCAGGGGTGTTATGCCTGTAAAAAAGGTTTGGATCATTGCATCTTGAACGATGGCTTGACTCCCGTATTGAATGCGGTGCACGATTCCGATCTGGTGGTGCTGTCGTCTCCGGTCTATTTCGGTGATGTCACTTCACAGCTCAAGGGTTTCATTGACCGGACGTACTCGTACTTAACGCCGGAATACATGACCAGTAGCGAACCGAGCCGACTGAGTCCCAAAAAGCTTGTCTTTGTTCTTTCCCAGGGGCATCCCGACGAGTCGTTGTTTGCAGACATTTTTACGCGCTATGAGCCGTTTCTGAAATGGGTGGGTTTTGCCGAGAGGCGGTTGATACGTTGCTGCGGCTACGGACCGTTGACCATTGATTTGGTTCCGGAGATAACCCTGAAACAGGCTGAAGATGTTGCTAAAGAGATGTTGGAATGATGGCAAACATCGCATTCCTTATTGTGGGGCGCGGCTTGCCGCGCCTTGATACACTCTCAATCCCTGCGTTTTTTTTCTTCCTCAACTTCGGTCGGCTCATCTGTTGACTGCATGCCCAGCGCTACCTCGGGAATGATGCCCATTTTTTTATAGATGGGGCGAATCTTTTCCCGGATTGACGGCAGCTTCCGGCTAAATATGATACTACCTGCCAGGCAGGCGATACCTCCCATGACAAGCGTGGTCCGTGCTCCGATTCTTCCGGCGATGATTCCGGCCGCAAGCCCTCCCAACGGCGTTGTTCCCATGAACGCCATGGTATAAAAACTCATTACCCGCCCCCGTTTGTCATCTTCCACAATAGTTTGAAGAATGGTATTGCTGGATGCTATCTGGGCCATGGAGGCAAAACCGGCCAGCGAGAGAAAGGCAAGCGATAGATAGAAGTTGCCGGAAAGCGCGAAACTGGCGACCGCCATGCCGAAAAGCCCGGATGAAACGGCAATGATTCTGCCGAGCCCCAGCACACTCCGGCGCGAGGCAAGATAGAGAGTGCATGTCAGCGCTCCGATGCCGACTGCGGCCATGAGAAAGCCGAAGGTATGGGCGCCGCCGTGCAGTATTTCACGCGCGAAAATCGGTAGGAGAATCACATACGGCATACCCATCAGGCACGTGAGAGCCAGCAGGGCGAGAAGACTTCTGATCGGCGTAAAGCGGTAGGCATATGCGAAACCCTCCCGCAATTCATGGAAAATATGCTTTCTTGCTCCAGCTTTTGTGCGCGGAACGATTCTCATTGCCATGATGGCAACGATGACGGCCAGGTAACTGGCGGCGTTGATGACAAAACAGATCCCTTCGCCAAGCGAGGCGACCAGAATCCCGGCAATGGATGGGCCGATCAGGCGGGCTCCATTGAACATGGAGGAGTTGAGGGCAATGGCGTTGCTCAGGTCTTCCTTGTTTTCCACAAGATCGATAACCAGGGATTGACGCACCGGAATATCAAAGGCGTTGATGATGCCGAGAAATACGCTGAAGGCGATGATGTGCCAGACCTGGATGATTCCCGTCAGCACAAAGGAGGCGAGAAGAGCGGACTGGAGCATGGCGCATATCTGGGTCATGAGGAACAGGCGCTGTTTGTTCCAGCGGTCTACCATTACTCCAGCCACGGGAGCCATGATGAAGGTGGGGAACTGGCTGGCAAACCCGGTTACTCCCAGCAAGAACGCCGAACCGGTCATGCGATAAACCAGCCAGCTAACGGCGACTTGCTGCATCCAGGTGCCGATCAGCGAGGTGCCCTGACCGGCGAAAAAAAGCCGGTAATTACGGGAATGCAGAGCGCGCAGCAGGAATTTCATGTCTACGGACCCGATTCCGAATGATCGGGAAGTCCGTGCTTCGGTTGTTGAACTGTCAGATGATTTCATCAACCTGGTAATACTATCACTTTTCTTTCCCGTCAATCTTTGGGAGTGCCGAAGCGTCCCATCCTCCACCCGTGGCTTTGATCAGTGCCACATTGGCCGCCATGCGCCTGGCAAGGATGTTGATGGTGCTTATCTCGGTGTTCAGAGCGGTGGTCTGGGCAACGATGACGTTGAGATAGCTGACGGTTCCGGCCGTGTACTGATTGGTGGTGATTGCCAGTGATTTGCGGGCCGCCTGAAGCGTATCATCCTGTACGACGGCTTCCTGTTCCAGAATCCTGAGCGCCGACAGATTATCCTCTACCTCCTGAAACCCGTTCAGAACCGTTTGACGATAGGTGGCTACGGTGGAATCGTAGACCGCACGGGCTTCATCCACTTGCGCCCCCCGCAGTCCTCCGTCAAAGATGGTTTCCGAAATGGCGGCTCCCAATGCCCACACGCGGTTGGGCCAGCTCAGCCAGTTGGAAATGCTCGATGCGGCGAACCCGGCCGAGGCGCTAAGGGTTATTGCAGGGTAATAGGCCACTTTGGCAACGCCGATCTGGGCATTGGCTGCCGCAACGCGCCGTTCTGCCGCTGCTATGTCCGGTCTGCGTTCAAGCAGTTCGGACGGCAGGCCGAAGGGAACGGGAGGCGGCGTTATCTCCGCCGGGGTCGGTTCAAGGGAAAACTCTGCCGGAATTTTGCCGATCAGCACAGCAATGGCATGCTCCAGTTGGCTACGTTGTACGCCCAGATCAATGGCCTGCGCCTGGGCGCTCTTGAGTTGGGTTTCCGCCTGGAGCACATCCGCCTGGGAGACGACACCGGCTGCATAGCGGTTATTCGTCAGATCCAGGTAATGCTGAAAGGAGGCGACTGTCTCGTCCAGAAGCCGTTTCTGTGCGTCGATGGTTCGCAACTGGAAATAGTCCGTGGCCACTTCCGCCTGGATGCTCAGACGAAGCGACTCGAGATCCGCCGCACTTGCCTGGGCTGAAGCTATGCCCGACTCCACACTGCGGCGCACTCGTCCCCACACATCCAGTTCCCAGGAAGCATCGGCATTCAACAGATACGCCGTGGAAGTTGATGCGGACTTTGAGGATGACGAAATGTTTCGGGACCGGTCCACCGACGCTCCGGCGGTGACTTGCGGATAATAACCGGCTCGCGAAGCCTGGACGATGGCGCGGGCCTGGCGGAATTGCGCCTCGGCAGACTTGAGCGTCTGGTTTGAGACGGCAACCTGTTCCTCCAGTTCGTTCAACCGGCGATCATTGTAGATACGCCACCACGCTCCGCGATTAATTTCGTCACGCGGTTGCGCCACCTTCCACGGGGCGCTCTCCTTGAATTCCTTCTGTGTTGTTACTGTCGGCCTGACATAATTGGGGCCCACACTGCATGCGCCGAGCAGCATCGCCATGGCGGCTGTTAGTATTGGTTTTATTGTCTTCATAGGTAGTAATCCTTGAAAGGGCATGCTTAAAACTCATTACTTCAGGGTCTTACTTTGTCAGATTAGCCCTTCACCCCATCCCCACCCTAACCCTCCCCTTGAAGGGGAGGGAATTGTAAGGATCCTCCTCTTTCAAGGAAAGGGAGTGGATTTTTTAAAACTCCTCCCCCTTCAAGGGGGAGGTTGGGAGGGAGATGGGGTAAATGTTGCAATAACGTAGCAATATGACTTAGTAAAAATTATACTCCGCTTTTTCTTTACATATTCAAGATTTTTTCCGCTTCCCACGCCTGCGTTTCCTTATCCCGTCCATCCAGATCCTGAAGTGGTCCATGTAGAGGTAGACGACAGGGGTCGTATAGAGGGTCATCATCTGGCTGAAAACCAGTCCGCCGACAATGGCGATGCCCAATGGGCGGCGCAGTTCAAAACCAACGCCATGACCGAGGGCCAGGGGCAGCGCTCCCAGCATGGCCGCCATGGTGGTCATCATGATCGGCCGGAAACGCAGAAGGCAGGCCGTGAAAATGGCATCTTCCGGGCTCTTTCCTTCATTGCGCTCCGCCTGCACGGCAAAATCCACCATCATGATGCCGTTTTTCTTGACGATGCCGATCAGCAGGATTACCCCGATCATGGCGATCAGGCTCATGTCGATGTTGAAGGCCAGCAGCGCCAGCACTGCTCCTACACCTGCCGAGGGGAGGGTGGAGAGAATTGTTACCGGATGAATGTAACTTTCATAAAGGATTCCCAGCACGATGTAGACCGTTACCAGGGCCGCCAGAATCAGCAATGGCTGAGTGGCCAGCGACGATTGAAAAGCCTGGGCGGTTCCCTGAAAACTCCCCCTGATGCTGGTTGGAAAACCCATCTCGCGCTTGGCGTCATCTATGGTTGTGAGCGCTTCTCCCAGAGAAACCCCCGGCAACAGGTTGAAGGAAATGGTTATGGAGGGGAACTGGCTCTGGTGGTTCACGGCCAGAGATGTCCGTTGCGGTTCGAAATGGGTAAAGGCGGAAAGCGGCGCCTGGGTTCCGTTCGATGAGGTTACATAAAGGGTGCGCAACGTATCGGGGTGCTGCCAGAATTGCGGGTCGACCTCCATTACCACGTGGTACTGGTTCAGCAGGGTGTAGCTGACTGCAACCTGACGCTGGCCGAAAGCGTCGTAAAGGGTGTTGTCGATCAGTTGCGGAGTGATTCCCAGACGCGATGCGGTTGGTCGGTCGATCACCAGGTTCGCCTCCAGTCCTTTGTCCTGCTGGTCGGTGTTCACATCCGCCAGACCCGGCAAGGTGCGCATTTTCTGCAACATACGCGGAGCCCACTCGTTCAACTGCGTCAGATTGTCTCCCTGCAATGTGTACTGGTACAAAGCGCCGCCGCCCCTGCCGCCGACACGCAGATCCTGCACCGGTTGCAGGAACGTCGGAGCGCCGGCAACCGCGGCAAGTTTCTTGCGCAGGCGGCCGATTATCTGCTGGGCGGTGAGAGAACGCTTTTCGAACGGTTTCAGCGCGATGAACATTCGCGCCGTATTGGTAGCGCCTCCGCCGCCGGTAAAGCCGATAACATGTTCAACGTCGGGATCTTTGCTGATAATTCCAACCACCTCGGCCAGTTTGCCGCTCATGGCCTGGTAGGACATGTCCTGGCTGGCCTGGATGTTGCCGGAGATGCGGCCGGTATCCTGCTCAGGGAAAAAACCCTTGGGAATGATGATGAACAGATAGATGTTGATTCCGACTGTGGCTACGATCAGAACAAGCATCAAGCGGGAATGACGCAGGGCCCAGGCCAGGCTGCGCCGGTATCCGGCCTGCATGAATTCGAAAGCGCGCTCGCTGGCCCGGAAGAATACGCCATGATCAGCCCTGTCGTGAGATTTCAGCAGTTTGGCGCACATCATGGGCGTCAGGGTCAGGGAAACCGCCAGCGAGGCCAGGATCGCGGCAGAGAGCGTTACGGCGAATTCACGGAACAGCCGTCCCACCATGCCTCCCATCAGCAGGATCGGAATAAACACCGCCACCAGCGAAACACTCATGGAGAGTACGGTAAAGGCGATTTCTTTGGAACCGGACAGCGCCGCCTGAAGAGGAGACTGCCCCATTTCCCGGTAGCGGATGATATTTTCCAGCACGACAATAGCGTCATCAACCACAAAGCCGGTCGCAACGGTGAGAGCCATGAGCGACAGATTATCCAGCGAGTAATCGCAGAGATACATCACGGCAAAGGTGGTTACGATGGAGACCACTATCGCCACGGCCGGAATCAGAGTCGCCCGCACGGTACGCAGGAAAGCGAACACCACCAGGATTACCAACAGGCCGGAAGCGATGAGACTCATTTCCACTTCATGCAAGGATCCGCGAATGGGAGGAGTGCGGTCAAGGACTACCGATAGCTTGATGCCTCCCGGCAGCGCGGCTTCCAGTTGCGGCAGCAACCCGCGGATACTGTCCACGGTTTCGATGATATTGGCGCCCGGCTGGCGAAAGATAATCACCATGACCGCCGGCTTGCCGTTGACCAGCCCGCTGGAACGTATATCCTCCACGGAATCCACTACCGTTCCCACATCCTGCAGGCGCACGGCGGCTCCGGACTTGTGGGATATTATCAGCGGCAGATACTGTTTGGCCTTGCGCAGTTGATCGTTCGTATTGATCTGCCACGTTCTTTCGTTATTGGTGAGCTGCCCCTTTGGCCGGTTGACATTGTTGTTGGACAGCACGCTGCGTACCGTCTCCAGACTGATGCCGTAACTGCTGAGCGCCATGGGATTCAGTTCCACCCGCACGGCCGGTAGTGAACTGCCTCCCACATTAACCTGACCGACGCCCTTTACCTGGGATAGTTTCTGCTGGAGAATCGTGGAAGCCACGTCGTACATTTTGGGTTTATCGACCGTTGAGGAGGTAAGCCCCAGAATCATTATCGGCGCATCGGAAGGGTTGACTTTGCGGTAGGTCGGATTGCTGGGGAGATTGGCCGGCAGGAAGCCGCGTGCTGCGTTGATGGCGGCCTGGACATCGCGGGCTGCGCCGTCGATGTTGCGGTCAAGATCGAATTGCAGGGTAATGCTGGTCGAGCCACGGCTGCTGGTCGACGTCATTTCGGTCACCCCGGCGATACGGCCGAACTGCCGCTCCAGCGGAGCAGCCACCGAGGTGGACATGGTTTCAGGGTCGGCTCCGGGCAGGCCTGCCGACACGGAGATGGTCGGAAAGTCCACCTGGGGCAGCGGTGAAATCGGCAACAGGCGAAAGCAAATGACCCCGGCGAGAAAAAGCCCCATCGTCAGAAGGGTTGTGGCCACCGGGCGTTTTATGAAAGGGGCGGAGATGTTCACTGCACCTCTTCCTCAACATCCCGCTTTTTCCTCAATCTTCGCCCCAGCCGGTCAAATGCCAGGTAGATTACCGGAGTTGTATACAACGTCAGTATCTGGCTGAATATCAAGCCGCCGATGATGGCGATTCCCAAGGGGCGGCGCAGTTCCGAGCCGACTCCGCCGCCCATTGCCAGGGGCAGTGCTCCCAAAAGGGCCGCCATGGTGGTCATCATGATCGGCCGGAAGCGGAGCAGGCATGCCTGGTAAATGGCGTCAGCCGGGCTCTTGCCCTCGTTGCGTTCGGCGTCCAGGGCGAAGTCGACCATCATGATGCCGTTTTTCTTGACAATGCCGATCAGCAGGATAATGCCGATAACGGCGATCACATTGAGATCGTTACGGAACGCCATCAAAGAGAGTACCGCTCCTACGCCTGCCGAGGGGAGGGTGGAGAGGATCGTGACCGGGTGGATGAAGCTTTCATAGAGTACTCCCAGTACGATATAGACCGTCACCAGCGCGGCCAGAATCAGAAGCGGCAGATTGACCAGCGAAGCCTGGAATGCCTGGGCGGTTCCCTGGAAACTCCCCTTGATGCTGGCGGGCAGGTCCATTTTGCTGATGGCGTTTTCGATGGATTTTACCGCATGGCCTAACGCAGCATCCGGCGCCAGGTTAAAGGAGGCGGTTACTGCCGGAAACTGGCCCAGCCGGTTGATGACCAAGGGGCCTGTGGTTTCGCTGGTTCGCGTAATTGCCGAGAGCGGCACCTTTGCTCCGCTTGTGCCGCGCAGGAAGAGCGATTGCAGGTGGTCCGGATTTTGGCTGAAGTCCGGCTTGACGGTCAGGATAACGCGGTATTGGTTCAATTCGGTAAAGATGGTGGAAATCTGGCGCTGACCAAAAGAGTTATAGAGGGTGTCGTCAACCTGTTGCGGGGTAATCCCCAACCGGGCGGCTGTCTGGCGGTCGATGTCCAATGCCACGCGGAGCCCTTCGTTCTGTTGATCGCTGCTTACGTCGCGCAATTCGGGAAGCGCCCGCAACCTGTCGACTATCCGGGGCGCTAAGGCGGTCAATTCTTCGGAATTGGGGTCTTCCAGGGTGTACTGATACTGGGTCCGGCTGACCTTGGCGTCTACGGTCAAGTCCTGTACCGGCTGCATGAAGAGCTTGATGCCGGATACCTTGTCCAGTTCCGGCTGCAAGCGGCGGATGATTTCGCTGGCCGAAGCGTCCCGCTCTTCCAGTGGTTTGAGGTTGATCAGGATACGCCCGCTGTTGAGGGTGGTGTTTGTGCCGTCCACGCCGATGAAGGAAGACAGGCTTTCCACGGCCGGGTCCTTCAATATGATTTTGGTAAGCTCCTGTTGGCGTTGCGCCATGGCGGGAAAGGAGACGCTCTGGGACGCTTCGGAGATTCCCTGGATTGCTCCGGTATCCTGGGTTGGGAAAAAACCTTTCGGTACGGCTATATACAACACGACGGTCAATACCAGCGTACCTACCGCAACTACCAGGGTGGCGGTCTGGTGCTTGAGTACCCAGGAGAGGGTTGTGCCGTACATCTCGATGATCCGGTCGAACATGGCTCCTGAAGCGTGGTAAAACCGGCCCTGCCGTTCTTCCGGGACATGTTTCAGTATTCGTGCGCACATCATGGGGGTCAGGGTCAGAGAGACCACGGCCGAGATCAGGATCGTGACACCCAGGGTAACCGCAAACTCGCGGAACAAGCGGCCGACCACGTCTCCCATGAAAAGCAGCGGAATGAGAACGGCAATGAGCGACACGGTCAGCGACAGAATGGTGAAACCGATCTGTTTGGACCCTTTGAGCGCTGCTTCGAGCGGGGGATCGCCCTCCTCGACATAGCGGGAAATGTTTTCGATCATGACGATGGCGTCATCCACCACGAAGCCGGTGGAGATGGTAAGGGCCATCAGGGTCAGGTTGTTCAGGCTGAAGCCCAACAGGTACATAACCCCAAAGGTTCCCACCAGGGAGAGCGGAACGGCCACGCTGGGTATGGCGGTTGCCGGCAGGTTGCGCAGGAAGACGAAGATCACCATGACAACCAGGGCTACCGCCAGCAACATCTCATACTGCACATCCCTGACCGAGGCGCGGATGGTGGTGGTGCGGTCGGTCAACACGGAGACCTTGATCGAAGCGGGAAGCGAGCTTTGTAACTGCGGCAGCAGCTTTTTGATGCGATCGACGGCCTCAATTACATTGGCTCCGGGCTGGCGCTGGATATTGACGATAACGGCCGGTTCCTTGTTCATCCAGGCTGCCTGGTTGGTGTCTTCGACGTCGTCTGTAACATCGGCGACATCGGAGAGATGCACCGGCGCGCCGTTTTTGTAGGCTATGATCAGCGGCCGGTACTGATCGCTGCTGAAGAGCTGGTCATTGGCGCCGATGATATAGGCCTGGCGCGGTCCGTCAAAGCCCCCCTTGGCCTGGTTGACATTGGCGGTCGTCATGGCGGTGCGCAGGTCTTCGAGGGTCAGATCGTAGGCGGCCAGAGCCGTCGGGTTGGCCTGGATGCGCACTGCCGGACGCTGCCCACCGCTGATACTGACCAGGCCCACGCCTGGCAACTGCGATATCTTCTGGGCGAAACGGGTGTCGGCCAGATCCTCTACCTTGGAGAGCGGCAGGGTGCTGGAGGTCAACGCCAGGGTCAGAATCGGCGCGTCCGCCGGGTTGACCTTGCTGTACACCGGCGGTATGGGAAGATCCTTGGGCAGAAAGTTAAAGGAAGAGTTTATGGCGGCCTGAACTTCCTGTTCCGCCACGTCCAGGCTCAGTTCGAGGCTGAATTGCAGTGTGATTACCGAGCTGCCGTTGGAGCTGGAGGAAGACATCTGGGTCAGGCCGGGCATCTGGCCGAATTGCCGCTCCAAAGGGGCAGTCACCGATGTGGCCATGACGTCGGGGCTGGCTCCCGGATAAAAGGTGCGTACCTGAATGGTCGGGTAATCCACTTGGGGCAAGGCCGAAACAGGCAGTTGTTTGTAGGCTACTGCTCCGGCCAGCATGATGGCGATCATGAGCAGGGTGGTGGCTACCGGCCGAAGGATGAAAAGCTTGGAGAGGTTCATGTGACGCCTTGCCTGGGAAGTTTCCTCCCCTTTATTAAAGGGGGATAGAGGGGGATTTTAAATTCTACTTTGTCACATTACATTGTTATTGCAGTATTCCTCACCCCATCCCCCTCCCAGCCTCCCCCTTGAAGGGGGAGGAGTCTTAAAGTCGCCTTCCCTTGAAGAGAGAGGATTCTTAAAGTTCCCTCCCCTTCAAGGGGAGGGTTAGGGTGGGGATGGGGTAAGGACGGAGGTGCTTCAAAGGCAAATCCCCCCTTGCCCCCCTTTGTTAAAGGGGGGATTTCTTGCGGTCTTGAACCTGGCCCTGAGGTGTGCTGCCGTTCTGTCCCCTGGTTTGTCCCGGTTCTTTTACGATCACTTTACTTCCTTCCCGCAATCGTTCAGCACCGTCCACAACGACCGGTTCGCCGACGGCCAGCCCTTTGGTGATGGCGGTATCGCCATCCTGGGATTCACCGGTTTCGACCGGACGCAACTCGACTGTTTTGTCGGGTTTGACCAGATAGAGGAATTTTCCTTTCGGTCCGCTTTGGATAGCAGAGGTCGGCACCGTGATCGAATCGCGCTTGACCTCCACCAGGAGGCGGGCATTAACGAACTGGTTTGGAAAAAGCTCATTTCCCTTGTTGGGGAAGACCGCTTTCAGTTTGACCGTGCCGGTGGCGGGGTCGATCTGATTATCCAGGGTGAGCAGGGTTCCCGTGGCCAGTTTCTGTTTCTGCTCGCGGTCATAGGCTTCGACCGTCAGTTTTTCTCCGGCTTTTAGCCTGCCCATAAGTTTGGGGAGGCTATCTTCAGGGATCGTAAAGACCACGCTGATTGGCTGCAGTTGGGTAATGACCACCAGTCCGTTGGTATCGCTGGCATGCACGATGTTGCCGGCGTCCACCAGGCGCAATCCGACCCGCCCGCTTCCCGGAGCGGTGATGCGGCTGTACGTCAACTGGAGCTTTGCACTGTCGATTTGTCCCTGATCGCTCTTGACGGCTGCTTCGTATTGACGCACCAGGGCTTCCTGGGTGTCCATCTGTTGCCGGGGGATGGAGTTTTGCGCCCACAGGTCGCGGTAGCGCTTGAGATCTATCCGGGCATTTTGCAGCAGGGCCTGGTCACGCGCCATCTGCCCTTCGGCCTGGGTCAGCACCACCTGAAAAGGCCGCGGGTCGATTTGGGCCAGAAGTTGCCCCCGGCTTACGGTCTGGCCTTCACGAAAGAGGACTGACATCAACTGGCCATCCACGCGGGATTTGACGGTAACGGTGTTGAGGGGCGTAACGGATCCGATGCCGCTCAGATAAATATTGATATCGCTCTTTTTGGCCGGGAGCGTTACCACTGAAACCGGCGGGGACGGGGTGGCGGCCTTGCTTTGTTTGCCGGTCCTGGAGGATGTCCTATCAGAGAAGGCGTAGGCTGCTACGGCTGCGAGGCCAATCAACAACACGAGGTACGGCCACCGTTTATGTGGTGCAGCCGCTGGAGCGGATTCTGGCGTATCGATATTCATGGCGGTGAAGTCAAACCTCCCTGAAAAAAATAAAAGCAGAGCATCTTGTAAAAGTCCTGGAGAGCGGCTCCCCCTCCCTTGACGGGAGGGGGCT
>MTLD01001141.1_pt2 | contig 11599 bp, 12 predicted proteins | sample 1982471 | NCBI WGS metagenome assembly MTLD01 (sample SAMN05712604, study PRJNA340218) | biofilm metagenome | isolation source: sample SPM anode biofilm adapted to -50 mV | place: USA | collected 2012-02-03
GCACCGCGGGCTATGACATAACGCCCATTCGGGGCAAACAACGTGTACACCCCAAAGGGGTTAAATGCCATAGCCCGGCATGTGAATGCCGGGGGAACGAAACGCCCCAAACCCATTTGAGCCCCATCGGGGCGGCAAAGATTGTTTCAATCCTTTATTCATAAAGTCATACGCTTCAACATGGACAAGCGGACGGTGGCGAAATACTACAGGGGGTCTCAATCCTTTATTCACAAAGTCATACGCTTCAACGGGTTGACCTCAATGGCTGGCGCACTACGGACGTGTTTCAATCCTTTATTCACAAAGTCATACCCTTCAACTCACCTCCTTGTTACGGTAATAATTCCGACATGATAACACCTGTTTTCCGCGAACCTCGTCACGGATGCTTCCTTCACAGCATTCAATTTCTCCTTTCTGCGGAAACATATAACATTCTCAGTCAGTTAGCCAATCGCGAACCCTACGGCAATTTTCTCCTGCGCATTCGATTCGCGCAAATGCTCCGGGGCTTAAACCCCTCTCCCGTGGTTTTCAGCACCGCGGGCTATGACATAACGCCCATTCGGGGCAAACAACGTGTACACCCCAAAGGGGTTAAATGCCATAGCCCGGCATGTGAATGCCGGGGGAGATAAGCCGTTTGAGCCCCATCGGGGCGGCAGATTGGTGCTTTTTTCGTAATTGATCAAATGGGAGACGCGCGCTTTACTCTTTCGTTATCTAAAGCAAGTCCGCCTTCGGCAAAGGTGGGTTTATGGAAATTTGCCTTATTGCATTTTTCAGGTGGACACCGGAGTGCACAAAGCCAGATCGTATTCCCACACCTCGTAATGCGGATTGGTCTGCACATACTGAAACGCCACCCGCCGGTTAAGCGTTACTGCAGCGGCGGCAATACTGGTAGTTTTCTGCCCGCCGGTTACGTCGATGATAATATCTTCTTCATCAATGCCGTATTCGCTATTCAACAACTTGAGTCCAAAGGTAATCGCATCCTGCAGCCCCTTAAAATCCTCAAAATCGACTGCATCAGAACCTCGGAACTTAGGGCGCTTTGTGCAATATCGTTCAACAATTTTCTCAATGTGACCAATCGAGTTATGCGAGCCATATTTGGTCGTTTCTAGGCCGGTTTTCGGGTCGGTTTCTATAGTATCCTTCGATCCTATGACAAACACTGCATCAAGTGAATGAGTATGTGGAATAAAGCATCGCAACAACTGCTGCCAGTTCAGTCTTTCTCCATTCAGCTTGTCAATATCCTCCTGTAAATTCTTTCCTTCGAGTTGAATCCCGTTCAGCGCCATAAAACAGTCTTCATTATTCGGCATGCTGAAAGTTTTGTGATTAGACCATGAAGGCATCAGTATCAACCCTCGGTAACCGCGAGTACACTTCTTCTGGCGCAGACAACGAATATTCTGGAAAACCTGACGGTGGGCGTACAGCTTGGCGAACGAATAGAGAAACAACATGACGACTGCCATCCCGGCAACAATACGCCATGCAACGGTAGGCTCGTAGTCTGATGGAATCCAACCTTTAAAAGGTATATCCCCCAGAACAACATTAGCGGTCATCGATCCAAAGACAATAGTGCCCAAGGCCCCGTATACACCGTCGCGGGCCGAATAAATTTCATCCCACATACGTTTGTCAATTTCCATGGTTCACCCCGTAAAATGAGTTGATTACAAGCTTTAATCCGGAGAATGATCGAAAATAATCACCTCGCCCGTCACAGGCGAGTCATACACAAGCTTGCGCGCCTTACCGTGCAATGCATGGGCAACCTTCAGATAAAGCCAGATAGGCCCTCTCCCGGTCAGAATCACCTCGTTGCCGGAACCGGCAAGCGCTTTTGCCTTGTCCTCGTACTCGGTCAAATCGGCAAGTTTTGCCGTTTCGGTGCAGCTATAGAGGGCTTCTATGTCGATAGTTATGGGAGGCATATAGTTTCTTTCAGGACTGCAATGTGAATATAAGTCTTCTGATTTGCGCGGTTACCGCTTCTTGTATCGTTCTGCGAGCTTGAGTAGAGCGGCCGTATCGGCTGGTGGAGACACCGGAGTGATAACCGTTTCTTCCTGAACAGGTGCTTTCTCCGTGGCAGAATCAGCAAAACGTATCTCGTCGCTTACGCCGTTATATATCTTGTGCGGCAGCAACACCTGACACCTGTTCTTGCCAGTTGCAAATTCTTTTCTGTCGATGGTCATGGTGCGCAATCGCTTTGTTTGTTCGGCAACACTGCCTAATGATTCCGGGTCGGCCATGGCGAGCAATTGAAAAATCTGCGGAGTCTCGTGCCAATCAGCTGTAATGGTTTTCATGCATTCCAAAAAAGCGTCACTAACAGTTGTTGCCAGTTCGGCAACCTTTTTCGTCACAACCTTGAACTCTTTTGCCAAAACTTGTCGAAAGAATGATTTGTCCCGATTGATCTTTATTTTCACCAAGCCGTAACCAAATGGCTTCCCCATCCCCAGACTATGACAAAGGTTTTCATTACCGCCCCATTCCAAAGCCCATATTAAAGCGCCTAACTCTTCAGGCTTGAGGTTATGAACCTTGATGCTGAATGTAAAGCTGCCACTTTTCAGCGGGATGAAACTTGTCGCCACTTTTTCCGCATTCTCGGGTGGCTTAGGCAAAGGATCTTCAACAACCGCAAGCTGTCTTGCCGGATAGCGCTTCCAGCCGCGCACCTGCGGCGTGTCCTTGATTTGTGCCTTCGGATTAGGGTCCATCATCGTATGGTACTTCGTGGTGGGGTCCGGTTGGACCAGATAACTGGGATAATAAGTCGGTTTCGGAGCACCGAGAACAGTGTACTTGGGCTGCTCAGGGGTGTCCGGAATACAATTCCTGCCGACGGCATGGGCTACACTAATCCTACCTTTAAGCGCCAGTCCTGACTTTTTTTGTGAGACAAACCCGAATATGGTTTCTGCAAAGTCCGGCTTTTCATCGCAAAAATGCTTAGGTGAGGTGTTCTTCACGATGTCATGAATTGTATGAGCGTAGGGGAGTTTGTACATTTGCGCCAGACCAAAAGAGTGGAGTGCGTTATCCTTCATCAAGTAGAAGACCGGAACTTTTCGATTATTTGGCAACTTATTTAGACTGTGCGCGAGTTCTTTTTTGGGGTCACCATTGGGGTCACTTAGCCAGAATTTCCACTCCTTGTTGGGATCGCCATTTGGTTCGCTATGAATAAAAATGAAATCGTCGCGCTGCTCCTTTATCACAGGAATTGGCGATGTCGGCGAATTGCTTTCGTAAAAGACAAACTCCATGTGCTTGGTTTTCTCTTTGTTTTTCTGCCTTGAATTTAAGTGCAAAGTTGATACAGCCGCCCTGTAAGTAGGGTCAGTAGACAGGCTAAGCAAAAGCGTTCTTTGATCATCAGTCAATATTCCCCTACAGGTAAGCTCTCCGCACTTGTAATACACTCGTCCTTGTGTGCTTGCCGAAATCGAATCAGCAAAAGCAGAATCGAGGCGACCCAGAGTCACGGATGTTTCCTTCCTGGTGGGATCGGAATTATTGAACAGATCTTTCACCGCCAGGGCATATGCACTGTCCTTTGATAATTCAAGCAAGCGTTGTTTATCGGTCGCTGTCATTTTATTTTTGCAACAAAGACGTCCCTCCATATAACTCACAAACTTATCCGTACGCTTCTCAAGTTGGTTTCTATTAACACTAGCGGGCAAATTGGATAAGGAAGCGCTTGCGGCGTTATCTGCCGGCTGACCCGTAAACACCAGGGCGCCGGATTTTTTACCAGAGCCAAGCCGAGTGGCCTTGACATAGCGAAGTTTTCCGCACGAATGATTGTAGTCACCGGAGACAGGGTCAAAAGATATATTGAGATTACCATCGCCCCATTTTTGATATTTTTCCATGGCGCGCTGTTTTTGCTTGATGTCAGCCAAGGGCAATGCCTTTGAAACGCGAAAAGCCACAAGATCACTATGATCGACCCGCGCATAATCACAAGGCTGTATCTGCCAGGAACCATCTTCTTTTTGACTCAACCAGCCTGCCTCTACGTTTGATTCGTAAAGGCCAGGATGTTTACTGATTGTATAAGTCATCCAATCTACATACACCGATTTATCTTTATTATTCAAATCCCTCACCGAATAACGATGATCGTCCACCCGGCTCATCTTACCGAAGGTGGCAATTTCGATGACGTTGCGAAGCATCCCCTTTAGGCTTGTGCCGGGGATCATGACCTGACCATTGACGTTGAAAAAAGACTGGGTTTCCGGGTTGGTGAGATAATCGTTACGTTCCCAGTTCCCGCCGTTACGCACATAGACCGGGGTCTGGGTGGTCAACTTACAAACAATCTCTCCCGAGATACCATCCTCAAAAGGTATGTCGTGGGAAACCTGGCCGGCCCAATCTGGGAAGAAAACTTTTTTGGAGAGAGGGACAAAGTTGTAGGGTGCTGTAATCGGCATGATCATTTTCCTCCCTCAAAGCCTGCAAAGCGGGCAGCAAAGGGGCGATAGACTTCCAGGCCCTCTTTATTCGGCTCTTTTTTCCAGTAATTCTCGTAGCAAAGCTTCTTTCCTTCTTCTCGTGTTGAGAGATATTTTTCCTTGACCATCAGCATCCCCCCCCCTTCCTCTCTGGTGAGGGTGAAAAGCTGCCAGCCCTTTTCTGACTGGCGAACGTGGAGGCTTTCATTGCCACGCGCCAGTTCACCGCTGAGCAGGATGCTGCTGCTTGCCTCTGCATTAAAGCGGAATTCCTCCGGGACTACTGCCACTTTGTCGGTAAAGCAGAGCCAACCGGTGCAGGTGTCTGGCGCTTTATCGAAAAATTCCTTGACCTGAATAAAGAGGACATTGGGATCGGTTATCTCCGCTGGCGGGGAGGTGGGTATGTTTAAGCTAACCGCGGAAACCGTGACCTTGCTACCCTTCAGGATTTCGTTCAGTGCCTCAACCATTGATCGCCTCCTTCTGCTCTTCTCCGCTGTTATTGCAGTTTGATTGATCCTTAAAAAACCCGTTGCCACGATTGACCCCGCCGCCAAGCGGGAGCAAACCAGCGGTGAGATCATCCAACGCCATTTCAAAAGCCTGCTTTGATAGAGCATCGATCCGGTCGCATTCGCTCATCACGATATCCAACTTGAAACCAGCCCCCTTGAAGAATGGCTCCTCTGAAAAAAGCGCACCGGCGAGGGCCCCAGCGGTGAAGCGGTCAATTGAAACGTGGTTGACAACCTTCGGCGTTCCCGGCTGATTGACATAAATGTCGCTGATGATTACCCGACCGCGCTGCCCGGTTCTTCCGGATGTTTTATCTTTGCTATAGCCGAAAAGCGCCCGCACAGCCTCGTTGTTATCTCCGGTCTGTGGGCGCTTGCTCTCATCAAGTTCAATTTCTTTTTTGGCAAACCGGCCCAAAAGGAGGTTGTGATAATAAGCCGTTCGATGTGCAAGCGCCCCTTTAACGCTACTCCCCGGCACCAGTGCGACACGTTCCTGAACACTTCCTTTGCAGTTGTTATCCCAGACAATGCGATTGGCCCGCTGGGGGTTCATATCAACAATGTCACCAAACCCGCCGCCGAACATCCAGAAACCTTCTGGTTGAAGATTTAATGTGGTAATTGAGCTGTGCGGCGCTACCGCCTTTTCTCCAGAGCACGCAGGGTTGATACTCTCTGGCATGAAAGAGGGGAGAGCCAGCCTGACCGGATGCATAACATACACGTCGAAATCATACGGAATACTCAAATCGAAACAGCGCTGCTTGAGTGATCTGACAACAAAGGCGCCATATCCTCTTCGGGTTTTGCCTCCGATACGCAGTGTGCCGCCAACAAGCAGACCCAGCAACTTTTCCCAGCGTTCCTGATCTATTTCCTGACTTTCTCTATTGCCGGTTAACTGGAGCTCGAATGTAAACCGGTGCCCGGCGGAGACGGAACGTTCATCAAACTTTCCACCCTTTTCCGCTGTCCCCTTGTCACTGATGCGGACATGATCGCGACTTGCCATGGTAAGGGCTTCGCAGAGAACCTTGTCGTCAATGATCGTCTGCCGATTGAGCACGACCCCTTCGACCGGGGTATTATCCTTGTTGTGGAGGCATCCCCAGGAGACTTCCAATGGGGAACCTTGCTCCATATGTCCGAACAGATCGTCCCCGTCGCCATATTTGGCATCCACCCAGCCGTGGCGAAGTATACCAGCCAGGGTCGAGCCGGGAATAGACGGCAAGCCGTTTGCGTCGGCAACAAAGGTATCGTCAAAGAAGAGGTCCTTGCCACTGCCGATTATAAAGGCTGTTTCAAATTCGATCACCACCCTCGCCAGATAGCACAGGGGGTTAAGTGGTTGCGTGGTTGTCATGCGCTCTCCTTTTTCCGGATCAACTGATTGACCTTGTGTGGCAAACGACTTGCCAGCAGAAAAAGCCGACTGCGCACCCTGGCAAAATCGGTTTCGGAGCCGACAACTGTCTCCTCCAGAAAGTTCCTGTACGTTTTGTCGGTATGGGCAATTTTGTCCCACTGTTTTTTCGCTATGCCATGACAGCAAAATCCCGTTTGTGGAGAGAATAACAGTTGTAACAAATGATCCCGACTCGTGGCATTCATTGCGATATTGCACAACTGACCCCATTGAGAATTACGCGGCAAACTATCAAGATCATCTTCGTCCACCAGTTTTTCGAGCCATCCTGTCACTTCAGCAATGGTCTCAATCTCTTTATTGATCTGACCTGCTTTGGCGTGCAGCCAAGCTTGGAGGGGAGTAAGCTCTGGGGTTGAGACTATCGTCACCTGTTCTTGGATTGATGTAGTCGGTGTGGTCAATGTACAGTCATAGCCCTTTTCAAGAAACATGGGCTGAACCAGAACCCGGCCAAGTCCATCGTGACGATAGTTACCAACACCATTAACCAGAGCAGTGCGACAAGCAACTATTTCGTCCTGAATAAAATCGCCCGTTTCCTTTTCGAATGCCAGCACACTCCCCTTGCCGATCACCTGCCGTTCCAGGTCAAACGCTCGCCGGTGGCCGTTGAATGGAGCATAGTTGCGAATGCGCAGATAACTCTTGTTGGCGGCAAAAGAAAATGGGTGGTGAAGTCGAAGGCCAGATCTGCGCGGACGATGATGGTTAAATCGTCTCCACCGAGGACTATTGGCCGGCCTGGAATAATACCTTCTCGCAGCTTGGCAGCAGGCTTCAACACTTCATCGTAGGCGCTCTGCACTGCGTTGACCGTTGCCCTTTGAATGACTTCGGAGAATTTGCCGTAAACCATGGCCGCGTCCACGTCGGTTTTTTTGACATGCTCTTTGATTTTGATCAGGGTGCTTCCCAGGTCGTTACCGTCGGCGTGAATGATGGCAAGAAAGTTTTTGTCACTATCAACGATTTTGTCGAATTCATCAGGCCACTCTTGACCAGACTCAATTTTGATAAGTTCATTGACAGTCAACGTCCCCTCTTGGAAGATGCGCTTACGCTCGGACTGTCGATCCAGTAATTTGGCCTTTTTGTCCGCTTCTTTGGTTGCATCGGTTCTGGTCACCGCAGCCAGACCGGTAAGGGGGTTGCGTTCAATAAGAGGAGTAATTTCCGGCAACGACCGCATTCGGACGTTGCGCTCACGGCGCAACTGCTTATTCACATGTTCCAGTGCCTCGGAGATCTCGCTGTCTTCGACAAATGAGACCACCGCCTGGATGACCTGAAGGCCTGGAGCAAACTGGGCAACCAGCAAGGGCCAGTGGGCAAAAAAACATTTCATCTCGTCTTCGTCCGTGAATATTATCCGCGCCCATCCTGCCGCATTGGCAACAATTGTGTGGTTTGTGCATCCAAGCGTTGCCAATGCATTCTTCAGGAAGTCTCCGCACAATTGCGAGACAATTTCACTGCCGCCGATCATTTCCTTGAGCTTATCGCTCTGCAAAATGAACTTCTGAATTTCCTTGGCCTCGAATGTGTAAAGATACCTTGTGCCCATGCCGCCTCCTGTTAAATGCTCCGTTGACTTAGGTGTCCCATATCACCCCTTCGGGGTTTCATCACTCTTATCTTCCCACACCGGGGTTCACACCCCGGCCTATGAAATATCGCCCCATGGAGGCGCACAACATGAACCCAAATCATCCACCGCAGGTTATCCGCCCTGTGACATCCCGCCCCCGTTGGGAGCTCAAAACTTAACCTCTTACTCCCCCACCCCTCATCATACCCAAAATCAGCTAGTTAGACTGAAGGCCGAAGGCCAAAGGCAATTTCCTGCTGGTCAAACGAAACCGGACGCTATCTGGAGACGGTCAAAGCCTTTCGCTCCCAAGTTGACGCCGAACCGCTACCGCCGGTGGAAATCAAGCGCATCCGCAAACGCCTGAAGCTGACTCAGAAACAGGCCAGAGAACTGCTTGGCGGAGGCATCCGCGCCTTTTCCCAGTATGAGCGGGGAATAACCCACCCCGGTAAGGCGGCTGACACCCTGCTGCGCCTTCTCGACCGTCACCCGGAACTTCTTGAAGAACTGTCTCTTAAGAAGGCTGCCTGATCTCATCAGATACCCTGTCGATTACCACTGAAGGAGACCCAAAAATGGAACCTTCTGCACTGCAACAAATCAAAAGCGGTCTCACGCGACGGCGCAACGACGCGACGAAAACCTAGAAAACTTCCAGTCCGTTAGCTATTCGCTTAAAGCCATCTTTCATCAGGTTCTCGCCAAAATTAATCAATAAGCCCAAACGACATCCGGTTAAACGAAGATAAGTCAGTATCTGCTTTGAATGCACTGGCTGTAGGCGTTCTACGGATTTTAATTCAATTATGACCTTCCGATTCACGAATAAATCGGCACGAAACCCCTCGTCAAAAACAATATCCTGATATCGGATCGGTACCGGAACCTGGCGTTCGACAACTAAACCCATGTCTGTCAATATGCGGCCCAAAATTATTTCATAGACACTTTCCAGAAGGCCTGGACCGAGTTCTCTATGTATCTTGAATGCGGCGTCCATTATTATATTGGCAATCTCATTTTCGGTCATGAAACTGATCCTTTTGACTGTGTCTTTGGTTTCCGTCGCGTCGTTGCGTCGTCGCGTGAAAATGCTGTTGATTTATAGAAGTAATTCAACCGCTCTACCTCAGTTCCGCCATCTCATACCACCCCAACCCAAACGCCGTCCCCTTGCCCACGTGCAACAACTCACCCTGCCGCATGAATGGCAGAAACTCCCCCAAATCCCCGCAGAAGGACATGCGACCCACAACCCCGCCCATCTTCATCCTGGTATCCTGGCGGGCCGACCAGCGTTCCCAGTCGTGCCAGCGGAGCGACCTGAATTCCGTTACCACCTGCCCGGCCCGCTCGATCAGGCCGGTAAAATCCAGGTCCGGTTCGTTACCGCAATGGAAGTAGGAAAGAAGCGAGATACGACGTAAAAGTGTTCTGAAAATGGACTGGAAATCGGGGACGGAGTTGAGTTCGCCGTTGCTGACGATGCGAAGCGGGGTAAGAAGGCGGAGCGAGAGGTTGGTTGCTGTCTGTCCTGCAGTGAACGGATCGGCTGAGGCCGGCGGCGGTGCGGCAGAAGGCTTCAGCACCCCGCGTGATCCTTCGTAGAGGATTTCACCTTCCCGCTGTACGGTATCCAGCCGGTACTTGGCCTTGCCCTTGCCGATCCCCAGCTTGCCCAACTCATCAAAGGCGTAGATGAAATAAGGCAGGTAATCATCGGCCCTGCCGATCAGGACCAGACCAAAGTCGATCGCCTCGCCTGGTGCGAAACGTGTCTTTGTGTCAAGCGGCGGCTCGATGACAAAGGGGTGAGGGGCGCGGCGGTACTTGGTCATCCGCTCGGTGGTTGCGGGCGGCGGGGTCTCGAAAACATAACTGTAGACGCAACGATGCCGGAGCAGACAGTCGTCGCACTCCTTCCCCTTGAAGGTGCAGACCACCTGCCTGAAGGCGTGGCCGAAGCCGCCCCGGAAGGTGGAGCCTTTGTATTCCGGCAGGCGGGTTTCCTCCAGGGGGATGATGCGGAATTGATAGCGGTGTGCGGGCAGGTTCATGGCAGGCCTCCGGAAGGAGCAGGATGCTGCAATTCGTTAGAACTATTCTGTATTACACCAAAAATATCTTAGTAACCACAAATTAGTTTTGGCACACTAATGAAGTCGGTAAATTATCTGCCCTGATCAGCGAGCTGGGTTACAGTTCCGTGAGTTGTTTGAGAAGGGGTTGCTGCGTATCTACGGTGATGCTTGCGGGTGCAGGGTTGGTGCTAAACATTGCTCATGCCTAGCGCCCACGCGACCTTGTCAAATTCTGGTGAGCGGAACAGATTCATCCGCATGAGCAGGCGTTCGGGATCGTCGTCAACCAGCACCATTTCAAGGCTTTCCCGGCTGATAAAACCATGGTCTGCCATGTGGTCGAAAAAGGCCAGCAACTGGTCGTAATAGCCGGAGATATTCAACAGGCCGCACGGTTTGTGATGGATACCCAATTGCGCCCAAGTGAGGACCTCGACGAATTCCTCGATGGTGCCGATGCCACCCGGCAGGGCGATGAAGCCGTCCGAAAGTTCGGCCATGAGGGCCTTGCGCTCATGCATCGATGACACGATCCTGAGATCATCCAACCTGGTCAGGGCGATCTCCTTTTCCGCCAAGGCCCGGGGGATTATGCCGGTGACACGGCCACCGGCATCCAATACCGACTCGGCAATAATCCCCATCAGACCGATGCCGCCTCCGCCGTAGACCAAGCCCATCTCCATGGCTGCCAGGATACGGCCCAATTCCGCTGCAGCTTCGGCATACTCCGGCAGCAGGCCCGGCCTGGAACCGCAAAAGACACAGATTCTTTTCATATAAACTCCGGAAATCCAGTAATTACGCTTTATACTTTTCAGACTCACCATCAGAGGGCCCAGCCAAACTTTACGTTAAGCCGCAGCATTGTCAATTGCAGGAACATTGAAGATGCGGCTTGGTATCGGTTGATGCTACAAAACCGCGCCATGCAGGTCACGCTTGTGGTAACGCCAGGCAAAGGCGGCACCGCGGAAGTACCAGTCAATCAAAAACACCCCCCAGACCACATACAGGGAGAGATGCAGCCACCCGGCGGCCAGCCAGGACAGGGCGACCCTGATCCCCCACATGGCGACCAGAGTTATGATGAAGACATAGAAGGTGTCACCGGTCCCCCGCAGACTGCCGGCATAAACAAACGAGATCGCCAGCGGAACCTGGGCAAACGCCACCAGCTTCAAAAATACGCTGCCCTTTTCGATCACATCGGGATCGTGAGTAAATAATCCGATCAGGAGATGGGGGGCGAAAAAGAATATCAGAGCCATGATTGTCATCACAGCCACGGCCAGCCGCAGGGCCTCGTTGTGGCTTATGCGCGCCCGTCGGATCTTGCCGGCGCCAAGCGCCTGCCCCATGAGGGTGGCCGCCGCGATTCCCATGCCGGCACCGGGCATGAAGGAGAGCGATTCGATTGAGAGCCCGATCTGGTGGGCGGCATAGGCACTGGTACCGTAACCGATGAT
>MTLD01000409.1_pt1 | contig 11569 bp, 17 predicted proteins | sample 1982471 | NCBI WGS metagenome assembly MTLD01 (sample SAMN05712604, study PRJNA340218) | biofilm metagenome | isolation source: sample SPM anode biofilm adapted to -50 mV | place: USA | collected 2012-02-03
TTCAACGCGACATCGTGTCGCGACAACGGGGCTGAGGCTGACCCGCCCTCGGCGGGTCTTGCCGATGGTTGGGGCCGCGCTTTTAAAACCTTTACTTTTATAACATACGTGGTATATTTGAGCCATGGTTTTCCGATTTTCATATTACAATGAAACTGTTGAGGCCGAGCTTGATGCTTGGCCAGTTGGCTTGCGTGCTCGATTTCGAGCATTAACCGTACGCATGGAAGAATACGGTCCCAACTTGGGAATGCCGCATACACGTGCGCTTGGTAATGGCCTTTTTGAGATCCGTGCCAAGGCAGAAGAAGGAATTGGAAGAGCGTTTTTCTGCACCATGGTCGGAAGAAAGATCGTTATTCTTCACAGTTTCATCAAAAAGACGGACAAGACACCAAAACGGGAACTCGATATAGCGCTTACTCGGCAGAAGGAGGTAATTAGTCATGAGCTATAAGCCGGTTTCGTACCACCCCAAGAAAAAACTTGAGAATGATCTTCAAGACCCCGATTTCAAACAGGCATGGGAAGCCTTGGATGATGAATTTGCTGCATTGGATGCCCTGCTTGCAGCACGCCGTCAGGCGGGGATGACCCAGGAACAAGTGGCGGCTAAAATGGGTGTTTCTCAGCCATCATTGGCGAGAGTAGAAGCGTCACTCGGGTCGCACCGTCATTCCCCTTCTCTTGAGATGCTGCGTAAGTACGCTGCTGCTGTCAACTGTAAGCTGGAGATTAAGCTGACACCTCAGCATTCATGAATCATCAGATAACTTCTGGTTTAGCGGACTTTGGGGGATTTTTCAGGATGTCGGTCGTAAAATCCCTCAAGGTCTTCAAGCGCAGCACCGCATTCCAAGCACGATAAAGAGCCTCCTAAATTTTTCTCCGTCATCTTTTGACAACCATTACAAATCACATATGTTTTTCCCTGCGAAGCTAGCCACAACCAACTTGCGGCAAACGCGAAAACACCTATTCCAAATAACAACGGCCATTCGGCAATAACCTCATTAAATGTCTTTGGTGGTGTTGCTGGATGTAATTTGTTGAACCCGACAAAATCAGAGCATATTTTGATAGCAAGAACTGCCGAGGCGAAACATGAGGCCAACACAGTTCTTTCCTTCATTTGTCTTAGTTTGTTGTTCATGATTTTCTTTGTCCCACCGGGTAGGAGGGGAGCCTCGCGGCTCCCGACCCCCCTCAGAACCGGACTTGAAAGTTTCCCCTCATCCGGCTCAAGCACTCCGAAAAGTAACCCTTATTGGGTCACCCGCCCGTTGTTTTCACATACGGACTTTACGTTACTGACCAGCAGTCTTCAGCCCGAAGGCGGAGGGCGCACCAGCTAATCTTGCGATTGCCGTCCATTGCTTTCCCTCTTGAAGAAGATTCTCCCGGAATGATGCTTCCTTCACGTAATGGAGCACCGGCATAGGACGTCAGCTCCCTTTCGGGCCGGGTGATGTTGCAACCCGTAGCCCTTAACCGGATGGAGTTTCCGGAGGGGTTCTTCTGTCGCCATTCAAACCCGATTCGGTACGTTGTCAGTGTGCTTCGCACCGGGTACACAGCGCGTACCAAGCACGCCACCTAGGGCGCTGCAGGGGATACTACAGGTGTTTGAATCCGGTTTGTGCTGTGCAACCAAACACATATGAAAACGCGACATCGTGTCGCGGCAACGGGCCGGGGGCGCAGCGGCGCGAAGCGACCGTCTGCCGCCACCTGGTTAGATTTTTGACCTTTCGATTAGCCCACAAACAACAAAAACTATAATCATGCCGCCCCCAATGAAAAGCAGGCTATAAAAAGGCATAAAGCCATTTGAGAGTGCCGCGGCAGTCCATGCATGTTTCAATAAGGCACGTTGGATGCCCATATAGCCAGAAAAATATTGATAAATTGCCGGTAGAAAGCCGCCAATTAAAAGACAATATCCACACGTCTGCCTTCCGTCTTTTGAGAAATTTGCTGCAATCCATCCAATTGCTGCAAAAGGGAAAAGAAGAAGGGCCGATCCAATCGGCTGAATTAATAGATAATGCAGACATTCATGAATGGCATGTGATATCGGTTCGTTTGCAACAGTAATACGTGCATAAGTATCAGCAGCTACGATCACTATTAGGCCAGAGACAAGCGATCCTACCACCATATATATAAATCTGGACTTTTGGGAACTTGAAAGCCTTGATAGTTGTTGGAATAGCTTTATGCCGGCTGCCAACAGCAATGAACCTAAAATAACGCCAAAAATTAACTTCATGGAGATCCCGAGCCAATCCATCGTATCCTCTTGCAGTCAGTTTTTTTGAAATCTAACGGGGCTGAGGCACCACCGGCTTGACCGGTGTTGCCGATGGTTAGGAGTTTAGGGTGAAATCATTATTACTACTAAGTGTAATCATTCAAATCTTTGTTATTGGACAGGAAGAAACCTCTTTCGCTAATTCTATTTTGAAATTCCCAACAGAACTTTGTGTGATGAGTCCGCTTAAAATAGTCTTTATACCCAATCCTGCCATAGCAAATCAGCTTAGTATTAGCGCCTTCGGCATTTATGGCATCAGACAACCCCATGGTGCGCTCAGTATTGAAAGACTTATCCGCTCCAGCACTAATAATAACCCCTCCGGGCGGTATATGTTCCCCTGTCGGCTCTTCAATCGTGGGGAGACCGTCATTAAGTCCACCCCACCAGATATCGCAATTAATGTTGGTAATTATGGCGGGTATTTTTCCATGGTTTTTCACAGTGTATGTGCACCGGCATATCGGAAAACCACCACTTTCCATAGTTCTTTCTATATTCCCGATTACTTCCACAAAAACATATGGACGTTCTACCACGGTGAGGGCGTTTTCAGCCACTTCAGCGGATTTATTAGCGGCATTAGCCGCTTGCTGTGCAGCATTGGCAGCATCTTTGGTGGCTCCCAATGTTTTGCTCAAGAAAACAGCTTGAACGGCCATAGCTATAAACTGCAAAAAAGCCAGCAAAGCGAGATAGCCCGTATATTTGGCAATCTTTTGATTGACGATGAGATTCTTATCTTCAGGGGTTTGTGTATCCGTTTCACATCCTCAACAAGTGAGGCTCTTTCTTTGTCGCAATGTGACGGGGCATTTGCCGTCCCCAAGCGAATTTCATCGTGAAATTTCAAAAGATCCAGCCCGAACTCGGCGACAATAGCGTTTGTCAGCGTACTATCCATTTTGGTCCTTAACTGCATAAAAAGTTGGTCGGCGGCCAGCAGGAGTTTCCGTGCTTGTGATTTTGCAATGGAATAATTCTTGGTTTTTAGGGACCGCCAAATTTGCTTTCTTCCGAGCGGAATTTGCAAATCAGAGGGAACTGATATCACTGCACAATATACCTTGCCGCGCCTGGTTACACAATCCATTTTCAACCCTCCACATTAGCAAAAACATTAGCAAAATAGCTATTTGGAGAGTTTGTGTAATATTTTCAGCCTATTAGGAGCAGATAAAGGCGGCCGATTGGCCGCCTTTTGAATTAAGTATGTTGCTTCCGGTGCGATGTGCTTCAGGTACAGCTGCACGAGCTGCAGCCATGGGCCGGCCCGGGCTCGGCTTTTGCCGGGAACAGGGACTCGGCGGCATAGGCGCTGATGTCGGCGGAATAGTGGATGTACAGATTCTTCTCGCCGGCCAGCGGGATCCAGTAGGAGTCGAGGACGGCGCCATACGCCTCAACGTACGCGACCGTGCGCTTGGGGGACTGCTCGTCCAGCGCCTTGTTGGCCAGGCACCCCTTGTGATCCTCCTTGTTGCCAAGATCGACACAGCGTGTTCCGGTGGTAAGTCCAACCGCCTCGGCGGCCTTGTTACGGGCAAGGATGGTGCGATTCCGGTGGACCAGCATCACCGGAAACGGAAAATTATCCCAGAACAGGTGAAAGTTCCTGCTTGTTTCTTCATTCAGTGCAACCGTTTCCATACTGCCTCCTGTTGATCTATCCTGCGTCTGCCGGTATGAATCCTGTATTTTCAATCTATATGTTTTAGCCGTACGGCTCAATAGTGTATACCGCCGCAGTTCTAAACGGTGTCAGGTTCTAAACGTTGGAAGTGTCTCTAATTTCCCTGATTTCCTCCTGGTTTACCCGGGAACTCCTTCAGGTCGAGCGGGCGTTGGCGAGTCATATTAGGCTTGAGCAGCTTGTAGTCCAGTTGCCGCTGCACGCTGAGGCGACCTTCGTCATCCTCCAGCTGTCCCAGCATCTCCCGCAGCGAGACGTACTCCTCGTGGAGTTCCACCTCCTGGGGGCAGAACAACTGTCATGGCTTCACCTGCACCGGCGCAGAAAGACATGGCTTGCCCGTTCACCTGCCATGCACTTTGTGCATTCATAGCCCAAAGCACACAAATTGATATCATGCAGGAGGTGCTCGCCGGAACCGAGCAAGACCGGGCTGATGACGAGATGCAGTTCGTCGATCAGGGCGGCGCGCAGATACTGACGAATAGTGGCTACCCCGCCTCCGATGCGGACATCTGCGCCGCCCGCTGCGGCGGTTGCCTGTTCCAGGGCAGCGTTGATACCTTCCGTGACAAAGTGAAACACCGTACCTCCAGCCATCGTCAGCGGCGGCCGGGCGTAATGCGTGAGTACGAAGACCGGCACGTGATACGGCGGCTCGTCACCCCACCACCCCTTCCAACTCTCGTCCGGCCACGGCCCGCGAACAGGACCGAACATGTTGCGACCGATAATCCAGGCACCGATCCCGGCAAAGCCCGCTTCCGCCATGTCATTGTCAATGCCGGTCTCACCATTGCCTTCGCCGTACATCTGCCGCCACAAGCGTGTGTGAAAGAACCATTCCATCAACCCGGGCCCCTTTATGCCGAGCGGGTTCTGCAGATCCTGATCCGGCCCGGCGCCATAACCGTCAAGCGAAATGGCAAAGCTTTGAACACGAAGTTTTGACATGTTAACCATCCTCCCTGAATACCCGCTGGCAAGAATTCACTCCGGGATTTCCGCCTCGACCAGCTGTGCCAGCAGGGTGAGTGACTCCTGCCAGCCAAGGTAGCACCCCTCCAGAGGGATGACCTCCGGGATGCCTTCCTGCACGATATCCAGCTCAGTTCCGCATGGCACGTCCCTCATGGATACCGTGGTAACCATTTCACCGGGCAGGTTGGGGTCGTCGAACACGTCGGTGTTGCGAATGCGCTCATTGGGAACCAGTTCAAGATACTTGCCGCCGAAAGCGTGCGTCTGACCGGTCGAGAAGTTCGTGAACGACATCTTATAGGTGCCGCCAATAGTGGCGTCAAGATGGTGAACCTTGCCGGTGAATCCATGCGGCGGCATCCATTTGGCCAGCGCATCGGGATCGAGAAATGCCCGGTAGACGCGCTTGGCCGGTGCGCGGATAACGCGGTGTAGTCTGATGGTGTTTTGAGTCATGATCATTCTCCTTTTTCAGGGTAACAGCTGCTTGTTCCCTTCATCCTGTCGAGCCGTGTCCGGCCGCCAGATCAGGTTTTCTGGGCTGCCAGATACCGTTTGATCCGGGCCTCCTCGGCAGCCCGGTATGCTGGGACGCGCTCCTGAACCGCCTCTGCCAGTGCGAGCCTGAGTGCTGCGGCATCCAGGTCCTTGCAGTAGGCGGGCGTCCCGGCCTGCTGACGCCAGGAGTCGTCCAGGGTGCCGCCATCGACCGGGTCGAAACCGAGGTCGTCGATCAGACGCAGCAGGGTGGCCTTGCCGGCCAAGGAATCTCCAAAGACAGACAGCGCGATCCGGCCCGGTGCCCCCTTCGGCGTCCCCTTCTCCAGCAGACTCCTGGCGAAGATGGTATTGAAGGCCTTGATCACGGGCCGTCCGATCTGCTGCGCGACCCATTGGCTGTCCGGCATGCCCCGATCGATCGCCTCGATGTGGCCGTCGCGCAGCTCCGGATGGTAGTTGCCGGTATCGACCACGACGACCTCGGCAGGAACGTTCGCAAACAGCCCGTGCGGCAGATCGACAACGGCCTTGGTAGGGATCGCGATGATCACAAGCTCCCCGGCCCTGGCGGCCTCGGTCACCGAGACAGCCTTGGCACCGATTTCATCCGCCAAAGCGGTCAGGCTTTCCGGTCCCCGTGAATTCGCAATCGAAACCAGGTGTCCGAGCCGCGTGAGGTGGCGCGCCAGCGTCCCGCCGATGTTGCCGGCGCCGATGATGCCGATCCGCATCTGGTCGGGCTCCCCTTTACCGGTTGTGATCAGGCTCCGTAGGCTGCCGTTGACATAGGAGCCCCACGCGCCTGAACAGGCGGTGTAACACTGATGTTCAGGGACCAGCCCCACGTGCGTGAAGCGGACCTCGGTCCGTTTGCCCTGCCTGGAGATGTGAAAGGTGATTTCGGGCAGAATTCCGGGGACACCTTGGGCAGAATTCCGGGGACACCTTACTTAATTCCCTCATCAGTTTCATGCTTCATACAACACCGTACCGCGGGTGACGATTTCAGTTATAAGCATGTCGTGTTTCGCCAGGCGTTCCAGAAGCTGTTCCGGGGTACGGACCATCAGATCGAGCGGAATGGCGGGCTTGATCCGATCCCTGATCTCAACGGCAAACCGCCAGGGTTTCCCTTCAAATTGTGCTACCACCAGCAGATCGACATCCGAGTCGGCATCCGGTGTGCCCCACGAATGGGAGCCGAACAGGATGATTTTTTGGGGAGCGAATTCTTTGCGGATCTGTTCGGAAATGCGATGGATATCTATTGAGGTTGCCATAACTCGTTCTCCATAACTTTAGCCCTCACGCCGCCAGCTTGATCTCCGCCACCACCCTGTCCCACGGCGCCGACAGACGCTTATCGGCAGTGCGGCTGATCAGCCCTATCCGCTCCAACGCCTGCACATCATTGTAAACGTTCTTATAATCCCGCGACAGTTTCTTGGCTAGTGCACGTACACTTTCCGGCCCACCGTCGTGCAGTTTCCTGAGCAGTTCCAGCCGGCGCGGCGTCAGCGCCTGCAGAAGTGCGCCGAGGTCCTGAAAATAAAGCCGCTCCACCGGTTCTTCGACCGGCTCGCCCATCTCGGCCCGCCACCACGCCTTGACAAATTCCTGGGCAGACTCATCCGCATCCCTGATTTCAACCCTGATATTCTTGTCCATCTCTATTCTCCCCGAATACGACTGATGTCCGCAAGGAAGTCCGCCACAAGGGTTTCGGCATCGCTGAATCGATATGGTGTTTTAACATCGATTCCGTGTCGATGGTTCCACTTGCTGCGTTCGTTATCGTACCCTCACGCCGCCAGCCGGAAGGTGGCATCCACCTCTCCCCACGGGACAAAAAACCGATTTTCTTCATCCTTTTCCACTAACCCCAGACGCTCCAAAAGTTTCACGTCGTCGAAGACATTCCGGTATTGGCGGTGCAGCGATTTCGCCAGAGCATTGATGCTCGCATGCCCCATGGAATGTAAGACGTTGAGCAGTTCAAACCGTTTCGGGGTATTTGAGCAAGGTCGGGAGGTCTTCGAAATAGAGCCGCTCAACCGGCTGCTCCGGACGCCAGCCTGCGTCGAGCTTACGCGCGAAGTCCCGGGCTTCGGTGAAAAATTCATCATCTGACTTTATGCCGATTTTGATATCTTGCTTCATTTTTTCAGTACCTCCCTTACGTCCCGTTCGAAATCGGCAAACAGTCCTTCCATAACATAACAAATAGCTGCGTCAACAGAAAAGCTTTGCGGAAATGTTGCCCGGCCGCAGGCCAGCAGGGCGACCCGTTCGGCGTGGCGGCTCGCCTTGACGATTCGCTCGGCATCGGGGAGGCCTACCTCGACCCAGAGACGCACACGGCCATCGCCCCCCTTTACCCAGAGGTCCGGCTCGTCGGTGGCACAGAGCCCCTTGGTGAAGGTCAGGTCGTCCTCGTTGAAGACGGCAGAGGCCAATAACCGGGCCACCAGGCGCTCCTCGGTCTCCGATGGGTCCTGGGCCACGGTGGCCTGGAGGGTCTCGTAGCGGCCGCGATCGATGTCGGCCAGTTGGATGGTGGTCTTGTAGATTGTGGATGGAAGGGCCATGGTGAAGGATTCAGAGCCTGTTGGCTTCGTTCTTGTGGTACACGTCGAAAAAGATGACGCTGTTGTCATCCACCTCGTGGCAGAAGCCGCAGGTATCGGCCAGCTTCCGCCCCTCTTTGCGGCACTGGGCGCACCAGTGATAAATCAGGCGGTAATCGCGCCGGCCGACGTATTTCTTGAGCCGGCCATGGTAGTCGCCGTGCATCCAGCCATCGGCATCGGCCGGGTTGTCGAGCAGGCGGTCTATGACCTCCAGGATCCGGGTGTGCCCCGGCGGATCGTGCTTCTCGATCTTGTGCAGCTTGCCGCTGAAGTGCGGCGTCGGGAAATAGGCAAACGGTGGCATAAAATCACCTGATACTTTGATGAAGTGCACGTGTAAGGATCATACCAACGAATAAGGGCGCCGCAAGGGCGCCCTTCCCTTAACAAAATCATCAGGAAATGAGGAGTTTCTCGTCCTGGCAAGGCTGTCGAGGGGTGTTACTTCAAATTCTTCTTTATCCTCTCCACCGCCTCAATCACATTCTCGCGATGGCCAAAGGCCGACAAGCGGAAGTACCCTTCGCCGCTTGGGCCGAAGCCGCTACCGGGGGTGCCGACTACGTTGCATTCGGTCAGCAGTTTGTCGAAGAAATCCCAGCTGGACATGCCGCCCGGGGTCTTGAGCCAGATGTAGGGGGCATCTACGCCGCCGAAGCAGGTGACGCCGACTTCTCTCAGCCCTTCACGGATGATGCGGGCGTTCTCCATGTAATAATCGATGATCTCCTTGGTCTGCTTCCACCCCTCGTCGGAGTATACCGCGGCCGCGGCGCGCTGGACCGGGTAGGAGGCGCCGTTGAACTTGGTGGTGGTGCGGCGCAGCCAGAGCTTGTTGAAACTGTAGCGCTCGCCGGTACTGGTGGTGCCCATGACCTCTTCCGGCACGACCACCAGGCCGCAGCGGACGCCGGTGAAGCCGGCGGTCTTGGAGAAGGAGCGGAACTCGATGGCGCATCGCTTGGACCCTTCGATCTCGTAGATGGAATGGGGGATCTCAGGGTTGGTGATGAACGCCTCGTAGGCGGCGTCGAAGAAGATCACGGCATCGTTGGCATTGGCGTAATCCACCCACTTCTTCAGCTCGGCCTTGCTGGCCACGGTGCCGGTCGGGTTGTTGGGGAAGCAGAGGTAGATGATGTCCACCTTGCCGGTGGGGAGCGAAGGGATGAAATGATTCTCCTCGGTGCAGGGCAGGTAGACGATGTTCTGGTAGTAGCCCTTGTCGTCGGCCTCGCCGGTACGGCCGATCATGACGTTGGTATCGTTGTACACCGGGTAGACCGGGTCGCCGATGGCCACCACGTTGTCCAGGGCAAAGATGTCCAGGATGTTGGCGCAGTCGCATTTGGAGCCGTCGGAGATGAACATTTCCTCGGTCTTGAGGCTGACACCCAGGGGCTTGTAGGATTTTTCGATGATGGCGTTGATCAGCCAGTCATACCCCTGCTCCGGGCCGTAGCCGGCAAACTGGTCCGTGGTGGCCAGGTCGTCCACGGCATCATGGAAGGCCTTGAGCACGGCCCGGGCCAGCGGGCGGGTGACGTCGCCGATACCCAGGCGGATGACCTTGGCGTCCGGGTTGGCCTCGGCAAAGGCGCGCACGCGGCGGCCGATCTCTGGGAACAGGTATCCGGCTTTCAGTTTAAGGTAGTTGTCGTTGATTTTTGCCACATTTTCCTCCTGGTTTTGTTTTAACTGCAATAAAGATCGCTTTCGCACAATATGAGCGTTCTATGTTTGGTTTCTGCCCGGGCAACTTCAACTGGTAATGGAAGTTCTCACCGTAATTTGCCTCTCAATTCCCGTAGGCCAATACCTTCTTGCGCCGTTTTTCGTGATACATCCTTTGGTCGGCTTGTTCAAAGGCATCTATCAGGTCTTCGGCTGTATGGGCAGTTGCGCAGCCAAGGGAAACCGACAGCGGGAAGTTTTCCACCGGGGGGGTAGACTTGAGCAAGGCTTTTCTGAGACGATCCAAGGTCTGCTTTACAAGCTCCGCATCGACTCCGGGCAGCAGTACGCCAAATTCATCACCGCCGATCCGGGCTACGACATCTTCGGCCCGAAAGGATTCCAGCAATGTTGCCGCGGTCTCCCTGATCAGGACGTCGCCGGCGGCATGGCCGATAGTGTCGTTGCATTCCTTGAGCAGATCAATATCGGCAATGACAACGGAAATTGGCGTATGCCTGCCGCGCGAAAGACGTTCCATTTCGGCGTCGAAGTATGACCGGTTATACAGGCCGGTCAGCGAGTCGTGAGTACTTGTATGGAGCAGTTCCTCGCTCTTGCGGTCCTCATGTTCGACCATGGCGTTGAAGGTTTGTACCAGGATGCCGATCTCGTCTTTGGAATCATGTTGGAAGAGTCTGTCTGAACCTTGCTTTTGAGTAATATGCCTCACATGATCGGCAAAACGCACCAGGGTGTGAGTATATTGATTCATAATAAACCTGACCACAAAAATTATAACTGCCGTACAAAATACAACTGCCAGGGCGAAGTATTTTTCTCCTCTTTGGATCGGTTCGTATGCCTCATTAAGCGGATAGTTGGCGCCCAGTATCCAATCGGTTGCCTGAAGGTGCTTGAAGGAAGTCAGGGCATGCTGGCCTCTGGAGTCAGTATTTTCGCCCGTGCCTTCGAAGCCGTTGATTGCCTTGTCCAATAGCTTGTTCTCACCCGGTTTGGCGGCGATTTTCATGATCCGGGTCTTGTCTGGGTGCATGATCATTGTTCGATCATGGCTGATGAGATACAGGTATCCGGTTTTGGCGATGCGGATTCGCGACATGTCGCCAAGAAAATTATTCTGCAGCAGATTCAATCCTGCCCCCAGGATGGCAATCAGATGGCCGGCCTTGTCCCGAATCGGCACGGTAAACATCACAGACGGTGTGCCAGGTGTGTGGGTGGAGAAAAACGGTGGTGAGATGATCGGTTTGCCGCTCTTTATCGTCTGCTTGTAGTAGTCGCGGAAGGAGATATCCCGGCCGCGCCGTTTGGCGATGTAGGGGGATTCGACTATGATGCGTCCTTCTTTTGAAAACAGGAAAAGCGCGTTGTCAAAGATGCTGGCGGTATCTGGATTGTGGTCCAGTATCCATTGTGCCGCCTTGGGATCACTGATGTTTTGGGGAGTGAATTCCCTGGAAAGGGCGATCAAGGCTTTTTGGGCCGACTTGAGCTTCTGGTCGATATCTTGTGAAGCGACCGAGAGCAGGGTCATCTGCTGGGCGGAAATATTGCGTTTGAATTCGCTCTTAAAGTACAAGAGCGCCATAGTGGCCAGCACCGATTGGAACAGGATGACAAAGGCGCATACCGCCATGGTCATCCTGAAGGTAATGCTGCGCCTTGTGGAAGGTTCTACACTTACCATCTAGTACCAGTAACCTTTTGCCGATGGTTTGTGGAATAATCGGCAAGTGTTAACAGCAAATT
>MTLD01004506.1_pt1 | contig 11547 bp, 14 predicted proteins | sample 1982471 | NCBI WGS metagenome assembly MTLD01 (sample SAMN05712604, study PRJNA340218) | biofilm metagenome | isolation source: sample SPM anode biofilm adapted to -50 mV | place: USA | collected 2012-02-03
GGCGAGGCGTGCGGGCGCCGGCCGCCGAGCCGAAGACAGACAAAAAACTATTGCGGAGCTTTTTCCGCCAGACGCCTGAGCCGGTCGACCTCTTCGCGCTCCAGGTGACGGTAGCGGCCGCGGCCGACGCCTTCGAGGGTGAGGAAGGCGAAAGCAGTGCGCTTGAGCTTCTCGACCGGGTGGCCGATAGCCTGGCACATCCGCCTGATCTGGCGGTTCCGTCCCTCGTGGATGACGATGGTGAGGGTGGCGGTGTTGGTTTCCAGGTCGTAGCCGGTCAGCCTGACCCGCGCCGGGGCGGTGACGCCGTCCTCCAGGGTTATGCCCAGCCTTAAGCGGTCGAGTTTTTCCTCGCTCGGCCGGCCGACGACGGTGGTGACGTAGGTTTTGTCGATGCCGTGGCTGGGATGGGTGAGTGCGTGGGTGAGTTCGCCGTCGTTGGTGAGGATGAGCAGGCCCTCGGTGTTGTAGTCCAGCCTGCCGACCGGGTATAGGCGGGCGGGGAGGTCGGCGACGAGTTCGCTCACCGTTTTCCGGCCCCGCGGGTCGCTGAGGGTGGTGACAACGCCCCGGGGCTTGTTGAGCAGGACGTAGAATTTGTCCTCGCCGGCGACCGGCCGGCCGTCGACGGCGACGACGTCCCGGCCGGGCTCGACCTTGGTGCCGAGTTCTACGACCACCCGGCCGTTGACGGTGACGCGGCCGGCGGTTATGAGTTCTTCGGCGTGGCGCCGCGAAGCGATTCCCGCCTGGCTGATGATTTTTTGCAGTCGCTCGGGCATACGCCCTCCTTGGCCTCCCCTGTCAGGGGACGAGTTGGCTGAAGTCGGTCTGAACCTTGCAGAGACGGATGCGGCGGTCGTCGTTCGTCTCGCGCTCGCAGCTGCCGCAGATGCCTTCGCCGCAGCAGAGGGTGGCGTTGTTGGTGGCCGCCATGGGGATGTTGACGCCGGCCGCCTGCATGACGGCGATGACGCCGTGGTGCTGGTCGTCGGGGCCGGCGCTGACGACGAGGTCGGGACGCGAGTCCTCGCTCGTCAGCCAGGCGGTCAGCAGGCCGTTGCCCGAGCGCCGCAGGGAGTCGACGCTGTGGACGGTCGCGCCCAGCGCCCGCAGGTCGTCGGCGATGAACACCCGGCCGATCCTGCCCGGAGCGAGCAGGGTGGTGACCTTGTTGCCGTTGGCGAGCAGCCGGGCGGCGATCGGCAGGGCCGGCGGCTGCCCCATACCACCAGCTATCAGTAATATTGTACCACATGTGATATTGTCAATCCACGGCTGGCCCAATACGCCGTTGTAGTACGGGCCGCGCACGAGCACGGTGCCGGCGGCCGAGTCGATCAGCCGGCTGCTTTTCGGGCCGAGCGCCTCGACGACGACCTGGATAACGTTGCCGTCGGCTTTCATCACGCCGACGGGGAAATGGAAATAATGCGGGTCGCCGGGCAGGCGGAGAAAGACGAACGCCCCCGTTTTGCCCAGCTCGGCCGCGAGCTCGTCAACCACGGCGAATTCCAGCAGGTAGGTCTGTTCGGCGATGAGTTCCTTGCGCAGGATGGTGCTTTCCGCCTCGATCCGCTGGGGGGCCTGTTCGCCCCGCCAGACGCCGTTTTTAGGCTGCCACCGGCGTTCGTATAGTATGCAGACGCCGCTCCAGTTGCAGTCGCAGACCGGCTGACCCTTGAGGTGGCTGCAGAATACGCAGTGGTTGGTTTCGGCCAGCAGGCAGGGGCAATAGGGCGAATTGATGTCGATGCAGCTTGCCGTCAAACGCGGTTTCATATTCTCCCCTCCCCTTCTACACCAAGCATTGGCCGTAGATGTCGGTAAGGCCGGCTTTGGCCACGCGTTCGGCAATCTCGGCGCGGTCGGTGGAGTAGAGCGAGATGGCCTTCATCCGCTCGAAGTACACCGAGCCGGAGAAGGTGTAGCGCAGGCGCAGGCCGTCCTTGGTGGCCATCTGGTCATGCACGAAGGCGATGATGTCGCCGGAGGCGACCGTGCGCGGCAGTTCGAGATACGGCATGTCGAGGCAGTGGCGGACGGCGTTGTGGCCGGCAAGCAGGCCAGTGACTATGGCTTCGGTGTGGCCGACGAAGATGCCTGCTTTTTCGCCGCCGCCGAACAGGTTGTCGACGGTGTCGACCTTGAGGTTGTTGCCGCAGGGGGCGATGCCGAGATAACGGATCGAGTTGCCGACACCGCCGGCGTACGGATCTTCGTAGCGGGCGTTCTCCAGGCCGGGGATGGTGCGGAGATCTTCGAGCGGGAAGAACGAGGTCATGAGTTTGGCGTGGCCGGTGTCGAGGAGGACAATGTTGGCCGCGTATTCGGGAATGGCATACTGGGAGCAGGCTTTCCGGCCCAGGCAGGCGCTTTTGATGAGGTGCTCCGGCATCGGCAGGACCACCGCCCCGTCCCGTTCCAGCTTGTCGCGGATTTCGACGCTGAGGGAATCCTTGTTGAGCTTGCACGAGCCGCTCATCGCCCCGTACGAGCCATCGGCCTTGAGGCCCATGATCTCTTTCACCTGCGAACGGGCGGTGATGCTGACCCGCGGGCCGAAGGACGGGCAGCGCAGGATGCACATCGCGCAGCCGTTGCCGTACTTGAGACAGTTGCCCATCGGGCCGGACGTGCCGGTGGTGTCGACGAAGACATCGCCTTTGATGACTTCGCCGTTGTCGACGATCAATGCCTGGATTTTTCGCCCGTATTTGAGCACGTCCACCACCCGGGCTTGAGTTCTCACGGTTATCCCGTAGTTCGTCAGCACTTTTCTCACCAGCGGTTCCATGGCGCTGACATCATAGAGCGAGGCATGGCTGTGGCCGGGGAAACTGATGCCCCGGTGCCTGGCGTTGGCGTCCATGGCTACGAACAGGTCCCCGCCCCCCATGGCCGTCGCTTCTTCGGCGGCGGTATAACGCCCGTTGTTGCGGTATATCCCCCCCACCAGGCCCGTGCCAAGAAGCATGTCGGTCCGTTCCAGAAGCAGCACCTGGGCCCCGGCCTTGGCCGCAGCCAGGGCCGCTGCGCACCCGGCCCAGCCGCCGCCGGCGACCACTACTCTGACCATCGCAGTCCCCCCATTATCTACGTTTTTACATTACAGTGTATTCCCGGCCGGCCGATGTGCCACTGCACGCGGGAAAAAGGACCGGCGGCGGGTCGTACCCGCCGCCGGTTTACTCTAGATTGAAAATAACATCCTGCAAATCCAGATCGAAACGAAGAACCCCGTAATATCGCCTGCCAGACCGACGATGACCGCGTAGCGGGGGTTGCGGATGCCGGCGGCGCCGAAGTATACGGTGAGGATGTAGAAGGTGGTGTCGGTGCTGCCGAGGATGGTGGAGGCCATGCGGCCGATGAGCGAATCGGGGCCTTCGCTGGCCAGCAGTTCGGTGGTGAGACCGAGGGCGCCCGTGCCCGACAGGGGGCGCAGCACCGCCAGCGGCACGAGCTCGGGCGGGACGCCGACGAGGGACAGGAACGGCTGCAGCAGGGCGACGCAGTCTTCGAGGGCGCCCGAGGCCCGGAATACGGCGACGGCCACGAGCATGGCGACGAGGAAGGGCATGATGCGCACGGCGGTCTGGAAGCCTTCGGCGGCGCCTTCCACGAAGGCTTCGTAGACCGGCACCCGGCGCAGGAAACCGGCAAGCGGGATGAGGAGGAGGACGACGGGAATGGCCCAGACGGACAGTATTTCACAGACGGCGGCGAACATGGCGCCTCAGCGGCCGCGGCCGGTGAACGCCGCCCGACAGATGCGGTCCACGGTCAGCGCCGCGAAAGCGGCGGCGACGCTGGTCACGAGGGTGGCAGCGACGATTTCCCCCGGATCGGCCGAGCCGGCGGCGGCCCGCAGGGCGATGACGGTTGCCGGGACGAGGGTGAGGCCGGTGGTACACAGCGCCAGGAGGGTACACATGGCCGGCGTGGCCGTGTCGCGGTCGCGGCTGAGCTTCTGCAGTTCCTGCATGGCTTTTATGCCGAGCGGGGTGGCGGCGTTGCCGAGGCCGAGCATGTTGGCGCTGACCGTCATGACGATGGCTCCCATGGCCGGGTGGCCGGGCGGCACGCCGGGGAAGAGCAGCCTGATGAACGGGCCGATGATGCGCGACATGAGCCGCACCAGTCCCGCCCGTTCGGCGATTTTCATCATCCCCAGCCACAGGCACATCACGCCGGTGATCTTTATTGCCAGGGTGACGGCATTTTCCGCCGCGCTGATGGCGCTGGGCGTGACCACGTGGATTTTCCCCGCCAGCCCGGCATAGACTATGCCGCCGACCAGGATCAGCAACCAGATGAGATTTATCATACGCCTCCCCTCCCCTATGTGGAGCGTATGAAGAAAGGGCGAAGGCTAGAACCCCAATAGAAAAGCCGCCCGCAGGCGGCTTTGACGCTAAGCGAAATTTTTGAAGATGAAGGTGAAGACATTCCACAGCGAGCTCCACAGCAGCCCGAAGAAGGTCTTCCGTTCGGCGGGTTCGGCGGCCACAAGATCGACGGAGGATACCTCCGTGTTGCGGTAGAGGGTTTTGATCGCGCCGATCTTCTGGCCGGCTTTCACCGGCGCTTCGACGCGGTCGGGAGCGACGACGACGGTCGAGAAGCCTTCCCGGTCGCCGTCGGCGGCCGGAACGACGACGGTGCCGGCGGCGACCAGCTTGATGAGGTCGTTTTTGCCGTCGACGACTTTGACCGTTTTCATGATATCGCCCTGCTGGAACATCGTAACCGGCCGCATGCGGCTGAAGCCGTAATCGAGCATCTTGATGGAATCTTCCCACATCCGGTCGCCGTCGAGGACGACGGCCACGAGCTGGATACCGTCCCTCTTCGCTCCCGATACGAGACAGCGGCCGGCCTCTTCGGTGAAGCCCGTTTTGACGCCGTTGCCGCCGTCGTATTGCCATAGAAGTTTGTTCTCGTTGTAGATGTCGCGGTCGTGGCTTTTGCCGGGCCAGGGTATGACGGTGTGCTTCGTGCTGACGATTTGGGCGAACAGGGGGTTTTTGTAGCCGTAGGCGGCGATGCGCGCGAGGTCGGCGGCGGTGGAGTAGTGGCGCGGATCGGGCAGGCCGCTGGAGTTGGCGAAGTTGGTGTCGATGGCGCCGATGGCGCGGGCTTTTTCCGTCATCAGGCGGGCGAACTTGTCCACCGAGCCGGATATGTGCTCGGCGACGGCCACGGTGGCGTCGTTGCCGGAAACGAGCATCATGCCGTAGAGCATGTCGATAAGTTTTAGTTGTTCGCCGGGGGCCAGCCACAGGGACGAGCCTTCGGTAGCCGCCGCGCCTGGGCTGGTGGTGACGATGTCGTTAAAGTTGCCGTGCTCGAGGGCGACGATGAGGGTCATCATTTTGGTGGTGCTGGCGGGCGGACGCCGGTCGGCAGCCCCTTTGGCGAAAAGGATCTTGCCGGTGGATGCTTCGATGACGATCGCCGATTTAGCTGTGAGTACAGGCTCCTGAGCCGCCCCCCAGGCGGCGTGCGGGACAAGTATGAATAGCAGCAGCGTAATCAGCGCCGTTTTTCTCATTAACATACCTCTCCTGATAGATATAACAGACCATTATTTATTATAACTATCTTTTCCCCGCTCGTCAAAGCCGACATACATTTTTGCCCGGCGCCGGGGAGATAATAAAACCAGTCTAAGGAGGTGAAAGCATTGGAGATGCTTGACGTCAAGACCGCTTTGCGCACCACTCTCACCCAGAAACAAGAACTGGTGCGGGACTACCAGACTTTTGCCGAGCAGATCAACAATCCGGACGTCGCCAAGTTATACCGGCATTTTGCCGAGGCGGAGGCGCTGCACGCCACCCAGATCAAGGATAAATTGGACGCTTTGCAGTAAGGCAGTAGATGTATATGCGAAAAAACCGCACAGGTATGTGCGGTTTTTTATGTGAGGTTCTGCGCCCGGACGGGTACTTGTAGCCTTCCCCGCCTATATTTTCGGCTGCTGGTAATTGGTTTCGGCCGTCTCGGCCAGCTCTTCGAATTCTTCGTCTTCGCCGCCGCGCTGTCGCATGATTTCTTTCACTTTGTCGAGGGCCTGCGGGACCATGTCGATAAGCCGGTCGTAGAGGAGATTGCCTTCGACCGGCATGAACCTTATGCCGTTGGTCGGCGAGCAGACCAGAAAGCCCACCGGCCTGACGCTGACGCCGGCGCCGCTACCGCCGCCGAACGGATGCTTGTCGTGGCTGACGGCTTCCTCGGCTTCGTAGTCGCCGCCGCCGGCGGCAAAGCCGAAGGTTACGCGCGAGATCGGGATGATAACGGTACCGTCCGCCGTCTCCACAGCGTCGCCGACGATGGTGTTGACGTCAACCATCCCCTTGATGCTTTCCATGGCCGTTTTCATGAGACTTTGGATCGGGTGTTCTTCCACTGGCTGTTGTCCCCTTTCGCTAAGAACCGTATGGCTGTGGCTATCGTGTTAATAACATTGCCCACTCGGATGCTGAATATACATTCCAGTTCGATGTCGAGGCCTTCCCGTCCGTAGAGGGGAACGACCCGGAACGACGGCTGGGGCACGCTTTTCAGTCGCCGCTGCATGTAGGCGTACGTCACGCCCTGTAGCTGCCACAGTAGGCCGGCGGCGACGCTGGTGAGGGCGGCATCGTCCGTGCCCAGCCGCGTGCGCCAGGTGAGTTTTTCGCAGCTTACGGCGACGAGGATGCGGGCCATCGCCTTTTGGTACAGGCGGGTGTAGTAATGGAGCTGGTTCATGAGTTTGTGCCAGTGGCGGGGGTGATAACGGAAGATGCGCCAGGAGATGCGCAGGAAACGCTGTTCGCGCTTGGCGCTCGTTTCGGTCCGGCCGCCGGCGGTGTCGGCTACGGCTTCCGACCAGGGCAGGTCGCCCCGCTCGGCGATGCGGACCTGGGGGACTTCGAGGTGGTAGTAGAGGAGTTTTCCGAGGGCGTAGACGTCGATGGCGAGGTGGTCGTCCCCGTCGCGGCGGCGGTACGAGAGGCTGACGAACAGCTTGAGGCGGGCGACGGCAAGGATAAGGAGCGTCGACGCCAGCGCCGACGCCAGCCATGTTTCCATCCTTCTCCCCCCTCCCCGCGCACGTAGTTATATTGTGGCAAAAAAAAGGCGCCCGCATGCGCGGACGTTCCCAGGCCGTGATAAAGCCCCATCTGCGTTGTTACGACTGCGTTTGCTTGCTTGCGTACGTTTGAGTACGCGGCGCGGCGCAAGCCTCGTCGCGCCTAGCATCTGGGGCTTTCTGAACGGTCTGGGGCCTTTTGTATATAAGAGACTTCCTAATCACTCTTCCGCCGCCACAGGTTCCGGCGTTTCGTCGGCGATGAGGTCGGCCAGGTCGGGCAGGTCGGCGAGGCTGTTGAGGCCGAAGGCCTTGAGGAAGTCGTCGGTCGTGCCGTAGAGGATGGGCCGGCCGATGGCTTCTTTGCGGCCGACTTCCTTGATGAGGCCCCGTTCGACCAGGGTGTTGACGACGCCGTCGACGCTGACGCCGCGGATGTGCTCGATCTCCTGTTTGGTGACCGGCTGCTTGAAGGCGACGATGGACAGCGTTTCCATGGCCGCCAGCGAAAAGCGGGCTTCCTGCACCTCGACGAGGCCGCCGACGACGGGCGCGAGCTCCGGCTTGCTGCACAATTGGTAGCCGCCGGCGACGTCGACGACGGTGAGCCCGCGGTCAGCGGCGGCCATGTCCTGTTTGAGCTCGGCCACCAGGGCGGCGACGGTCTCGATCTCGATCTCGAGGATTTTGGCGAGCTTATCGGCGGCCACCGGGTTGCCGTTGGCGAACAGCAGCGCTTCGATGTGGCCTTTGAGGTGACGGTACATCATCAGTGCACGACCTCTCCCAAGCTAAGGTAGATCGGTCCAAAGCTGCGCTCCTGCTCGATGATTATCCGTTTGAGGCGGATGAGCTCGAGCAGGGCGAGAAAAGCGGTGACCATCTCGGTGCGCGAGCCGCTGCGGATGATGGTCTGGGCGAATTCCAGGCGGCCGCCCTGCTTGCGCAGCAGCAGGAGGATGTCCTGCATCTTGTCCTGGATGCTTATTTCCTCGCGGGCGATGAAGGCGTATTCGTCGACGGCGCTTTCCCATACGGCGGCGAAGGCTTCGATGAGGTCGTCGAGCCTGAGGCCTTCGGGCAGGACGATCTTGGCGGCGAAGTCGGCCGCCGGCCTGGCGACGTATTGCCCCCGGGCCCGCAGCATCTCGTCGAGGGTGCCGGCCATCTGTTTGAACCGGCGGTACTCGAGCAGACGCTGCACAAGCTCCTGACGGGGGTCCTCTTCCTCGGTCAGCTGCTCGGCAGGCGGCTTGGGCAGGAGCATGCGGGACTTGATGAGCAGGAGCGTCGCGGCCATGACGAGGAATTCGCTGGCGACGTCGATGTTGAATTCTTCCATGGCCCGGATGTAGTCGAGGTATTGTTCGGTGATTGCGGCGATGGGGATGTCGTAGATGTCGACCTGATTTTTGTCAATGAGGTGCATGAGGAGGGCGAGCGGGCCTTCGAAGGTTTCGAGCTTGACCTTGTATTCGGCGGTGCTCATGGCCCTACAGACGCATGGCGGCGCGGACTTCTTCCATCGTGGCGGCGGCGATCTTGCGGGCCCGCTCGGCGCCGTGGGCGAGTATTTCCCTGACCCGGCCCGGGTTGGCCTCCAGGGCGGCCCGGCGGGCGTGGATGTCGGACAGGCTGTCCGACATGCGTTCGGCGAGGAGTTTTTTGCACTCCACGCAACCAATGCAGGCGGTACGGCATTTGCCGCCGATGTCTTCCAGTTCGGCTTTGTTGAAGAGCTTTTGGAAGGTGTATACGGTGCAGACCGTAGGGTCGCCGGGATCGGTTTTCTTGACGCGCTGAGGGTCGGTGATCATCAGCCGCACCCTGGCTTTGAGCTCTTCGGGAGGCGCGGCGTAGGGGATCTCGTTGCCGTAGGATTTGCTCATCTTGCGGCCGTCGATGCCGGGCAGGACGGAAGCCTGGCTGAGCCTGACCTGCGGCTCGGGGAATACCGGTCCATAGAAGCCGTTGAAGCGGCGGACGATCTCCCGCGCCAGTTCGACGTGGGGGATCTGGTCTTCGCCTACGGGGACGGTGTCGGCTTTGTAGAGGATGATGTCGGCGGTCATGAGCTCGGGGTAGCCGAGGAAGCCGTAGGTGTTGATCTCTTTGCCCATGGCGCCGAGCTGCTGGAGCTTGTCTTTGTAGCTTGGCACGCGCTCCAGCCAGGCAAGCGGCGTCATCATTGAAAGCAGCAGGTGGAGTTCGGCGTGCTCCTTGACGTGCGACTGGACGAAGATGATGTTTTTCTCGGGGTCGAGGCCGCCGCTCAGCCAGTCGAGGGCCATTTCGTGTATGTATTCGGGAAGCTTGCTGGTGTCTTCGTACATCGAGGTGAGGGCGTGCAAGTCGACGATGCAGAAGACGCACTCGTAGTCGTTCTGGAGCTTGACCCAATTTTCCAGCGCCCCGAGGTAGTTGCCGAGGTGAAATTTGCCGGATGGCTGCATGCCGCTGAAGATGCGACCTTTGCTCATGGTGGATACCTCCTAAAGAATCAGCGCGACAAGCGCCATGATGGTTTTGTGCAAAGCCTGCTGCAGAGGCTGCGTGAACCTGCCGATGACGTTGAAGGGCAGGACGATCAAGATCATGAGAATGAACGGGCTATATGGGGCGATGCGTTCGAAGATGTCGGCCTGGCGCCGCGGCAGCAGGCTGGAGACGATCTGCGAGCCGTCGAGGGGCGGCAGGGGGATAAGGTTGAATATGGCCAGCACGAGGTTATAGATGTAGGTCCACTCGATGACGGCGGAGAGCTCGTAGCTGTGTATGCCCAGCTTGCTCAGGATGCCGTCGAGCAGGGCGACCAGGAAAGCGGTAAAGGCGTTGGCGGCCGGGCCGGCCAGCGAGACGGCCAGCAGGCCCCAGCGGCCGTTGCTGATGTTGAACGGGTTTATGGGCACGGGCTTGGCCCAGCCGAAGCGGAACAGCCACAGCATGATGAGGCCGAAGGGGTCGAGATGCGGGATGGGGTTGAGGGTGAGCCGGCCGGCGTAGCGCGGCGTAGGGTCGCCGAGGGATACCGCGACGCGGGCGTGGGCGTATTCGTGCACGGTGAGGGCTATCAGCAGGGCCGGGATGGCGAAGATCATCTGGGGGCCAAAACCAAACACTAATTTTCCTCCTTATGGGTCGGACCTGGACTTTTCCGGGCCAGCCCTCTTTTCCGCCGGCCGGGAGCCGACGTTGTCGGGTAGCAGAGTTTGAAGGCTTGCCCACTCTTCTTCATTTTGGCACATTATCCATAGATAGGCAAGCACTGCTGCGGGAATAGCGTCCGGCGCCGCAACCGGTGCCGCGGCGGCGAGCGCCGCGCGGAGGGCCGGCAGCCGGGCCGGCCAGTCGCCGAGGCTGTCGTCGGGGTCGAGCCATTTTGCGGCCCGGCTGCCGCCGAGCACCAGGGCGGCGGTCTTTACCGGGTCGCAGGCTACGCCGCAGCTGGCGAGCCATTCGCCGGCGGCGCCGATCCGGGCCAGGGAGGCCGAAGTTGCGGCGTCGGGGCGGCGGTGGAACAGGGGCCGGAACAGCCCCCATAGGTCGAGGCTGTGGCAGAGGCCGGCGACATCCTTTTCCCGGAAGAGCAACCTTATCTCCTGCCCCAAGCGGTAGGAACCGACGGTCAGCCAGCAGCGCTCCCGCACGGCGGCGCGCAGCAGTTCGGCGGTAGGCGCGGCAAAATCAAACCCCAGCCTGTGGGCCAGGCGAACAGCCCGCAGCATGCGGGTCGGGTCGTCGCGAAAGCTGGCGGGGTGCAGAACGCTGATGGCCCGGGCGGCGAGGTCGGCCCTCCCCCCCGTCGGGTCGGTGAGGCGGCCGGCGCTGCCCGGGGCGATCTCCATGGCGATAGCGTTGACGGTGAAGTCGCGCCGCCACAGGTCGTTGGCCAGCGTGCCGGGAACTACGTCCGGGAGGACGCCGGGGCGGCGGTAGTGCTCCGTCCTGGCCATCGCCAGGTCGATATGCGTGCCGTCAACCACCAAGACGGCGGTGCCGAAGCTGGAGGTCCTGGTAACGGCGCCGCCCAGGGTTGCGGCCAGGTGGTGGGCGCAGGCGATGGCGTCGCCTTCGACGACGACGTCGATGTCCCGGCTTATTATGCCCAAGAGGAGGTCACGGACAAACCCGCCCACCGCCGCCGTCCGGTAGCCGGCGGCTGCGGCCCGGTCCCCGAGGGCGGCCAGCAGCGGCGCCTGGGGATGGCGGGCGAGCAGCCAGGCAGCGTCGTCATGCATGGCGTTTTCTCCCGTTTGCAAACTTCACTTCTAAATTATACCCGAAAATCGCCGCGATGCAAAATATGGGACCCGGTTTTCGCCGGGTCCCATTAGGCACTTACTTTAAGGCTGGTGAGGAAGGTCCAGATGCAAGGCGCACCGGAAGACCGCGACGCGACGCGTACACTGAACGTACGCTAGCAAGCGGTCTGAGGAGCAACGCCGCAGATGGGCCTTTAT
>MTLD01006559.1_pt1 | contig 11519 bp, 13 predicted proteins | sample 1982471 | NCBI WGS metagenome assembly MTLD01 (sample SAMN05712604, study PRJNA340218) | biofilm metagenome | isolation source: sample SPM anode biofilm adapted to -50 mV | place: USA | collected 2012-02-03
TCGATCGGCTACGTCGGCCTGGCGTTCGTCGTGCTGCCGCTGCTGACGGTCGGCACGGTGAAGATCGCCAAGAACGCCGCGCTGCGCAAGCAGCAGGGCATCATCGAAGGCTAAAGGCAAGCATGAAATACGACGAGCGGCTCGGCCGGGGATGCCCCGGCCGGCCGCTCGGCTTATTGGCGGATAACAGGCGTTATTTTTCGCGGAGATACTTGTAGATGGTGTGGCGCGATATGTTGAGCTTGTCGGCGATGATCGGGATGCCGCGCTGGAAGTTGAAGGCTCCTCGGGCGCTGAGCAGTTCGAACATCTTGTAGCGGTCCTCCTTGGTGAACAGGGCGACCGGTTTGCCGACGGCCTTGAGGCACTCGGCGAAGATGCTCTCCAGCAGGTCGGTCGTCGAGCTGGCGATCGCCTCCTCGATGTTCTCGCCGACGGCGGTCAGTTCTTCGAGGCTGGCCTTGGCCAGCGCCAGGTGGGTGTAGTCGTAGTTGATGCCGAGGGCGTAGTGGTAGCCCTCGCCCTTGAGGTGGATGGTCGAGGCCTTGAGCAGCCGGCCGTCCTTGGTCTTGCCCTCACAGTTGATGAGGTCGTTGCCGAGGAAAAAGTCGTCGACCTCGCGGTGGCCGAGGATGAGCAGGCTGTCGCCGACCTTCCGCTTGGTCACGTGGCCGTTGTTGATGGCGACAAGGCTGTGGCCCTGGTCATCGAGGTCGTGGATGACCGTCTCGCACGAGCTGCCGAACATCTGGGAAACCCCGCTCGCCAGCCGCTGGAGGAATTCAAGCGCCGCGTCTTTATCCAAAGCGTTTCACACCTTTGCGTATGTCGTCCATGTATATAAATTACCACGACCGGCGCCGGGAAACAATACGCCGGGGCCATTTCACACCCGTTTTATCAACAAAATGTTGTATACATAGATAAATTGTTGACAATTGCCGGCGGGCTATTTATGATAAAAGCATCGGTAAATCTCACATTTTAGCAGGGGAGCGTAGAGGATGCAGAAGATATTGGCGGTCAACCCCGGCGCCACGTCGACGAAGATCGCCGTTTTCGAAGACGAGCGGGCGGTGTTCAAGAAGACGGTCGAGCATCAGGGGCCGGTTTTCGCCCAGTTCGCGCATGTGTACGACCAGCGGCAGTACCGGATGGAGCTGATCGTGGCAACGCTCAAGGAGGCGGGCATCGCGCTCGATACGCTGGACGCGGTCGTCGGCCGCGGCGGCCTGCTCAAGCCGCTGGCCGGCGGCACGTATACCGTTAGCGAGGCGCTGACCGAGGACCTGCGGAAGGCGGAGCGCGGCGAACACGCCTCGAACCTCGGCGGCGTCATCGCCAAGCAGCTGGCCGACCAGCTGGGCATTCCGGCGTTCATCGTCGACCCGGTGTCGGTGGACGAGCTGGAGCCGGTAGCCAGGGTCTCGGGCTCGCCCGAGCTCGAGCGCGTCAGCATGTCGCATGCCCTCAACATGAAGGCCGTCGCCCGCAAAGTCGCCGAGGATATCGGCAAGAAGTACGAAGACGCCCGCTTCGTTGTCGCCCATCTGGGGACGGGGGTATCGCTCTCGGCCCAGCGCAACGGCAAGATGGTCGATATCGTCGACGGCAAGGAGGAGGGGCCGTTCGCCCCGGACCGCTGCGGCGGGCTGCCGGCCAGCCAGCTGGTGAAGCTGTGTTATTCAGGGAAATACACCTATGACGAGCTGAAGAAGAAGCTGTTCGGGTCCGGCGGGCTGTACGCCTACCTCGGCACCAAGGACACCCGCGAGGTGGAAAAGCAGGCCGCCGCGGGCAACCGGCAGGCGGAGCTGCTGCTGGAGGCCATGGTCTATCAGGTGGCCAAGGAGATCGGCGCTCTGGCTACCGTGCTGGAAGGCAATATCGACCGGATCATCCTTACCGGCGGCATCGCCTATTCCAAAAGAATCGCCGAGGGTATCGCCGGCCGGGTCAGGTTCATCGCCCCGGTCGTGATCGTGCCGGGCGAGGAGGAGATGGATTCGCTGGCCGCCGGGGCGCTGCGCGTCCTGCGGGGCGAGGAAGCCGCGAAAACATATCAGTAATACGGAGGTGCGCGGAATGTTGCGCAGTATGAACGACGTAATGGAACAGGCCCGCAAACTCGGCAAGGTGACGGTGAGCGTGGCCGCCGCCCAGGACCGGGATGTGCTCGTCGCCGTTAAAGAAGCTGCCGCGGCAGGGATTGTCGACGCTATCCTCGTCGGCGATGCCGGCATCATTAGGCCGCTGGCCAACGAGATCGGCCTGCCGGCCGCTACGCGGATAATCGATGAGCCGGATATCGACAAGGCGGCGCTGACCGCCGTGTCTCTGGTGTCCGCGGGCCAGGCGCAGATTTTGATGAAGGGCCTCATCAACAGCAGCAATTTCCTGCGGGCGGCGCTCAACCCGGAGCGCGGCCTGCGTTCCGGCAGGATACTGTGCCACTTCGCCGCGTTCGAGATCCCGGGCGAGAAGAAGCTGGCCTTCCACACCGACGGCGGCATGAACATCGCCCCCACCCTGGCGGAGAAGAAGGAGATACTGATAAACGCCCTGACGACGCTGAAAACGATAGGCATCGACAAGCCCAACGTGGCCGTGCTGACGGCCAACGAGCAGGTCAACCCCAAGATGCCGGCCACGCTGGACGCGCAAGCCCTGGCGAAGATGGGCGAGGACGGCGAGCTTCCGCCCTGCGTCGTCGAGGGGCCGATCGCCATGGACGTGGCGGCCAGCGCCGAAGCGGCCAAGCATAAGGGGATAAGCAGCAAGATCGCCGGACAGGTCGACCTGTTCCTGGTGCCCAACATCGAAGCCGGGAACATGGTGGGCAAAACGCTGGTCAACTACGCGAAAGCCAAGATCGCCGGCATGATCCTGGGGGCGACCCATCCGATCGTGATGGTGTCGCGGTCCGATTCGGCCGAGGCCAAGGTCCATTCCATTGCGCTGGCCTGCCTGACCGTGCCGCGTCTGGCATAGCGCAATAGCAAGCGGAGGTGCGCATTTGAATAAAGGGGATTTTCTCTGGCTGGCGGCGCTCGGCGGGGTGTCGGCGCTGCTGCTCATCCCGGCGACCCACGCCGTCTTTATTAGCGCGACGCTGGCCCACCCCTACCTAATGGGGTTTGTGAAGTTTTTCATCCTGGCGACGCTGGGCGAGCTGCTGGCCATCCGCATCGTGGGCGGCAGGTGGAGCAGGCCGCACGGCATGGTGTACAAGTCGGCCATCTGGGGCGTCGTCGGCATGACGGTCGTGCTGATGTTCGAGATTTACCTCAGCGGCGTCGGCGGCGCGGTCAAGAAGGGCCTGCTGTTCGTGGGCGACGGCATGGCGGGCGCGGTGCTCACGGCGTTCTTCATCAGCGCGTCGATGAATCTGACCTTTGGTCCGGTTTTCATGGCGGCGCACCGCATGACCGACACGTATATCGACATGCGGGCCGAGGGCCTGTCGCCCACGTGGCCGCAGGTCGTCGCCAAGATCGACTGGCGCGGCTTCATCACGTTCGTGGTCGCCAAGACCATCCCGTTTTTCTGGATACCGGCCCATACCGTCACGTTCCTGCTGCCGCCCGAATACCGCGTGCTGTCGGCAGCCTACCTATCGATCGCGCTGGGGGCGATCCTGTCTTACGCCCGTCGGCGCAAAGCCGGGGATAACCCCGCCAGCTGAAGCAGAAACGGAAAAGAGGAGGGTTTACGATGATCAAACTACTGACCGGCAACGAGGCGGTGGCCCAGGGTGCCTACGAGGCCGGCGTCTCCTACGCGGCCGCTTATCCCGGCACGCCGAGCACGGAGATACTGGAGAACATCGCCGAGTACAAGGAAGACATCGTCGCCGAGTGGGCGCCGAACGAGAAGGTGGCCCTGGAGTGCGTGATCGGAGCTTCGATCGCCGGCGCGCGGACGCTGTCGGCGATGAAGATGGTGGGCGTCAATGTCGCCGCCGACCCGCTGTTCAGCTTCGCCTACGCCGGCGTGAACGGCGGCATGGTGCTGGTGTCCGCCGACGACCCCGGCCTGCACTCGTCGCAGAACGAGCAGGACAACCGCTATTACGCCAAGTTCGCCAAGATGGCCATGGTCGAGCCGAGCGACAGCCAGGAAGCGAAGGATATGGTAAAGGCGGCGCTGGAGATCAGCGAAAAGTTCAACACGCCGGTGCTGTTCCGCATGACGACCCGCGTCTGCCACAGCAAGAGCCTGGTGAAGATCGGCGAGCGCCAGAACGTGGCTAAGAAACCGTACGTGAAAAACACGCAGAAATACGACCTCATCCCGGCGGTCTCCCGCAAGCTGCATGTCGAGGTGGAAGCCCGCCTCAAAGCGCTTGAGGCGTTCGCTAACGAGACCGAGCTGAACTACATCGAGTGGAACGACAAGAAGATTGGCGTCATCGCCGCCGGCGTCGCCTACCAGTATGCGAAGGAAGTCTTCGGCGACAAGGCGTCCTATCTGAAGCTCGGCTTCACCTTCCCGCTGCCGATGGCCAAGATCAGGGCGTTCGCCAAGGAAGTGGGCACCCTGTACGTCATCGAGGAGCTCGAGCCGTTCGTGGAAGAGCAGATCAAGGCCGCAGGCATCGCCTGCATAGGCAAGGAGAAAATCCCCAACGTGTGGGAGCTCAACCCGGACATCATCGCCAAGGCGCTGCTGGGCGAATCCCGGCCGGTGGTCGAATACGACCCGGCCGTTGTCGCCGGCCGTCCGCCGACGCTGTGCGCCGGCTGCCCGCACCGCGGCTTCTTCTACGAGCTGGCCAAGCTCAAGAACGTGATGATCAGCGGCGACATCGGCTGCTATTCGCTGGGCGGCGCCGAACCGCTGAACGCCAAGGACACGACCATCTGCATGGGCGCCAGCATCAGCATGGCCCACGGCGCGCAAAAGATGTTCAACAAGTTCGGCGAGCCGCTGCGGGCCATCGCCACGATCGGCGACTCGACCTTCTTCCATACCGGGATCAACAGCCTGATGCAAGTGATCTACAACCGCAGCAACACGATAACCTGCATCCTCGATAACCGCATCACCGGCATGACCGGCCACCAGGACAACCCCGGCACCGGCTTAACCCTCCAGGGCATGCCGACCAAGGCGGTGGACATCACCACACTCGTTAAGGCGATGGGCGTCGACCACGTCAGAACGGTCAATCCGCTCGATTTGAAAGAACTTAAGGAGACGTTCGCCTGGGCGCTGGCGCTCGACGAGCCGTCGGTCATCATCACCCGCTGGCCGTGCGTGCTGAAGAAGCACTCGCAGGACGACAAGAAGGAGTTCGGCGACTATCGGGGCACGTGCGCGGTGGACGAGGCGAAGTGCATCGGCTGCAAGGCGTGCGTGCGCACGGGCTGCCCGGCGCTGCGCTTCAACAAGGACACGAAAAAGGCGAAGATCGACGCCGTGCAATGCACGGGCTGCAAGGTGTGCGTCCAGGTTTGTCCGAAGAACGCGATCGCGAAGGTGGGTGAATAACATGACAGACGTCAGGAATATATTGCTGGTCGGCGTCGGCGGGCAGGGGACCATCCTTGTCGGCAAGATCCTGTCGAGCGGGCTGGTGCAGGCCGGCTACGACGTTAAGATGTCGGAAGTACACGGCATGGCCCAGCGGGGCGGCAGCGTGAGCAACCAGGTCCGCTTCGGCAAGAAGGTTTACTCGCCGATCATCGGCAAGGGCCAGGCCGACATCCTCGTCGCCTTCGAGACGATGGAGGCGCTGCGCTGGCTGGAATACCTCAATCCCCAGGGCAAGGCGGTCGTGAACGACTACCAGATCCCGTCGGCGCCCATCCTCATGGGCAAGTGCGATTACCCGGCGGGCGTGCTGGAAACGATCAAGGCCAAGGTGAACGCCACCGTCATCAAAGCCGGCGAGATCGCCGAGAAACTCGGCAACCCGAAGGCGATGAACATCGTCCTATTCGGCGCTCTGGTGAAGGGCATGGGGCTGACCGACATCGACTGGGAGGCCGCCATCCGCGAGAACGTGAAGGCGAGCACCGCCGAGATAAATATCAAGGCGTTCCGGGCCGGTATGGAAGCCAACTGATGAATGACGCCCCGACACTACGGTGCCGGGGCGTTTCAGTCTGGCGATAAAGGCCCATCTGCGGTGTTGCTCCTCGGCTGTCATCCTCAGCGTACGTTTCGTGTACGCGCGATGCTGGTAAACCTGTCCGGTGCAAACAACGTATCTACACGTTGTCGCGGAGGCAACGGTGGTGTCAGCCTCCGGTGCGCCTTGCATCTGGGCCTTTCTCACCAGCCTGAGCTTTGCGCAACCCGCGGCAAAGTATTCCACGCGCCGGCGGCAGGAAATTTGCTGCGGGGGCGCGAAGATTGTCGGCAGCGCCGTTATCGGGGCGAAGGGAAAATTCCCGGCGGACGGCCGAGGAAGTTAAGGTGGGTATTATGCTGAAGATATGGTTTATGGCTACGCGTCCCTGGTCGTTCACGGCGTCGTTCGTGCCGGTCGCGCTTGGGGCGGCGCTCGCCTGGACGGAGGGCTCGTTCGACCTCGGCCTGTTTCTGCTGACGGCGGCGGGCGGAACGATCGTCCATGCCGCGACGAATCTAATCAATACGTACGGTGATTATATGAACGGCGTCGATACCGTCGAGTCGGCCGTGACCAACCCGCAGCTCGTGACCGGGGTGCTGAAGCCGGCTACCATGAAGCGGGTGGGCATCGGCGCGTTTGCCGTGGCGTCGGCCATCGGGCTGGTGCTGGCGTATCTGTGCGGCTGGCCGGTGCTGGCCGTCGGCTGCCTGGGCGTTGTCGCCGGCTACGGTTATACGGCGGGAATCTGGCCCTATAAGTACAAGGGTTTGGGCTCGATCTGCGTGTTTTTCCTCATGGGCCCGCTGATGGTCTGGCCCTCTTACTACATACAGACGGGGAAATTCAGCCTCCTCCCGGTGCTGGTCTCCTTGCCGGTGGCGATGCTGGTGGCGGCCATCCTGCACGCCAACGATATCCGCGACGTGGTGTGCGACCAGGCGGCCGAGATTAAGACGCTGGCGCTTGGCCTCGGCACCAGGGCCAGCCTGCTGCTCTACTACGGGCTGCTGGCCGGGGCGTATGTCTGCCTCGTGGCCCTCGTCGCCGCCGGCGTGCTGCCGTCTACCGCCCTGCTGGCCCTGGTGACGGCGCCGGTGGCGATCGGCCTGCTGCGCAGCGCCCGCGAGGGCGTGGACGGTTCGCGGGAGAAGATGCAGTGGCTGGAGGCCAATACGGCCGGCTTCCACTTCAAATTCGGTCTGCTGATGATCGCCGGCCTGCTCGTCCATCCTTACTTCGGCAGGTGGCTGGGACAATGAGGGGAAGAATTAAAGACTGGCAGGCCGCCTTTACCATCGCGCTGGCGGTGGTGTTCTGGTACCTCACGTTCAGCGTCAAGCTGCTCAATTTCTGGCTGTCGATGAGCATCGCCGCCACCGTGCTCACGGTGCTGTCGTCCGTCTTCGCCGGTTTTCAGCTGAAGAGGGCGGACGTCACGCCGGGAAACTTCGTCCGCGGCGTCGTATCGGCCGCGGTGTTGTACGGCGTGTTCTACGCCGGCAACTACCTGTCGCAGGTGTTGTTCCACTTCGCCAGGACCGAGGTGATGTCGATCTACGACATCCGCCACGAAGGCCAGGCGATGGCCATCGCCCTCATCCTCTTCTTCGTGACCAGCCCGGGAGAGGAGCTATTCTGGCGGGGCTTCCTACAGCGCTGGGCGATGGAGCGGCTGGGCGGGGCGAAGGGGTGGCTGGCGGCGGCGCTGGTGTACGCGGCCGTGCATATCGCCTCCGGCAACTTTATGCTGGTGATGGCGGCGCTGGTCGCCGGCCTGTTCTGGGGGTTCGTCTACTGGCGGACGGGCAGCGTGTTCACCTGTATCGTCTCCCATGCCTTCTGGACGGTGGGGATATTCGTGCTCTGGCCGATTCTGTGAGTAATGACATGATTCCGGGTTAAAACCCGGAATTATTTTTTTCGCCGTAGGGGAATAGCGGGGGACATGGCGAATAGGAGGCAGTAAGGGAAAAGAAGGGGTACAAGGGGAGGAATGGATTATGACCCAAGGGAAGTGTGCCGCCTGCATGGTGGGCAAGAAAATATGCTTTGCTCCTGACGGGCAGGGCCCGGCGTTCTGCTCGACCGCGCTATACGGCGAGGCGATCGCCGAGGCGGCGGCGGAGTACGACAAGCCCGAAATCCACGAGTTTGCCCGCCAGGCTGGGGTGCAGGAGGCGGAATGCTACATCGACCGCGAGGCCGAGCCGCACTACCTCTTCCCGGTTAAGCCGCGCATCCAGGAGATGATCGACTTTTCGCGGAAGATGGGTTACCGCCGGCTGGGGCTGGCGTTCTGCGGCGGGCTGCACCGCGAGGCGGCGGTCGTCGGCCGGATACTGGAGGACCATGGCTTCGAGGTGGTGTCGGTCGTCTGCAAGGTGGGCGGCGTGAGCAAGGAGGCGCTCGGCATCAAGCCGGAGGAGCAGGTGAGGATCGGCTGCCGCGAGTCGATGTGCAACCCGATCGCTCAGGCGATGATAATGAACGTGGCCGGCACGGATTTCAACATCCTGCTGGGGCTGTGCGTCGGCCACGATTCGTTGTTCATCAAGTACTCCAAGGCGATGGTCAGCGTGTTCGCCGTGAAGGACAGGGTGCTGGGGCACAACCCGCTGGCGGCGATATATAACTATGATTCGTATTACCAGCGGCTTAAGGGCGACCGGCTCAAGGAACTGACGATCAAGGACAGGTGAAAAAAGCTTCCGGGCAAAAAGGGACTGTTGACAAATAATACAAGTTAGGAAAATGGTTTTAAAGAGTCCATGCAGAATATATCTGAATGGACTCTTTTCTTAAGAGGTGGAAGTGTGCTGGAAAAAGATGAGGAAAGAAAAGCCAGTTCATGTTCGTCAACTTGGTGCCACGGGACTCATCCATAGGCCGCCGCTCGGTCGATCCAGTGCTTCTGGTCAAGATGCTGCTGATAGGGTACTGGTATGGGATACCTTCCGCACGCAAGTTAGAGCAGGAGGTCAAGCTCAATCTTGCCTCTCGCTGGTTTCTGGGGCTGGATTTAGCCGACGCAGTGCCTGACTATTGCTGTACATCAAATTCAATGGACGTCTCTGGGAAGTGATGGCTATGTTATGCCTCCAGGCCGCCCGCGCGATATGCCATCAACTAGCTACTTCAATACCATTCGGGATGGCTACCTTGGGATAGAAACAAAAAACGGGCCGGTTAGGGTGAGTCTTTCCGTATTTTCTGTCAGTAAGCGGCCACAACCTCGATCTCCACCCCGGCGTCCTTCGGCAGGCGGCCCACCTGGACGGTCGAACGGGCCGGCGGTTCGGCGGGAAAGTACTCGCCGTAAACCTTGTTCATCGCCGCGAAATCGTCCATGCTCTGCAGGAACACGGTCGTTTTGACCACGTTGGCGAGCGCCAGCCTCTCCGTGGCCAGGATGGCCTTGATGTTGTTCATGACTTGGTGTGTTTGCGTCGCAATCCCGCCGTAAGCCATCTGCCCGGTCACGGGGTCGAGGGGGATCTGTCCGGACACGAACAGCAGCCCGTTGGCTTTTATCGCTTGGGAATAAGGCCCGATGGCCTGCGGCGCTTGGGATGTCGCTACAACTGTTTTCATATTCTGGCTCCTCTCTGCGCGAATATGACCAAGCTACTTCGCCGCGAAGAGGGCAAAATCCTCCGCCCCGCCTAACGTTCGGCCAGCGGCAGCCACTGCCCCGCCGCCTTGCCGGTGTAGCGGGCCCGCGGCCGGATGATGCGGTTGTTCTCGTGCTGCTCCATGATGTGGGCCAGCCAGCCGCTGGTGCGGCTGATGGCGAAAACGAGCGTGAACAGGTCGCGCGGGATGCCAAGGTAGGTGTAAACAAGCGCCGAGTAAAAATCGACGTTGGGCAGCAGGCCCTTGCGCTCCTTGACAATGGCGGCGACTTTCACCGCCAGGTCGTACCGCCCCCGGTCTCCGCGGCATTCGGCCAGCTCCTCGGCCATCGCCTGCAGCACCGCCGCCCGCGGGTCGCCGTTCTTGTATACCCGGTGGCCGAAGCCCATTATCAGCTCGCCGGCAGCGATCTTGACGGCGATGTACTCCTCCGCCCGGCTGCTGTCGCCGATCTCTTCGAACATGCAGGCCACCTGCTCGTTGGCGTTGCCGTGGAGGGCGCCCTTGAGCGTGCCGATGGCCGTCACTATCCCCGAATACGTGTCCGACATGGTCGAAACGGTCACGCGGGCGGCGAAGGTCGATGCATTCAACTCGTGCTCGGCATGCAGGACAAGGCACTTATCCATGGCCTTGACGGCTAGCGGCGACGGCTTTTCATCCTTCAGCAGCCACAGGAACAGCTCCGCCAGGCTTTGGGTGCTCACGGTGCGCGGGTCGAGCGGCTCGCGGCCGCTGCGGATGCGTTCGATGGCGGCGACGATGGCCGCCATCCTCGCCATGATGCGGACGGCCTTGCGGTGGTCGGCGGGAAAGGAATGGTCCATGACCTCGTCGTCGAAATGGGTGAGGAAGGACAGGCAGGTTCTTAGCTTGGCCATCGCGTTGCCCCACGGGGCGTACATGCGCAGCAGATCGTAGATCTTCGGCGGCAGGGCCGCGTTTTCGGCAAGGTCCTGCTTCAGCGCCTTCAGCTCCGGGCAGTTGGGCAGCCGCCCGTACCACAAGAGATAGATCACTTCCTCGAACGTGGCATGCTCGGCCAAATCCTCGATGGCGTATCCCCGGTAGCGCAGCACCCCGTCCTCGATAGAGCAGATGGTCGAATCGCAAACAACAATATCCGCCAGCCCCGACACCCTCACCGCCGCCTTTCTTCCCAAATAAATGTTTTTTAAAATACATGTATACTCAAATACCATGTTGTTTTTTGATTATAAATGCGCGCCAGCCAAAATGCAAGCACAATTTGTAATTTTTTTAGGCAATTTTTTGCGATAATTCTCAATGCTGTTTCTTCCTGGTCACCATACGAATACATGCGTTTGTTGTAAAAATACATCAATAATACTCTCTGCAGCACGTCTGCAAAAAAAAGAGCCCCGCTTTCGCGGGGCTCCCAGATGATCGCAAATTCGCCGCCGTTTACCGCCTGCCCAGGCACCGGTACCAGATGTATACTATACCTGCGCCGAACAGGCCGGTTACGACCTCGTCCCAGATCATGTCCGGGTAAATGTCGACCATCCCCCAGACAAAATCGAAGTAGACGTACAGAGCGAAAACCAGACCAAACCCGGACAGCGCCATTTTAACTTTATCATGGTTCCCGAGGGTTTGCGGCATGTTCGATCACTCCGTTCGGGTCGTTGCCTCTTACCAACAAATTATCATACCGCCCGAGCAAATACAAGCGGAATCTCGCTGGATAAGCCCAAAGGTTTCAACGAATACAAAATACATGTACGCCCCGCTGCCGCAGGGTTTCGTCGCCTAGAACAACCCCACGATCTTGCCGCTGTTG
>MTLD01001552.1_pt3 | contig 11500 bp, 14 predicted proteins | sample 1982471 | NCBI WGS metagenome assembly MTLD01 (sample SAMN05712604, study PRJNA340218) | biofilm metagenome | isolation source: sample SPM anode biofilm adapted to -50 mV | place: USA | collected 2012-02-03
CGGCGGCCACGGCATCCGCCGCTACGACGGCCAGAAACGGACCCATGTCAACCAGCAGCTGGGGCCGTACATAGAGCATGAGATGAACCGTTGCATCCAATGCTACCGCTGTGCCCGTTTTTATCAGGAATATGCAGGCGGGACCGATTTCGGTGTCATGGGGCGTTCCGGTGCGGTCTATTTCGGCCGTCAGCAGGATGGCACGCTGCAATCACCATTTTCCGGCAATCTCGTCGATATCTGTCCGACCGGTGTCTTTACCGACAAAACCGCCCGCTTCCGGGCCCGCTACTGGGATTACGACATGGCCCCTTCGGTCTGTCCGCACTGCTCGCTGGGGTGCAATACCGTCCCGATGGCGCGTTACCGCGAACTGCTCAAGACCACCGCCCGCCGCAACGATGCCGTCAACGGCTGGTTTCTCTGTGACCGTGGGCGCTTCTCCAATTCCGCCGTCAACGCCCCGGATCGTCCGCGCCGGGCTTTGGTGGATCGTCAGCCGGTCAGCGTGGCTGCTGCTCTGGATGCGATCAGCCTGCGGTTGAACGGCTTTCTGGCACTGCACGGTTCCGGTGCCCTGGCAATAGTCGGTTCGCCGCGCATGTCGCTGGAGGGCAACCTGCTGGCAGCCCGGCTAAGGGATCTGCTGGGCGCCGGTGCGCTCTGTTACTTTAGCGACGTACTGCATGCCGAGCGAGCGGTGGAAGCGGTTTCCCTGCTTAATTTTGAAAATTCGGCCTCACAGGAGGATGTCCGGCAGTCCGATCTGGTGGCCGTTATGGAATGTGACCTGCTGGATCAGGCCCCGATGATGGCGCTGGCTGTGCGGCAGGCCTGGCGCAACGGTGCCCGGGTTTATATAGTCGGAAGCGAGTGCCCGATAGATGTGGCACAGCAGGAGCTTTTTGAGAGTGAATCAGCCATCTCGCTTTCGGACGTGCCGCTGGCATCGGCCAAACGCCCCGTAATCATCTGCGGCACCCGACACAAAGGTTTGCTGCAGATCAGAACTGCGGCCGCCAGCGGTGCCAGGCTGGCTTTTATCCTGGATGGCCCCAACGCTTTCGGCTGTGCGCTGTTGTCAAACCAGCAAGGGGCAATTTCATTTTCCGAAGCTCTGGCAGAAGGCAAAATCAAGGGCTTGATAGCATTGGAAGCTGACCTGCCGTCTGACCTACCACCCGGAATCAGGGTGCTGGCCGCTGCCGACTGGCTGCCGACTCCACTGCTGGAACGGGCCGAGATCGTTCTGCCGGTCACCAGCTGGGTCGAGATGGATGGCACCTACGTCAACAACGAAGGGCGCGCCCAGCGCTTCAAGCAGGTCATGCAGCCCGGTCTGCCGATCAAGGGACTGACTCCCGAACTGCATCCACCCAGGGTCCATCGCCATGACGCCCCCGCTGGGGAAGCGCTCCCCTCCTGGCGAATGTTGTCGGAGTTATTGGAGAAGCTGGGGGATGAACGCTTTGAAGAGCCGCTTTCCGGTCGCTGGGAGGTTTTGAGCGGTTTGCAGGCCGAGGGTGGCGGAGAATTATTGACCAGAGTGAAATGATCCGATTTTGATGTCGAAACACAAATATCAAACCTGCGAGGAACGATGAAAACAGCAATTCTGATGATGGCGCACGGCAGCCGGATTGCCGAGGCAAATGATGCTGCCCGGGAAGTGGCGGCGATGGTACAGGAAATGACCGGTTTTGAAATCGTCGAGGTCTCTTTCCGCGAACTGCATGAACCGAATATCCAATCCGGCATCGATGCCTGCGTGGCCCGTGGGGCTGAACGAATCCTGCTGATGCCCTATTTTCTCTTTATGGGCGCCCATGTCCAGCATGACCTGCCGGAAGAGATCGAGGAAGCCCAGAAACGCCATCCCAACCTGGTGATGGAGATGGGTGGCCATCTGGGTGCTCACCGCAAATTGGCCGAGATCGAGAGCGAGCGGATTGGCGAAGCGCTGGACAAGCTGGGGTGGCGCTGATGGATTCATTGGGAATGAAGCCGGAAGAGATCGAAGCCGAGTCATTTAAGATCATCGACAGCGAAGCCGGTGAGCATGGCTGGCCGCAGGCGGAGTGGCAGATCGTGCGCCGCGCCGTCCACACCAGCGCCGATTTTGAATATGTCCGTTCGATGGTGCTTTCGGATGGTGTCGTAGAGAAGGCAGTGGCGGCATTGAAAAGCGGCGCCGGTATCGTGACCGATACCAATATGGCACTGTCCGGAATCAGTAAAGCCCGCCTGTCTCCTTACGGCAGCACGGTTTCTTGTCATGTGGCCGACCCGGATGTGGCCGAGCTGGCCCGGCGTGAAGGCATCACACGTTCGATCGCCGCCATGCGCAAGGCGGTCGCCAATCCGGCCAATCGCATTTTCGTGATCGGCAACGCACCGACGGCGCTCTTCGAGCTGCTGCGCCTGATGCAGGAAGGGCAGACCGACCCGGCTCTAATCATCGGTCTGCCGGTCGGTTTTGTCGGTGCCGAGGAGAGCAAAAATGCTCTGGCCGCCGGTGGACATGACGCCCCGTTCGTCACCAACATCGGCCGCAAGGGCGGCTCCAACGTGGCGGCCGCCGTGGTCAACGCTCTGGCGATCCTGGCTGCCGGGGAATAACGCCTGATATGGCAAACATCATTCTTCTGGCTGTTTGCCTGCTGGCCGGCATCGGGCTCAGGAAAACCGGTCGTTTCCCGGTCAGTACTCCGTCTGCGCTGAATGGTTTCATTATCCATATTTCACTGCCGGCCCTGGCGATCCTGCACATTCATAATCTGAAACTGGACGGTTCATTGCTCCTGACAGCGGCCATGGCCTGGCTGCTGTTCGGACTGGCCTGGCCGATGTTTCATTTTTCCGGCAAGCTTCTGAAACTGCCAAGGCGGACGGTTGGTGCGCTGATTCTGGTTGGTGGACTGGGTAATACTTCCTTCGTCGGCCTGCCGATGATCGAGGCCTATTACGGCAAGGAATACCTGGGGATCGGCATTATCGCCGACCAGCTCGGTTCGTTCATGGTGCTTTCCACTATTGGTATCCTGGCGGCCACGGTCTATTCGTCCGGCGATGCTTCACCCCGCCAGATGCTGCGAAAGATCCTGTTTTTCCCACCCTTCCAGGCTCTTTTGCTGGCGCTTCTGCTCAGGCCGGTGGCATTTCCAGGCTGGAGCGTGACGATCCTGGAAAAGCTCGGTTCGACCCTGACGCCGCTGGCTTTGGTATCGGTCGGGTTTCAGCTCCAGTTCGGCGGTCTTAAAGAAGTGTTGAAACCGCTGGCGGCGGGACTCGGCTATAAGCTGCTGCTGGGGCCGGCGCTGATCTATCTGCTGTATGTCATTCTGCTGGGATCAACCGGTAATGTTACACAGATCACCATCTTTGAGGCGGCCATGGCCCCGATGATTACTGCCGGAATCATTGCCATCGACCACGAACTGGACCCGCCGCTGGTCGGGATGATGGTTGGCATCGGCATACCGCTGTCTTTTTTGACCCTGCATTTCTGGCATATGTTTCTGACGGGGATACGATGAAAAAGATATTACGCTCAGGTTATACGACCGGCACCTGCGCTGCCGCAGCCGCCAAAGGTGCGGCACTGATGCTGGTCCGGCAGGCGTTGGTCAGCGAAGTCACCATCGAATTGCCGACCGGTGACTCAGCTACGTTTCCCCTGCATGGGCAGACTTTCACCGAAAACTCGGCCGCCTGTTTTGTTATCAAGGATGCCGGTGATGATCCGGATGTGACTAACGGAGCTGAGCTGCATGCGAGCGTAAGGCGAAATCCCCCCCGGCCCCCCTTTGCAAAAGGGGGGAGTCAAATCAGTATTGAAGGCGGGATCGGCATCGGCAAGGTCACCAAACCGGGGTTGGCGGTTCCGCCCGGCCAGTGGGCTATTAATCCGGTCCCGCGCCGGATGATCGAGCAGGCTGTCGACGAAGTTGTTTCAGAGTTCACCATCAAGCAAGCTAGCTTCAATATTGTTATCTCGATTCCAGATGGCGAACTGCGCGCCAACAAAACTCTCAATGCCCGTCTTGGTATCATCGGCGGGCTCTCGATTCTCGGAACAACCGGCATCGTGCGCCCGATTTCAGCCAAAGCCTGGACCGATACCATTGATGCTGCGCTGGATGTGGCCAGGGCCTGTGGCTGTCAGGATGTTGTCCTCTCGACCGGCCGCAGCAGCGAGCTGGCGGCACAGAAGTATCTTGTCGATCTTCCCGAAGAGGCCTATATCATGATGGGAGATCATGTTTTCTACGCCTTGCAGGCTTGTGCCAAACGCGGCTTCATGCAACCGGTTCTCGTCTGCCAGTTTGCCAAACTGCTCAAGATCGCCTGCGGTCACCCCAATACCCATGCCGCCGCTTCGGAGCTGGATTTGGACACTCTGCGCGGGTGGAGCGAAGACGCCGGTATCTCTCCAGACATCATTTCGATTATTTCCCAGGCCAACACGGCCCGTGAAATTGCGATTGCCAGCGGTTTTGAGGCTGGCTTGATGCGGCTGGTAGCCGGTCATGCCGTTCGGGCTGCCGCTTTGCATGCGCCCGGCGTCGAAGTACAACCGTTGTTATGTGGATATGATGGAGGAGTTGTAGTATCTTTTGGTTGTCAAAACGTAGAGTTACGAAAGGAGTGTTACAATGAAAAATAATATTATCGTGCTGTTTGCCGCTTCTTCACTGCTTATGAGCGGAGGGGCCGCCCTGGCGGAACAGCATATGTCCGGTCATATGGAGCATAAGCATGTTTCTCAAAATGTTGCCGAATCGGTGCCGGTCGATATAAAAAAACATGCTAACTGCGTCCATTGCGGGATGAGCCGGGAAAAATTCTCCTATTCCCGCATGGTGGCGACCTATGTTGACGGAACATCCGTTGGTGGCTGCAGTATCCACTGCCTTTCCACTGAACTCAAAAAAAACATGGGTAAAACAGTGACTTTGCTTGAAGTAGCTGATTTAAATACCGGGAAACTGATCCATGCCAAAAAAGCGTTCTGGGTAATCGGCGGCGATAAGCAGGGCGTCATGACCAAAGTGCCTAAATGGGCCTTTGCCCAAAAAAGTTCGGCAGTTGAGTTCATAAAGAAAAACGGCGGCAAGCTGGCAACTTTCAGAGAAGCTTTGGCAATGGCTGAAAATGAGTAGTTTTTGGGGGGAAGGCATGATTCGAATCGTCATGGCAATCGTTCTGGCATACGCAGTGTCGGTAACAAATGCCTCTGCAGCCAGCAAAGCGGTGGAGGCGATTCCGGCCAATGCAAAATGCCCGGTCTGCGGCATGTTTGTGGCAAAATACCCGGACTGGACCGCCACAGTGCGTTTTAAAAACGGCACAACTCAGTATTTCGATGGTCCCAAAGACCTGCTGACATGTTATCTGGATACGGCGCATTATCTGCCCGGCAAGCGTCAGGCCGATATGGTCGCGCTGGGCGTGAAGGAATATTATTCGCTGGAGATTATTGACCCTCGCGGCGCTTATTTTGTGATTGGCAGCGATGTTTACGGCCCGATGGGGAGCGAGCTGATCCCTTTTAAAACCGAGAAGGATGCCCAGGCTTTCAAGCTTGACCACAAAGGCAAACGCATCCTTCGATTCAACGAAATCACTCTTCAGTTGATCAGGACGCTCAACTGACAGCAAAAGAGGGTCATGCGTCGATCAATTCAATTTTTGCTGTTTACTGCCGTTATCCTGACGCTCTTCACTCTGCTGCCGCTGCATGCCAGCCATTCGCGACGGATTAACGACGCAGATCTGAAGGTTCAGGCCGCCCGGTTGCGGGGGCTACAGCTGACCGACCTCTGTCTGTCCAGTGAAGCGCGCTACACACGACATCCGGCGCTGGCCGACCGGCATGCCGCCTTTCAGGAACATCCGCTGGCGCTGGAGCATTTCCCGTCCGGTTCTCTGATTCTTCCATCCATCCCACAACGCGAGAGCCGATGAAAACCACTCTGGAACGACATCTCAATATCCTGGACTTTACATTGGCATCGCTGCTGCGCCGCAAGGGAAAGAACCTTTCGCTGCTGACGATCTATCTGCTGGTCATATTTATGCTGGCTTCGCTGGTGTTTTTCGTGACCGCGCTGAAAAGAGAGGCGGCCATCATTCTTGAGGATGCGCCGGACATGGTAGTGCAGCGACTGGTGGCCGGTCGGCAGGATCTGGTGCCGACAAAGTATGCCGAGGCAATTGCATCCATCAGAGGCGTCAGCAAGGTCCGTCCGCGCTTGTGGGGTTATTACTACGACGGTCTGAACGGAGCCAACTACACGATCGTGGCCGATGACGATTCAGTGACCGAACCGGAAAGCGCCATGATCGGCAGCGCTATTGCCAGGTCGCGCAAGGTGACTGTCGGTGATCTGCTGCCGCTGATAAGCTACGAAAAAGTGCCGCTGATGCTGCAGATCAGCAGCATTCTTCCGGCCGGATCGGATCTGATGGCGGCTGATCTGATCGTAATTTCTTCCGAAGATTTCCAGACGTTGTTCAACTTTCCAGCCGGTCAGGCCACCGACCTGGCGGTCACCGTGCGCAATCCCAAGGAGTTGACCACCATCGCTTCCAAGATTGCCCAGCTGTTTCCCGATTCCCGGCCGATCCTGAAAAGCGAGATTCTGCGAACCTACCAGGCGGTCTTCGACTGGCGCGGCGGCATGACCGTCATTCTGCTTTCTTCAGCCCTGATCTCGTTCATTATTTTTGCCTGGGACAAGGCCACCGGCCTGTCGGCCGAAGAGCGCAAGGAAATCGGTATTCTGAAATCGATCGGCTGGAGTACCCCGGATGTGCTGCTGCTCAAATTCTGGGAAGGGGTGGTTATCTCGTTGACGGCGTTTCTGCTGGGAGTGGTTCTGGCTTACGGGCATGTCTTTTTCCTGTCGGCTCCGCTCTTTGCCCAGGCGCTGAAAGGATGGTCGGTCATTTATCCCAGTTTCCGGTTGTCGCCGGTTGTGGACGGTTATCAACTGGCGGTGCTCTTTTTTCTGACGGTTGTGCCTTACACAACCGCCACGATTATCCCCTGCTGGCGGGCGGCCACGGCCGACCCTGACACCGCCATGAGGTCCTGACGTGATTGAGCTGGCTTCCATAACCAAAAGTTTCAACAGCGGCAGGCCGAACCAGTTCACGGCGGTGGACAATGTCAGTCTGATGATCGAGCCGCAGAAGGTTACAGTGCTGAAGGGGCCGAGCGGTTCCGGCAAGACCTCGCTTCTGACCATGATCGGCTGCATGGCGCGCCCCACCTCCGGACGTATCTTCCTGCATGGGATCGCCTCGGCGCTCCCCAGCCAGCAGGATCAAGCCGGAAGTTTGGAAATCACCAGTCTTCCGGAGCGATTCCTGAATGATATTCGCCGCGTCACATTCGGCTTCATCTTCCAGCAGTTCAACCTGATCAAGGGGATCAGCGTACTGGAAAACGTCATGCTTCCGGCTTATCCGACCGGCGAAAGCCGCGCCGATTTCAGGGGCAGAGCCGAAGAGTTGCTGGAGATGTTCAGTATCGGCCGCCATGCCGGTCAGCGGGTGGAACTGCTTTCGGGGGGCGAGCTGCAGCGGGTTGCCATTGCCCGGGCGCTGATCAACAATCCCTCCATCATTATTGCCGATGAACCGACCGCACACCTGGATTCAAAGCTTTCCTATGAGTTTATGGAAATTGTCGGGAAGTTGAAAGAGGCTGGCAAGACAATTATTATCGCCAGCCACGATCCGATTGTTTACGACGCTCCACTGGTAGACGTACTTGTGGATATGCGGGACGGCGCGATTGTTTCCAGCGGGCGCGACAGGTGATTCTTCACCCGGCCGCACTGGCGCTCTTGACGACGGCACTGCTGGTCTCCGGGCTGGGTGCATATTCCTGTTTTCACGGCATGCGCATTCTGGGAAAATGGGACCTCAGCAGCGGTAGCGAATTGCAGCTGGAGCTGGAGCGCAGAACCTACCTGATCTCGACGGTCATGAGCTACATCCTAGCTTTCCAGCTCATGTCGCTCTTCTTGTATATCTACACGGCCGACAGCCTGCACCCGCTTTTTACCGGCACCATGTGCGCGGCCGGTTCCCTGAATGCCAATTCCTTCGGATATCCGGTGCTGATCCTCAAGATAGTCAACTTTCTCTTGTCGGGGGTCTGGCTGATCGTGAACCATACCGACAACAAGGCGTACGACTATCCGCTGATCAGAGTCAAATATGAACTGCTGAATTTGTTAATTCCGTTGCTGGTGCTGGAAAGTATCCTGATGTTCGCCTACTTTGCCGGGATCAAGCCGGATATCATCACCTCCTGCTGCGGTAGCCTGTTCAGTCACGAATCGGGCGGTTTCAGCGGCGAAATCGCATCCCTGCCGCACATACCTATGAAAATTGCCTTCTATGCCAGTATGTCGCTGACGCTTGCCAGCGGTCTGTTCTTTTATCTGAAAGGGCGGTCTGGGGGTCTGTTTTCGATTTCAGCCACGGTCGCTTTTCTGGTGGCGGCGGCATCACTGGTCTCTTTCATCTGCCTTTATTTTTACGAGCTGCCGACCCATCACTGCCCGTTCTGCCTGTTGCAGAAGGAGTACGGCCATGTCGGTTATCTGCTGTACGCGACACTGCTGGGTGGTGGTGTGGCCGGGTTGGGGGTCGGGGTGCTGATGCCGTTCAAAAAACTGGGCAGTATGGCGTGGATCATTCCGCCGGTGCAGCGTCGGTTGGCGCTGGCGGCGATGATCTGTTACCTGCTGTTTGTGCTGATCTCTTCCTGGAAGATGCTCTTTTCGGCGTTGAGGATGGGGTAAGTCTCCTGTGTTTCAAGCCTTCAGCCACATTTTTACTGCCCAGCTTGAAAAAATATGTTAGTATTCTGGTTTCTTTATGCCAGATCATGGAGGTAGCCATGCCACAATTTTTTGAAGGAAATCTTGACGCCAAAGGTCAGAAGTTCGGGATCGTCGTCAGTCGTTTTAACAGCTTTATCTGCGAGCGTTTGCTGGAAGGTGCGGTTGACGCCATAGTGCGCCACGGCGCCACTGATGCGGATATCTGCGTTGCCCGCGTTCCGGGTGCTTTCGAAATCCCGCTGGCCGCCAAGAAAATGGCCGAATCGGGCAAATATGACGCCATCATCTGTCTGGGTGCCGTTATTCGCGGAAATACCCCGCATTTTGACTATGTCGCCTCGGAAGTTTCCAAGGGTGTTGCCAGCGTTTCAATTGACAGCGGTGTGCCGATCGCCTTTGGCGTGCTGACCACCGATACTATCGAGCAGGCTGTCGAGCGGGCTGGAACCAAGGCTGGCAACAAGGGTTTTGAGGCCGCCGTTACTGCCATCGAAACCGTCAATCTGTTCAAGGCGCTGAAATAATGGGGCTCCGTCGAGAAGCACGGGAACTGGCGTTGCAGATGCTTTATTCATTGGATGCGAATTCATCAGCTGGTGTTCAGGGGACTTTCCAGACTTTCCGCGAAGAGCAGGCCGAAGTAACCGCCAGGGTGCGAGAGTTCGCCGAAGGTTTGGTGCAGGGAGTCATCGGGCAGCGGGATCTGATTGATGAAGCCATCAAGGCCCGCTCCAAAAACTGGGCTTTGGCCCGCATGCCGCGCGTCGATCTGAATGTCATGCGTCTGGCAGCCTACGAGCTGATGTTTCGACCCGACATCCCCAAAAAGGTCAGTATCAACGAGGCGATCGAAATCGCCCGGCGTTTCGGCGACAAGGAGTCACCCGCTTTTGTGAACGGTATTCTGGATGAGATCGAGGCGTGCGCCAAGACTGAAATAACGAGTGAGGAACAATGAACGATATAAAAGTAGGCCTGATAGGTTTCGGTAATATCGGGGCTGGAGTTGTCAAACTGCTGCGCGAAAATGGCGATGTTGTCCGCAACAAGGTCGGATCCGGGATTGTGCTGAAAAAGATCGCCGACCTGGACATCACCAGTGACCGTGGTGTCGAAGTTGACGCTTCCATCATGACTACCGATGTCAACGAAATTTTCAACGATCCCGAAATCTCGGTTGTGATCGAATTGATCGGCGGCTACGAACCGGCCAAGAGCTTCGTTCTGAAAGCGATTGAAAAAGGGAAGCATATCGTCACCGCCAACAAGGCTCTTCTGGCTCTTCATGGCGATGAAATCTACGCTGCTGCCGCCCGCAAGGGTGTCGAGGTGCAGTTCGAGGCTTCCGTCGGCGGCGGCATTCCGGTGATAACCGCCATCAAGAGCAATCTGGCTGCCAACCGCTTCGGCGGTGTATTCGGCATCATGAACGGCACCTGCAATTATATCCTGACCCGCATGACCCAGGAAGGGGCCGATTTTGCCGAAATGCTGCAGGCTGCCCAGGAGTTGGGCTATGCCGAACCGGACCCGACCTTCGATATCGAAGGGGTCGATACGGCTCACAAGCTGGCGGTGCTGGTTTCGCTCTGCTTCGGCACCCGCATTGACTTCAACAGCATCTACACCGAAGGCATCACCGGCATCAGCAGTCTGGATGTGAAGTTTGCCAACGATTTCGGCTACCGCATCAAGTTGTTGGCGATCGGCAAGTTGACCGACGGCCAGGTGGAGGCCCGTGTACATCCAACCATGATCCCGCTGCATAATCCGCTGGCCGATGTGAACGGGGTTTTTAACGCCATCCGTCTGACCGGCGACTTTGTCGGCCCGGTCATGTTCTATGGACGCGGCGCCGGACAGAACCCGACCGCCAGCGCGATTGTCGGCGATTTGATCGGGCTGGCCCGCAGTATGAAGGCTGGCGCCGGACGCCGCATGTCTCCGCTCGGTTTTCTTGATGCTGCGATAGCCGATCTGCCGATCAAACCGATGACCGAGATCGTCAGCAAGTACATGCTCCGTTTCAGCGCCCTGGACAAACCGGGCGTGCTGGGCGCCATCGCCGGTTCTTTGGGCGGACACGGCATCAGCATCGAGTCGATGGTGCAGACCGCCCACGAAGCCGACGACACGGCTCCTGTGCCGATTGTGATCATGACCCACGAAGCTAGAGAAGGCGCGATTCAACAGGCGCTGGCCGAAATCGACCAGCTTGACATTATCTGCCAGAAGACCGTTTTTATCAGGATCGAAGACAATTTGGAGTAATTGATATTATTTGGGAGGATACCCTTGAATACCAAGATTCTGCTCGACGAAGACCAGCTCCCCAAGCAGTGGTACAATATAATCCCCGATATGCCCGGTCCATTGGCGCCGGTTATCAATCCTCAGACCCTCAAGCCGGTTACACCGGACGATATGCTGGCCATTTTCCCGATGGCCCTGATCGAGCAGGAAATGTCGCCCAATCGCTGGATCGACATTCCCGACGAAGTCCGCGACATCTACCGATTGTGGCGTCCGTCACCGCTTTATCGCGCCCACCGCTTGGAGAAGGCGCTCGGAACACCGGCCAAGATCTATTACAAATATGAGGGTGTTTCACCGGCCGGTTCCCACAAACCCAACTC
>MTLD01000851.1_pt1 | contig 11490 bp, 18 predicted proteins | sample 1982471 | NCBI WGS metagenome assembly MTLD01 (sample SAMN05712604, study PRJNA340218) | biofilm metagenome | isolation source: sample SPM anode biofilm adapted to -50 mV | place: USA | collected 2012-02-03
ATGAACGGCTACATCAGCATCGCCATCCTGGTCTTTACGGCTGCCGACGTGCTGGTGAAATGATCAGGAGGTGACCTTATGACCGCACACAGGATATTCATGGCCATGACCGGCGCCTCCGGTTCGATCTACGGGCTGCGCCTGATGGAAGAACTGGTGCGGCGGGGCATGCCGCTCACGGTCTGTGCCAGCGAGAGCGGCCAGTTGGTCTGCCAGGATGAAACCGGCCTGGACCTGTCCGGCGATCCGCCAGTAGCGACTTCCAGGCTTTGCAAGCACCTCGGCGTAAAGCTGGGGGTGGAGGTGGTTGCCCCGGACAACCTTTTTGTCGCTGCCGCCAGCGGTTCGGCCGGACCCGACGCCATGGTGGTCTGTCCATGCAGCATGGGAACCCTGGCCCGCATCGCCGCCGGTGTTTCAGGCAACCTGATCGAGCGGGCCGCGGACGTGATGATCAAGGAGCGCCGCCCCCTGCTGCTGGTGCCGCGTGAAACCCCTCTTTCCGAAATCCACCTGGAAAACATGCTCAGGCTTTCCCGCATGGGCGTGCGCATCATGCCGGCCATGCCCGGTTTCTACCACCAGCCCCAATCCATCGACGACCTGGTGAATTTCGTGGTCGGCAAGGTCCTGGACCAGTTGGGCATAGCCAACGACCTGTTCAAGCGCTGGGGTGACCGGTAGCTTCCTTGATTCAAGCCTGTTTTCAGCCTCGTGATTACATCGAGATTACCCAGGAATCCAGATGCAAAAATTCCGGAAATCTTGAGGCCAATTCTTCTTTCTGTTTTTCCATAGGTTCAACAGCATGTCCCATCATCTGCCCCCAGCTATCCATGCCTACCTGAAGAAACTCGCCGTTTCCAACCCCTGGCAGGCCAACGAACCTCCTGCCGGGCCATTTGCCGGCGCCGTGGTCATACCCTCCCTGGCCGAGAGCGCCAACCTATCCCAGATGCTGCGTTCCCTCGCCACCAACCCGTCTGAGTTGCTGGCCCGCTTCCTGATCCTAGTGGTGGTCAATCACCGGAACGATTCGCCCGTTGCAGACAAGTCCGACAATCTGGCCACGCTGGCGGCCCTGCCCGGCTGGCGGCAACAGTACGGCCTCAACAACCTGCACTGGGTGGATGCAGCGACGGCCGGAAACGAGCTGCCTCCAAAGCAAGGGGTCGGCCTGGCCCGCAAGATCGGCCTGGACCTGGCCTTGCAACACCTGGATTTCGCTGCCGGTGACCCCCTGCTGGTCTGCCTGGATGCCGACACCCTGGTGCAGCCCGACTATCTGCCAGCCCTCGCCAGCCACTTTGCCATGGCCAGCGCCGGCGGTGCCAGTCTTCCCTATCGCCACCGCCCGGCTGCCGACCCGCCGGGGCAGGCGGCCATCGACCGCTACGAGCTGTTCCTGCGCGCCTACGTGCTGGGCCTGGAACTGGCCGGTTCCCCCTACGCCTTCCACACCGTGGGGAGCGCCATGGCCTGCCGGGCCTCGGCCTATGTGGCCAGCGGCGGGATGAATCGCCGCCTGGCCGGGGAGGACTTCTACTTTCTCCAGCAAATCCACAAGACCAGCGGCGTAGCGCCACTGGCCGGCACCTGCGTGCATCCCTCGCCCCGTTCCTCCCACCGCGTCCCCTTCGGCACTGGCCGCGCTGTGGGCGACATGCTGGCAAAGGGGGATGGCCAGCTGCTTTTTTATCAGCCGGTGCTGTTCGAGATCGTGGCGCAGTGGCTGGCTGCGGCGGCAGAGCATGGTGGCGCGGAGAGCGGGGATCTGCTGGACCGGGCGGCGCAGATCTCCCCCCACTTGCGGGCATACCTGGCACAAGCTGGGTTCGAGGAGGCCTGGGCAAACCTGAAGCGCCACAACCGTGACGGGGAACGGCTCCTCAATGCCTTTCACGGCTGGTTCGACGCCTTCCGCACCATGCGCCTGATGCATCACCTGACCGATGCCGCCTTCCCCCGCATCGCGCCGGAGCGGGCGGTGGCGCCGCTGCTGGAACGGGCCGGCTACAGGGCCCAGGCCGATGTGAGCGGGATGCTGGAACAACTGAGGGCGCTTCAGGGGGTACGAGGGTGACGGCCAGGAAGGATCGGCCAAGCACCATGCACGAGGATACGGTCGTCTGCAATGGCGTGGTGATCCCCTACCGCTACTGCCACTCCCGGCGCCGAACCCTGGGCATGACAATCAGGCCCGACAAATCGGTGAGCGTGATGGCGCCGCTGCGTACCCCGCTCCATGCCATCCGGGATTTTGTCGCCCGCCAGGCAGGGTGGATCGACAAGGTCCGGAATAAACTCGACAAGCAAAGACCACTGCCTGAACAAAGTTACGCAGATGGCGCAATCTTCCTGTTTCAAGGGGCGGAATACCGCCTGGCCCTTGAGTTGGGTTCAACGGAAGGGGCGCAGCTCCGGGGAGACTCCCTGGTCGTGACCCTGCCGGACAATGCCGATCCGGCGCGCCCGGCCAGGCTGGTGGCCCGCTGGTATGGGGAACAAGCCTTGGAGGTGTTTAGGGAGCGAGTGATCGCCTGCCACCGGATGTTCCCCGCGGGGACGCCTCTGCCGCCGGTTGTAATCCGTTCCATGAAGAGCCGCTGGGGCAGCTATTCCTACCGCACCCGGCGCATATGCCTGAACCTGAACCTGATTAAACTCCCCCAGCCCTGTCTCGACTACGTGATCGTCCATGAACTCTGCCACATCGCCGTGCGGCACCACGGCCCGGCCTTCTGGCAGTTGGTGGCGCGGTATGTGCCGGATCACGGTGCGATTCGCCGGCAGTTACGGACGTTGCCACTCACGCCAACCGGGGTTTAGGATCAACGAAGCATTGGCGAACAGGTGTAGTTCAGGACGGGAAACCCCCGTCCTTTTTTTGTGCGCGAACCGGGATTTTTCGTTTGACTTTAAGTGGGCTACAAATAAAGATGGCTAATGTTAACGCAAATTTCCGGGTTGGTTATGAAGTCGCGGTTGAATCTAAAACCAGGGCAGAAGGGAACAAAAAGCCTGGTCGAGAAATACGGCAAGGCGCTTCTTTAGGCCGCTATCGTTATGATAAAACCGGGGTGTGCGGTTGAAGACAGTCGAGCTTGTCGTGGAGGAAATACCATGGCAGCCCCGCTCCCGGCATCGGGATGGGGACATTGTGCCGGTGATGGTAAATTTTTCCGAAAAGGCTCTGCAAGCCAGGTTGAAAGCGGCAGGAGGCAAGTGGGATCCGGAAGCGAAAATCTGGCGTGTGGCCTATGGGGCCATACGTGGTACTGATTTGGAAGACAGAATCAAACTTGAATTAGCCAGTGGGAAACGAGGGTAGCAGGCATCCTTTATGAGATACCAGAACATCCTATATGGGATGCCTCCAGTTATCTTATATGAGATACTAAAAGCATATTATATAGGATGTTATTTCTCATATAAGACGCTTTCCTAACTGGTCAATAACAGGTTATACAACAAACCGAAAATACAATTAAAACCGAGAACCAGAGTGCTCCGTAGTGGGCACCATACCCAAACGGAGGACGTACAATGGGAAATCTTCTTAACTTGTTTGATAAGCTCATCGTGGAGCACGGAAGCGCAGTAGTAAAAGGAGATCATATCGCCTTGCTCCGCGAACAACTCCAAGTAGCAGAGAAGCAACTTGAAAAGCTGGAAACAGAAAATAAAGAGCTGAAAGAACGGCTTGAAAAATACGAAGAACAGTCTGGTGAAAAATGTCCCGCATGTAAAAAACCAGCATTCACACTCACATCAAACAAACCAAATAAAGAAATGGGTGACGTTGGCATTTCAGATTATTCCTTTACTTGCGGCGCTTGCGGCTTTGAGGACATGATTTCAGTACAATCCGCAGGTAGAGCTTGGCAAAAAGCACGAGGGCAGGGATAAGCAAGCGGCCTGTCATCCAGAAGAGAACCCTGTGCAACCACAAAACCGAATATTTTTATTGTCCATCTACTGACCATTTTATTCACCTCCTTCAAAAACCGAATTAAAACCGAGAACCGAGCGCCCTTGATGGGCGCAACTCAATAGTTACAATTATAAAAAAGGAAAAAATAATGAAACTTATAGTTATGCCTGTTGTGTGTTTGTCTGCACTTTTGTTTGCAAGTCAGCCGTCATATTGCACTTGCGATAAAATAGAATACGCCGAACTCAAAGATATGAACAAATCAGAATTAATATCTCTCTATAAATCAAACGATATAAAATATATTGAGGTAGTAAAGCAATCAAAGTACCAAGATAAATTTCCTGAAGCGGATCAATGTAATGCCTTATTTGATTCGATCATTCGACAAATGCAAAGACGCTTTAAAATGACCAATACGGAAATTAAAAAGGCACTGACAAGATAGATGCCCACAATGTCAATAAGGCTTCGCAATAAAAATATCACTGACGAATGGGAAACCGATGTCATAACCAGGCAGTTGGACACCGCCCTAAAAACCGGCGGGTCAACTGCACGCCCCGTTATACCAAGAAAATAAAAGATGGATCACTTTACGCCCTTGAGGGGCGGATAAAACCGAAGTTACAGAGTGCTCCGCAGGGGCACCTTTGCCCCAGAGGAGAAAATAAAATGGAAGATGAGCTTGGCCGTGAATTACTTGAAACCATGAAAGAAATAGTAAAAACAATAACATTTCAAAACCAATTAATACATGACCAACTAATGCCATGTTTCAGCATCATGACTGTTCTTGTGAAGAATATGCCGCCAGAAGAACAGAAAAACCTGCTTGCGACACTTCAAACTGTTGCTGATGATATTGAGCCGCTTGCTCAAGCTGAGAACGTAGAATCTTCATATGCGAAAGCTGCGAAGATTGTATCTGAGATTGTTTCAGGCGGCACTGACGGTATCGCCGCCGCCTCCGTACAAAGGCTCCAGTTGATCCCTGGTGGTAAGAAAGACTCATAACTATCACTTCTCCTTTTCTCTCCCACAAAGAGAGGTCAAGGAGTACCCGCCGGAAATGCCAAAAGTGGCATAACCAGCCGGTTGCACACCGCCACGCCCGGAAAACCGACCGGGCGAAGCGGGTGAACCGGGCACCCCGTTGGACTGCAAAAAATGAAAAATCGGAGAGGGAATGAAAAAACCTTTAATCGCGGCATCTTGCTTTTTGTTCATCTACCTAGTAATTCACTTGAAAAATTACATTTTAGTAGGGCTACCGTTGTTTGTAGTCAAAGGTGATATTTTCGATCAAATATTTCAGACGATAAACTTTCCAGGACAAATTCCTGTTTACATCATAATCTTAATAGTCTTCCGAAATATTCATAACTACCCAATGTGGTTTTCTGAGGGCTTTTCCCTGATCGGCAATTGTTTGTTCTATGGATACATGTTTGGGAAGGTCTTGCCAGCCCTTGCAAGTAAAATCAAACGAAGGAAAAGCGATGTCTAATCCCCCGTTGAGCGAGAAGATGGAAATGAATATAAAAACGAACAGAAAAAAGACGTGGATTTTGCTGTTACTTCTTTTTGCTGCCATTACTTGCGTCGGATGTGATAAGCGGGATCTAAGAGGCAAGGCAGAAAAATCGAAGGATGGACAAACATACCTTGTCATCGAAGACGACAATGGTGGTGCATGTGGCCCGCTGTACGTGGACGGCAAAATCTGGCCCCACAAAATCCATGAGGCGGGAACAATAGCACCAGGGACGCACACAATCAAATGTGGAACAGAAATAGAATTCAACATTCCCCCTGGCACTACTTTCCACTTTGACTACTGGGGACCATGACGCTCAACCAGCGGCAACAGCGGTCTCCGCTGACGCTCCGCCGCTGGTGCCTTGAGACGTTGGAAGAAGTAACAGTTGAAGGACTGGAGTCGGCATGTTGAAGCGCATTCTCGAAGATCAGATAAAGCCGGATCGGAATAAGTTTGGCCAAGATCCTTTTGGCTACAGCGCGTTAGCGTGGCACAAGTGGGGCTTGATCCAAGAAGTTAATGGCTTCCATGTTGAGCTTGACCGTCCTCCCAAAAGCGAAGATCTAAAGTCACCGGTTCTGTGGTTATCGCATGCACGAGCGATGTCGGAGGCTGGTGTAGCGGTTATTATGAATGAGCCTAAGTTTGACCAGATGCCAGAACTTATAAAAGGCGTCTGTGACTCGCAATATTGCGCAGTTGGTTTGATGTTGGTCGGTTACAGTCTGGAGATATGCCTAAAAGCAATGTTAATTATGAAAATGGGGGTAGCCAAGTTCAGTGAAGATGAAAAAAAACATCACCATCACAAATTGGACGAACTCGCTGAGTTCATACCGGACTTGAGCACAAAAGACAAAATCATTCTTCAAATATTAACTCATTTCGTAGTGTGGGCGGGACGTTATCCAGATCCAGGTTCTGGTCGACAGAACAAGGCTGAAGAGATATTTAAGCTCTCAGAAACTTTTCAAATAAGTGCTCATGACCTATTTGTGTTGACATCACGTGTCATGGGTCATGCCAAGGAAGTTACTGGAGCTTGATAGGCAGCTTAAAGGAGAAAAAATGGCCAAATTTTTTGAATTCAAGCCAACCTTCGGCTGGTCTGAGTTAATAGCATTAGTAGCTGCCATTGTAGCCGTGAGGAAAACTAGGGACACTCCCCGTTTTTTTTGCCGTTTCCGTCAGTAATACGGGGAGTGTTTGAATGCATAAGTAAGAGTTGAAGTGTAAGCCTCCAGTGGTATTGAATAGCTTGTATGAAGGGTGCTGAGGGGACGCTGGCTGAGGGGACGCTGGTAAGTTATGTAACTTATTGAGCAAAAAAGGCGAATTCCCAACCAAGCGTAACAGCGGGGCGAAAACCCGCCCGCTGTACTCTCAGCCGTAAAAAATAAGCTAATGAGCGGCCTCTGCGTGCAGCTTAAGACCAAGTGCCGCAACAATTTTGAGAATTGTATCAAAACCCGGAACTCGCTCCCCTGAAAGCGCCTTGTAGAGGCTTTCACGAGAAAGACCGGCGTCACGAGCCACCTGTGACATGCCCTTGGCACGGGCAATATCGCCTAGTGACTTGGCAATAAAAGCGGCATCACCATTGGCCTCTTCAAGGGAAGCTTCAAGGTAGGCTGCCATTTCTTCCGGAGTACGGAGGTGTTCCGCAACATCATAGCGACTTGTAGTTGTTTTTGGCATTTTCAACTCCTAAAGATTCTGTGCGAGTCGGATTGCAGTCTTAATATCCCGTGACTGGCTGCTCTTGTCACCACCAGCCAGCAGGACAATCAATTCGCTGCCGCGTTGAATGAAATAAACACGAAACCGGGGCCGTAGTTGATTCGCATCTCCGAAACGCCTTCACCAACAGGCTTGACATCCCCCGCGTTTCCCGATGCCAAGCGTTCAATCCTGACAAGGACACGAGCCTTGGCCTGAATGTCGCGCAAGTTGTCAAGCCAACTGGCAAATAGTTCTGTTTTACGAATTTCTGTCATGACCAGACTGTATCCCCACGGATACACATTGTCAATAGCCGACACCCAACATGCATTCCACGCCGACCACGAGCCCGTCACGGAACGGCGCAACCGTTTTGAGAAAGGTTTCCGGAGAACTGGCAATGTTGCGGTGCAAGAGCACGTTCCCCTCAGCATCCAGAATGCAGAGAAACATTTTTTTCGCATGATAGTCGATTCCGCAGTAGTGTTTGTGTGTTTTTGTGTAAAATCGCATGTGTAAGGCCCCCTTTGGATTCCTTGGAATTGGTTCTCGCAAAGCTAAGCATACTGTAAAACGTATGCCCAAGGGGGGCCTTACATAGTATCCAGGAAGATACACCTGCCCTAAAACACGGCAGGTGCTCTCCCGGCACGTTGGTCACGAGAGAAAGAAACTAATTTATCCAATCAACAACATTAAGGGATGTGATACGTTTGAATTCGCGTGTGTTATTGGTAACAAGAGGAATTTCTAACGAAATGGCATGAGCGGCAATCAGCATATCCATAGCGCCAATTGGCGTGCCAGCCTTTTCAAGAGTTGCTCGAATTTCACCATAAACATGAGCGGCCTCTTCATCAAAAGAGACAATTTCTAAAGGAGTAATAAACTCATCCAGCGCTTTGGCATTTTTCTCTCGATGTGCACTCTTGGCAACTCCATAGCGTAATTCAGAAAGTGTAATGGAAGAAATGCCTATGTCGCCAATCTGATATTCGAGAAAACGTTTCAGCACAGCAACTGGCCGTTGCTTGATAATGTAAATACAGATATTGGTATCAAGCATCAACTTCATCAAAAAGTCTCCCGCTTGTCCAGCTCTGGCTGTACACGTTCAACCATGAAATCACGGGAAAACTTTTTAAGGCTCCCAAACAGGGAATTCCACGAATTGCTGCGGGGAATCAGCTGAACAATATTGCCGGTCTTCTTAATGAACACTTCACTGTCGTCAAAACGAAACTCTTTCGGCAATCTGACAGCTTGGCTTTGCCCATTTTGAAATATTTTTGCAGTTTTCATGATCGCCTCCATTGAGTATATATTTAAAGTATATATTTATACCCGGATTTGCAAGTAATATTTCAGTGTTAAATCTTTGGGAAGCCAGCCATATGTCTTAACTGCTTTGATACGATAAAAAAGAACTGGTCCCAACTTTTGGCACGATCGGCCCTGAACACGGCCGGTCAGCATCTAGCCGTTATCGCCGTAACCGAATATATTCACACCCATAAGGAGATTTTCCGGAATGGACATTCCTCGGATCTTCAACATTACCGAAAGTGCTCACCGCATCCATAACCCGTTCACACCCGAAAAGCTCGCCACTCTCGGCGCGGCGCTGCGTCTGGAAACTGGGACCCGAGTGCTCGACCTCGGCAGCGGTTCGGGGGAGATGCTGTGCACCTGGGCACGCGATTACGGAATCATCGGCACCGGCATCGACATGAGCCAGTTGTTCACCGAGCAAGCAAAACTGCGCGCTGCAGAACTGGGCGTCGCCCATCAAGTCAGGTTCATCCATGGCGATGCTGCCGGTTATGTCTCTGATGAGAAGGCCGGTGTGGCAGCCTGTGTCGGCGCCACCTGGATCGCCGGGGGAGTCGCCGGCACTATCGAGCTTCTGGCCCGGAGCCTGCGCACCGGAGGGATCATCCTCATCGGCGAGCCCTACTGGCGGCAGTTACCGCCGACGGTAGATGTTGCCAAGGGGTGTCTTGCCAACGCAATCTCCGACTTTCTCCTGCTTCCGGAACTTCTCGCGTCTTTCGGTCAGCTTGGCTACGACGTCGTGGAAATGGTTCTGGCTGACCAAGACGGCTGGGACAGATACGAGGCGGCCAAGTGGCTCACCATGCGCCGATGGCTTGAAGCCAATCCCGACGACGAGTTAGCCAAAGAGGTTCGAGCCCAACTGACCTCGGAACCCGTGCGCTACGCCACATACACTCGTGAATACCTGGGCTGGGGTGTGTTCGCGCTGATGCCGCGGTGATGCGGTGGCAAGAAAAGAGAATGGCGATACTAAATAGGCTGAAATATCCGTTTGAAGCCCTACTTAGGCGGAAAAGCGGTAGCCTCGCAGATCAAGCGCAACCCCGTAGGCTCGGCCATCGGCAAGACCGTCCCTGGAGAAGGCCGGTCAGGCTTGCGGCATTGGGACTCACTTTTTCCCCTGACATAGGAATGACACCATGACCATCAACCACCTGCTTATCCATCTGCAACACAAAGTAGACGCCTTTTCCTTCAAGCCGCGCCATCTTGAGCAATTGCGCCAGGCGCTCCCCGATACCCGAATTACCATAGCCGGCGATCACCATGATTTCATGGCACGGCTCCCGGAAGCCGACTGTGCCCTGGTCTGGGGTTTCAAGGCAGAATGGTACAACAGCGCACCCAAATTGAAGATGCTTTTCACCCCCGCTGCCGGCCGGGACTGGGTCGCCGATGACCCCTCGCTGAGGGTGCAGACCTTCTACGGCAGCTTCCATGGCCGCATCATGCGTGAGAGCCTCCTGTCGATGATGCTGTACTTCAACCGGCGCATCGGGGCATCACTGGATGACCAGAAGCACAGGTCCTGGGGGCGGTTGGGCTATAGCAACTGCGTCGCACTGTTCCGCCAGCAGGTGCTCATTATCGGCTTCGGGTCCCTTGGGCAGTCCATGGCTGAGTTGCTTACGGCATTTGGAGCAAGGGTAATCGGGGTCAAACGTACGGTAAGCGGTAGTGAGATCACCGCAGGCGTTGACCGGCTCGTCACGTTCGACATGGTGGAGGAAGAGCTGCCCCATGCCGATCATGTGGTCCTGCTCCTGCCGGGCGGCGCGGCAACCGACGGGCTCATCACGGCACGACAGTTCGCTGCCATGAAGCCGGGGGCCTTCCTGTACAACCTGGGTCGAGGGAATTGCTACCAACAGGAAGACCTGCTGCATGCCCTCAATGATGGGCCCTTGGCCGGGGCCGGCCTGGATGTCTTTGCCGAGGAGCCGCTGCCACCTGACTCGCCGTTGTGGCAGCACCCGAACGTATTGATTACCCCCCATGCCAGTGCCATCAGCCGGGAATACATCGATCTCTTCATCCAGGAGTTCCTGGAAACCCCGACTATTGCCGGGGTTTCGGGGAACACGGTGGCCACTGCTTAAACGAAAATCAGGCCGCTTTTTGTAAGCATGACAAATGAGCACGATAGTCGGGACTCCGGCACGTTATGAACGTTGAGGAAAACACCATGACAAGGAAAACGGTGACGCTTGCCCTGGAGTGGTTGAGACCCGCGGGTATCAGCCTGACGTTGTATTTTGCCTACTACCTGGGCGGGGATGCCCGGGCGCAGTTTCACATCATGGGCCCCATCATCGTCATGATCATGTCCGGCACGGTGGCCTTCGAATCCCTGGTCCTGGGAGAAGCGGCTGCGGAGAAAGTCGGCTATACCCCCAACCGCGCCTACCAGATCCAGTCCGGCCTCGCCAACGCGGCCATGGCTGTCACGGCTTTACTTGTGTTTGCACTGGAATGGGGGCCTTTTGCCGAAGCCACCATCGTGACGGCAATGCTGATCTTCTTTGCCCTCTCGGCTCTGAACCATCTGGCTTCAGCGGTGCTGGGAAGCAACATGAAGCCGGTAAACCTGATCCGGCCCGCCGTGGCGCTGCTGCTGACAGGTTTGCTGCTTCCGCCCATGCTCTCGGCGCTGAAACAGTAGGAAGCATAACTCCGGGAAGAAAGGACCATGCCATGATTTTCGCGCATCGCTTCGCCACCGTTGTCTCCCGAACCATGACCAGCCTGCTGTTGACCATTACGGCCTGTACCCCGTTGCTACTCGCCGGCTGCGGCAGCGATGCCGCCAGCCAGCCGCCCCCCACGCCTGCAGCGTTGCAAGCCATGTACTCCAGCGCCGTCTCCGACGCCCGCATTGCTACCCCGGCGGAAATCTCCACAAACCTGACCCCCATCACCACCGACAATGGCGACCTGATCTGGGAGAACGGCG
>MTLD01000982.1_pt4 | contig 11486 bp, 10 predicted proteins | sample 1982471 | NCBI WGS metagenome assembly MTLD01 (sample SAMN05712604, study PRJNA340218) | biofilm metagenome | isolation source: sample SPM anode biofilm adapted to -50 mV | place: USA | collected 2012-02-03
CCCGCGCCGGCCGCCCGGCGCCGAGGCGCATCGCGGAGATGCCGCCGGAGGAACTCGCGCGCGCCTGCGCCGAAGATCCGGCCTTCGGCGAGATCGTCTGCCGCTGCAACCACGTCTCCAAAGCCGAGGTGCGCGCCGCGCTGGACAATCCCCTCGGCGCCCGCACCTTGAGCGCCGTGAAAAAACGCACCCATGCGATGATGGGCCGCTGCCAGAGCGGCTTCTGCCTCCCAAAAATCCTCGAGATCATGACCGAGGAGTACGGCATCGACCCCGCCTCGGCGGTCGCCAACGCTCCCGGCAGCAACCCGGTGGTCGGCTATGAAGCGTGAATATCAATGCGTGATCGTGGGCGGCGGACCCGCCGGCATGGCCGCCGCCGTCGCCCTAAAGAAACTCGGCGTCGACGGCATCCTCCTCATCGACCGCAACCCGCGCCTGGGCGGCATCCTGAACCAGTGCATCCATCCCGGCTTCGGCCTCCTGCGGTATAAAAAGGACATGACGGGGCCCGAGTACGCCCGCGCGCTCGAGGCGGAATTCGCGGCCGCCGGCGTCGAGTCCGCGCTCGGCGCCATGGTTCTCGGCGTCTCCCGCGACAAGGTCCTCCGCGTCATTTCGCCCGAATCCGGCTATGCGGAAATCAGCGCGGACGCGATCATCGTCTCCACCGGCTGCCGGGAGCGCACGCGCGAGAACCTCGAAATCGCAGGCAGCAGGCCCGCGGGCGTCTTCACCGCCGGGCAGGCCCAGAACCTCATCAACCTTCGCGGCTACCGCCTCGGCGAGCGCGTCGTCATCCAGGGCTCGGGCGACATCGGCCTCATCATGGCGCGCCGCCTGACCATCGAAGGATGCAAGGTCGAGGCCGTCCTCGAGCGCCTGCCCTACCTGAGCGGCCTCGTGCGCAACAAGGTGCAGTGCCTCGACCACTTCGGCATCCCCCTGCGCTTCGGCGTGCAGATCAGCCGCATCGACGGCGCTCGCCGCGTGGAGGGCGTCGCAGTGCAGGCGCTCGACGACTCCCAGCGCCCCATCGCTGGCGGCGGGGAATACATCCCCTGCGACACGGTCCTCTTCTCCGTCGGCCTCATCCCCGAGGTCGACATCCTCAAGGACGCGGGCGTCCTTCCCAAGCCCGGCGCCGGCGTGCCCGTGAACAGCCACTTCGAAGCCCTCGCCGCTTCGGGCATCTTCCTCTGCGGCAACGCCCTCCACATCCACGACCTCGCCGACAACGCCGCCGCCGAAGGCGAGAAGGTCGCCGCCCATGTCGCGCTCCACCTATCCTCGCGCGCGGAATTCGCGGCGAGCGCCCGGGATCTGCGGCCCTACAAGCCCATTGCGCCGAACACCGCCTTCAACCAAGCCTTCTTCCGCGATCTGGAAGCCTCCGGCTCCATCGTCTGCATCGGCTGCCCCCGCGGCTGCATGATTTCGGCGAAGGGCGCCACCTGTCCCCGCGGCGAAGCCTACTACGCCGAGTCCCTGCGCGGCCGTTTCCAGCCGATGACCACCACGCTCCGCGTCAAAGAAGCCGGCGGGCGCCGCTGCCTCCCCCTCCATTCGCTCGCCCCCGTCGAAGTCGGCGATATCCGCGCCGTCAGGAGCGCCCTCTCGCGCGGCGCTCCGCCCGAAAGCGACCGCCTCTCCATCGACGCCCTCGGCGAACGCGTCGAATTCTCGGTCTGCCGCTAGGCGCTTTCGGCACGCGCCGCGCCTCTTCCTGCCGCTCGCCTCCCTGACGCGCGGCAGGGCGCGGCGCTATACTGGCCGCATGGCACTGTCGCATCAAAATCCTTCCAAGGAAGCCGCCGCCCCGACCCCCGACGACCTCCTCGCCCTCATCAAAGCCTCGCGGCGCTGCGTGGCCTTCACCGGCGCCGGGGTCAGCACGCTCTCCGGCATCAGCGATTTCCGCGGCAAGAACGGCCTCTATAAAAGCCTGGACGCCGACAAGATCTTCGACATCGACGTCTTCAGGCGCGATCCCTCCTTCTATTACCGGATGACGCGCGATTTCATCTACGACCTGGACTCGAAAAAGCCCTCGGTCGTCCACCGCGTCCTGGCGCGCCTCGAGCTCGAAGGCCACCTCTCCGCCGTGATCACGCAGAACATCGACCTTCTGCACCAGAAGGCCGGCAGCCTCCGCGTCGTCGAAATCCACGGCACGCCCTCCATCCACCGTTGCCCCGCCTGCGGAACGACGAAAACCTTCGCGGAAGTCGCGCCCATCGTGCGCGCGGGCGGCCTCCCGACCTGCCCCCGCTGCGGCGCGGCGCTCAAGCCCGACATCACCTTCTTCGGCGAAGCCCTCCCCGCGGGCGCCCTCGCCGACGCCCGCGACGAAGCCCGCGGCGCCGACCTCATGCTCGTCCTCGGCTCCAGCCTCATGGTCTACCCCGCGGCGATGCTGCCCGAGCTGGCCATCGACTGCGGCGCCGCCCTCGTCATCGTCAACGACATGCCGACCCACCTCGACAGGCGCGCGGCCATGCGCTTCGACGATCTCGGCACCGTCTTCGACCGCCTGGAGTTCCTGCTCGGCTCCTGAGAAACCTTCGGCCAGCCCGACGTTTCGGGGTTGAACCGGGTTTCACTTTGAGGGTAGACTGAAAAAGAAGACGAGTTCCCCTAGGGAACTCCATCCCGTTTCAGGAGGAAGCCATGTCCGGTACGGACGGTGGGGGTAGCAGTACCCCGTACCATAGTTGCAATGCAATAACGACGCTCGCGGCGCTTCCTGACGGGAACCGGTCCAGGCCCTAAGCCCTCCTCCCGGTTTCTCCAGGTTCCACGCCGTCCAAGGAGAAACCCACATGATCACGATCAGAACTCAGGGCGATAAGAAGCTCATCATCACCGACGAACTCGCCAAGGATTGCTGGGTCGACGCCCGCAATGTCAGCAGGGAAGACCTGTCCAGGCTCGAGAATGAATACCATATAGCGCAGGAGCTCCTCGCCGACATCATGGACCCGGACGAGCAGGCGCGCATTGAAAAGGAGGACGAGTACACGGCGATCATCGTCCGCCTTCCCGTCTCCGACGAATCCTTCGAGGTCAAGCATTTCGCGGTGCCCGTCGGCATCATCCTCTTCAACGACAAGATCGTCACCATCTGCCAGCGCTCGAGCGATGTCCTCGACGACCTCGCCTCGAGCAGGATCCGCGACTTCAGCATCAGGAACAAGAGCGCCTTCGTGCTCAACCTCATGGGCCGCGCCGCCCTGGGCTATCTCCGCGCGCTCAAGGACCTCAACAAGAGCACGAACATCATCGAGCGCGAGCTTCAGAAATCGGTCAAGAACAACGAGCTGGTCCAGCTGCTCACCATCCAGAAATCCCTCGTCTTCTTCACGACCAGCCTCAAGACGAACGAGCTGCTCCTCGAAAAACTGCAAAAGTCCTCCCTCATGCGCTTCAAGGAGGACGAGCAGGAACTCCTCGAGGACGTGCTCACCGACAACACCCAGGCCATCGAAATGGCCAATATCTATTCATCGATCCTCACCGGGACGATGGACGCCTTCGCCAGCGTCATTTCGAACAACCTCAACATGGTCATGAAGCGCCTCACCATCGTCTCCATCGTGCTGATGATCCCCTCGATGGTGTCCGGCTTCTTCGGCATGAACGTCGAATTGCCCTTCCAGCACGCGCCCTTCGCCTTCGCGGGCATCCTGGGGGTCAGCATCCTTTCGGCTGCCGCGGGCGCCCTCATGCTCGGCGAGCGGCGCAAGAAGAAGATCGCGGCGATCGCGCTGCCGTACACGCAGAACCTCATGGTGCATCGCTGAGGGCAGTGCGTTGCGCGATATCAGGGCGTTGTACGCTTTTAATTTCCTGAAGAGCCTGCAGTTCTTCGGCGCGGTGGCCGTGCCCTTCTACACGCACCGCGTCGGGATGGGCTACGCCCAGATGTTCACGCTCGAGATGATCTTCTCCGCCGCCATGATGGTCCTGGAAATCCCCACGGGCATCGTCGCCGACCGCTGGGGGCGGAAGGTCTCGCTCGTCCTCGGCTCGGGATTCCTGGCCGCCGGGTTCCTCATGTTCGGAGTTTTCCGATCCTTCGCGCTCCTCGCCGCCGGCGAGCTGGTCTGCGCCGTCGGCATGACCCTGGTGAGCGGCGCGGACAAGGCCCTGCTCTACGAGGTGGCCAAGCGCGCCAGCCTGGCGCGGCGAGCGCCGGCGGGCCTTCCCGATCAGGACGCCGCGACGATTTTCTCCCGCTACGAGGCCGCGGGCACCGCCGGGCTCTTCATCAGCTTTCCCTTGGGCTCGCTTTTCGCAGGCTCTGGCATAGTGCCGTACAACGCCGCGCTCGGGCTCGTGTTCGTGTTCACCGCCGCGGCGCTCGCGCTGTCGGGCCTGGCCATGCTCTCGGTCGCCGAAACGCTCTCCGCCGAATCCCGGAGCGCGCGCAAGCCCTTCCTGAGGCAGGGCGCCGAGGGCTTCCTGCGCATATTCAAGACGCCGCAGCTCAGGAGCTTCGGCCTCAACTACGCCGTCATCTCGGCGCTCACCTTTTTCATGTTCTGGTTCTACCAATCCCTGCTCGCGCGCGAGGGCGTTCCGGTGGCCTGGCACGGCTTCATCGGCGCGGGATTCAACCTCTTCGCCACGCTGCTCCTGCGCGCCACGCCGGCGGTGCGTGCCAAACTGGGCACCGGGCGCACCATCCTATGGTCGTCGCTCATCCCGGGCGTTCTGTACTGCGCCGCCGGACTCGCGCCAGGCCTGGCGGTGGCGCTCATCGCGATCTTCGGCGTCACGGGCCTCAAGCTCTTCAGGGCGCCCCTGCTCTCGGCGCTCATGAACGAGTGGATCGACGACGGCAGCCGCGCCACGGTGCTGTCCGGCGTCTCCATGATCGAGCGCGTGCTGATCGCCGCCCTCTACCCCGCCGTGGGCGCGTTGGCCGATCTCTCGCTTTCCGCCACGCTAGCCGGCCTCGGCTGCCTCACCATCGTCTGCTCGCTCGCGCTCCGCGCGGGCGCGGGCATAGGCACCGCGCCCGCGGGCAAGGTCCCTTCCGGCGAAGCCCGCTAGCGGAAATCCGCCTCAGCGGCCGGCGGCCTCGAGCGCATACCTTAGTCCATAGTTCCCGTAGGCCGCAGAGTCGATCATCGCCAGCGGCTGCGCCTCCGCGGATGCCAGCAATGCGATGAACAGTGCCGCGGCGATGATGCCTCTTCGCATATTCACCGCCCCCCGAGCTGCCGCGCGAGCGCGAGCCGCGCCTCGCGCCTGATGCCCGCCGCCTCGTAGCGCCTGAGCTGGTCGGGCGTCTCGGGCAGCACCGGCCGCACGGGCACCGGTCTCATGTCCTCGCCCACCGCCACGAACGTGAGGTAGGCTGGACAGATCACTATCTCCTTGTCCGAGCCCCGAAGCCATCCGGTGACGCGCACCCCCACCTCCATCGAGGTATGGAATGCCCGGTTCACGGACGCCTTGATCGACAGCACCGTGCCGATCGGCGCGGGGTTCTCGAACACCAGCCGGTCCACCGACAGCGTGACGACGTTCCTCCTGGAATGCCGGTAAGCCGCGATGCCCGCCGCCTTGTCCACCAGCGACATCAGGTGGCCGCCGAATATCGATCCGTGCAGGTTTATATCGGAGGGCTGCACGATTTCGTCCATCTCGACGAGAGAAGCCGATACGGGCTTCGGGCTCATATCCATGACAACATCCTTTCAGGTCGGGCGGGACGCTCTCCCGCTCGAATTCCCGTACTGCCACTATAGTCGATTTCAAAGGGTTTTGCGCCATATGGGGGATGGATTGCGCCGCTTCGCGTTGACAGATGAATTTGTCGTCGTCATGGAAGGCGACAGCGAAGTAGCCGCCTTGGCGAAAGACAGGCTCGAGCGCGCGGTCTTCGACTGGACCGGCTCGAACCCGAAACGCTACGGCCTCGGAATTTCCTACGGAATCGCGGAACGGGAGCCCGGCTCGGCGGCGACGATCGACAATCTCTTGGGGGTGGCCGACGAGGCGCTCCTCAAGGCAAAGGCCATCAAGCATCCGGAACGGGCCAACTCGAAACGGGACGAGCCCTGGCGCCTCGATCGATATACGGAAGACTGAGGAGCGACGCCGGTTTTCTTAAAAAGAAGGCCGCCCTTCCGGGCGGCCTTGCGTTGTCTGGACCCTGTTTCAATAGAACGAGGACATGGCCCGATAATCATACTGGACGATCCCGGAGCCGGAATATTGAGCGCCATCGGTCACGTAGAGCCTGCAATGCGCGATGCCGGCCAGCTCTCCGGCGGTGACGGCAGTGCCGTCGCTCTTCGTTATGTCGGCAGGATCGAGCAGGAGCGTATTCACGGCGTCAGCCATCGAATCGAAGTATCCTTTCGAAAAATCAGCGGAACTCGTTCCCGTCTTCTGATTGAAAAAGTAGACGGATCGCCCCACATATTGCTCCGAGGAATCGTAGTACCAGATCCATCCGTTTCGGACATTGGAGCCTCGCACCGTGAAGACGGTCCTCAGCTGGCCATTCACCACCTCGAGGCTGTTCACCTCAGGCCGCATGATTGCCGGAGTCGAATACGCGGGCGATGTGGGTGTCGCTTCATCCTGCGCGCTGTACACATAGCGGCAGCCATCGGTCAGAAGCGATCCCGGGCGGCCCATCGTGAAGGAATAGGTATCGCTCTTGCCATTTTTCAGGGTGATTTCAGCGGTCAAAGTACCGATCGGCAGCTCATTGATATTCTGGCTGAACCAATACCGGACGCCATACCCGATGCTGTGGGCCTCCCCGTCGAAACACTCCCCGGGGTCGAGGGTCCAGTAGGATGAGGCGCTGCCGGGGAGATAGACCCTCGCCGACGCGATGTCGTCGGCTTCGAGATCTTCCTTGAAATAGACTTCGAAGCTGTATGACAGGGTGGGCTTGTTGACCATCGACGGAGAAAGGCGGTCGGCGGCGATGGTCTCGATGTACCAGCCCACATCTTCGATCGTTACCGTCTTATTGAGTCCGAAGAGCGAGCACGACGAGAGCAGCGCCAGAACGAAGGCGAACATGGAAAATAGCTTTATGCGCTTTTTCACGAAGGTCTCCAAAGCAATTGCTAATTTTTCGATAGTGGCTCATTGTACTGCCGTTCTCGCGTTCCTAAAAGATCAAAAGCGATGATCACGGCGTGAAGTATTTCCGCGAGCGGAATTTCGGGGGCGTCGAAGCGTTCACATGCGGCGCATGGCAGCATTTTGAAGCAAAAAAAACGGCGCATCGACTCTCTTGCCGCGCAAGGCTGTCCAACAACCCTGGCTTGCGCTCGAGAATCAACACGCCGGTTCATCTGGCGATGGCAAATTCAATTGCTTGCCAAGAAAACCATTATCTATGAGCCGCACGTGATTCGAACACGTGACCCACGCCTTAAAAGGGCGTTGCTCTGCCAACTGAGCTAGCGGCCCGCGGGAAATTACAGTACCTAAATCGGGTACCGATGTCAAGCATGGCTTTGCCGGGCGAAAAAGAGGCCGCCCGCGCCTTCGCGCGGGCGGCCGGAATGTGCGGTTCAGCTATGGCCGCTATGGAGTCACAACTTTGAACCCGTAGCCGTTGGTAGAAGGAGTTGTCTCATTCTTCAACAAATTGTCCACTAAGTCGCCATCGGATACCTTTCCGTTCTGATCAACATCCACGACGACGCAATAATTGCCTACAGTCATAGGCTCCCAAGTTGAGGCACGCCAGATCGTCTGCTGGTCGGCGCCATTGGTGCACGCGTACTGGACCGGCATCGTCATTTTGTACGTTCCCGTGACTGGCACAATAGTCTTCTGCCCCGTCAGGTCAAGCATGTCATCCGCATTCGTTCCATCATTCGCCTTCACGATGTAGACATCGACATACTTTCCATAATAGAGACTTGTTTCGTCTGAATTCGGCACCTGCGGATCGTGGCTGAGGTACGGATTCCAGAGGGCTTTGACGCCGTAACCGCCGAAATTCCAATCCCATCCGTACTGAGTGCCGGAACCGTCGGAGTTGAAACTGTCTCGATAATCATAGTCCGGCCAATTCTCAAACCAGAAATGTCCCCACGTGACGCCGCCCGACGCTATGTTGGCGGGAATGTAGTCTACCGCCCCTAGCGGCGCTATCTGATCTTTCTTGACAATGAAGCCGGCGACGCCGTTGCCGTCGATGCCATCGAGGTAGTAATCGGTGGTGCCTTCCTTGAGCACTTCATAGATGCCGTTGTCGTTCACATCGACGATGACACTGAAGGCGTTGCCCTTCACGCTCCCTGGAATTGTCGCCCAGGATTCCCCGCCCGCCCAAGACTCTGCGGAGGCTGTGATCTTGACACCGTCCGTAAGCTCTTGAACGGTGGCTTCCTGTACGAGAACCTTGTTGGTGATCACTTGGCCGTCGGCGTAGAAACCGGCATCGAAAGGAACGATATATATCGTCGCCTTCCCCGACGCGGGCTCCGGCGTGGGCAGGCTGTCGAGATTCGCTACCTTCACGTAGAGTTCATCGCCTGCCTCAAAAGCGTTCTCCAGCACGAATTCACCACCGACCTTCCGCCCCGCCATGACGATCGGCTGAGGCCTGCTGATGTCGGTATTGTAAATGACAAAGAACGGCAGCTTGAAATCGGTCATGGTGAGCGAATCAGCGTTCTGATCCAGACTCTGTACATGGATGTTGAACGCGCTCAAGCCTAGCTCGGTATCGGTCGGCAGTTTCGCGACCCACCGAGAAAGCGTCGAATCCCATACCTGCTTGAAACCGACATCATACCAGAGCGGAGCGGGGGCTATGACGCCGCTATCGTCGGCGACGGCAGTCATCATGGTGATCACCTTCCCCAACGGATCGAGGCATTCCACTTTGTAATAGCCGCCGGCCTTTAGCCCCTGAACCTCGACATAGAGCGTGTCGTTCGGCTGGAGCTTGTTGGTCTTCACATGATTCGAGTTATATATCTGGATGACCGCGATATTGCGTGTCCTGCTGGCGATAAAGTTGTTTATCAAATCGCAGGAGCCAAGCAGCAAAACCGCCATGAGAGCCAGGGCGAGCGCCTGAATCGTATGCTTTTTCATGGTGCCGCCTCCTTATTTCTTAGCCTTGGGTTTTGACCCAAGGCTGATGTCTAGCGCCACTGTTGCCATATAATTGGCGTTGCCAAGATCGACCAGCGAGGAAGCGTACTGGTCGACTAAGTTGTCGCCCTCTCCCGGCGTCAAGGTCATGTTGAATATTCCGATACCAGCAGACAATGGCCCCAGCCTGAGCTTCACGCCAGCATTGAGAACTTGGCTATTGACAATGTTTGGATCAAAACCCTGGATTTCCGCGAAACCGTAGAGGAAATTGAAGAGATTGATATCGGCGCCGCCCGAGAACTGATATTGCCCGAGCTGGTTCTCATTCATGATCGTCTCGGCTACAGCGGTAACAGAAAGAAGAATCTTCGGCGTAAAGATCGGGATCGTCGAAGTGACCGCCAGATAGGGGTTGAAGAGGATGTCGTTCCTGTCCTCGAACTTGTTGTCGACGAGAGAGACCGCGTTTACGCCGATCGCCGCCTGCGGAATGAGGTAATCGCCGAAGTTCAGGAAGCGGGCCTTCAGATGGAACGTGTCCATCGACAGATTGCTGAAGTACAGGTCTTCCCAAATCAGCTGGCGCCGCGTATAGCCGAATTCGACATCGTCGGAGGTGCCCGCCATCAGGCTCACCGAGGTCAAATATAGGTCGAGCCCTTCGATCGTCCCGGCCTGCTGCCCCATGGCGCCGACGAAGAAATTGCCCTTCCCCAGGGTTGTTGCCTTAGGGACCGTAAGAATGCCGTTTTCGCCCCAGCGCATGACCGGCGCTATCGTCCTCTTGAAGAGGGCGAATTCCGTATCGCCTGTCTGCGCGGCGACGCTTCCGATGCAGAAAATCACTGCAACGGCCAGCAACACGAATTTCCTTTTCATGTCTCCTCCTGCGTGTACTACTTGTTAACAAAGGCAATTTTTGAGACCGTTCCGTTATTTAAGTCTATGCGAGTAGGATGAGAAGTCAATAAAAAGACCAGAAAAACCTCGGGTATTTTAAGAATTAGTTAAAAAAAAGGGCGGCCCCCGGCGGGGCCCGCCCTCGTCGCCGCGAGGCGAAGCGGCGCTAGAAGCGGACGGCCGCCTGGATGGCGATGCCGGAACGCCCCTGGGGCATTATGGTCGAGTCGATGTACTGCGAGAAGAAGGCCGCGTCGATTTCCACAAGCGCGAAGTCCAGTCCGGCGCCGACTGAGACCAGTCCCTTGTTGATGCCCGCCCTGAGCGAGATGAACTTGAGAAGCTCGAGTTCGGCGCCGGCGTGGACGAGGCCGAGGGCGGATTCGAGATCGTCGCCCGCGGCGGTGAAGAAGGTGATCGGATCGTCGACTTCCACATACAGCGAGGTGGTGACGACCGAATTGTTGCGCAGGTCGAGGCCGAGTCCCGCGGTGTAGATCGGCGTAAGCGCGTAGGCGTTGGATCCCTCCAAGGGGAAGGCCCAGTCCGCCGCAAGCTCGCCCACCGTGGCGTCGCCCATGGAGAAACGGTAGCCGTAATCTCTGACCATGAAGCCCGCGGTTAAGGGGCCGACCCTGACCGTCGCGCCCGTATCCAAAGCCAGGCCGATGCCGCCGAGCGTCACGAGGTCGGCGACCTCGGCCGTCATGCCTTGGCCGCTCGCGGCGGCCGCGGCCAGCGTGGCGAAGCTCCATTCGCCGTCGGAATCGAGGCGGTAGAAGGCGCGGATGTCGACGCCGATGCTGAAGACGAAGGGGCCGAGCTCCAGGGGCATCGCCATGCCGATCACGGCATTCGCCTGATTGCGCACTTTGATCGCGGCATCGGCCGAGGAAGTTCCCGTGGCGAGTACGTCCGACACTATATTGAGGCCGAGGCCGAAGCCCTTGCCCGACCAGCCGATCCCGGCGCTCGCGCCGCCGCCCAGGCCGTTCTCGGCGATAAGCCTATCGACGAGCGCCTGCTTGTCGGCATCGGTCATCTGGCCGCCGGCGGCTTCGACGATGTCGCGGATATTCTCGGGCGTCGGGCGCAGGTAAGCCCAGGCGGACAAGTCGGCTATCGTCAGCGTGCCAGGTCCGGAGAAGCCGGCGGGGTTTCCGAAGAAGGCCTGATAGCCCGTGGAGAGCGATCCGAAGGCTCCACCCATGCCCATCGACCGGGCGTCCTTGGGGTAGAGTCCGCTCAGGCTCGCCTGGGCGTAGGCGCTCCCCGCGAAAGAGAGCGCGATGATTGCTGCTGCGATAAGCCTTCTCATTGAAATCCTCCGGAGAAATATTTTGTGCTTAAGTTCGGACGCTTAGTTTTCAGATTATCGGCATGTTGCCCTGGAAAGATACCACGGCACGCGCATCCGGCAAATAAAAAATCCGCCCCGAAAGGCGGATTTCGGCATCGAAGGCGGGCGGGAGGAAAGGCGGATCGCCTTT
>MTLD01004751.1_pt1 | contig 11472 bp, 11 predicted proteins | sample 1982471 | NCBI WGS metagenome assembly MTLD01 (sample SAMN05712604, study PRJNA340218) | biofilm metagenome | isolation source: sample SPM anode biofilm adapted to -50 mV | place: USA | collected 2012-02-03
CTGCAGCAACACACTCACCGCCTCCTTGCGCACGCGCCAGCTGTCGTCCGCCATGGCGCGGAACAGCAGTTCCATCGCCTCCGGGAAGGGACGCCCGCGCAGTGCCATGACGGCAAACCGTCTTTGCTCCTCGTCAGGGGCTGCGAGTCTCTCGTTGATTTCTTGCAGATCGGTAGACAGGGTGATCTCCTAGACGTTCAGTTCGGCTCGTTTTTTCGCGATCAGTTCCTCGAAGGCGTCCTTCAGGAAGGTGGTGGTGTCGCGTACCTGCTGGGAAACACGCTGCTGGTACAGGTACTCCCCTTCGCGGATGTCGTCGGCTAAAAGCTCGTAGAAGCTCCCTTCGCGCACCCCCTGCTCCACCTTGGCCTGGTTGTAGAGGACGATGTCGGAGACGATGATCCTCGCCAGACGCCGCGCCTTCACCTGCTCCTCCGGCAGTTGCTGCGCCGGAGCCTGGGAGGCTGCGGGTGCCGCGGGAGTAACCGGGGGAGCAGGCACTTCCTGGGCAGCTTCGAGTACAGGCGCTTCAACGGGGGCCGGCACCTCGACCGGTGCAGGGACCTCGACCGGTGCAGGGACCTCTACCGCTGCAGGTACCTCAATCGGGGCAGGTACTTCCACCGGAATCGGTGCTGCCGCGGGGACCGGGACTTCCTCGGGAACCGGGACAGCGGCGGGGGCCGGGGCCGCTTCGAAAGCGGGCGGCACGGCCATTGAGGTCGCCTCCACTTCGCACTGCCTGATCTCGCTGCGGGTTTGCTCCTGTGCGGCGAGCTCGCTCTCGGTCGGACGCACCACGGGGGGCATCCCGCCGGAGGTGAGCCGGTAGATCATGGAGACCAGCGAGTCCGGGATATGGTGTTTTTCGATGTAGTCGTCGGCGCCGTAAAGGGAGTTCGGCGAACGCTTGTAGCGGGTCTTGTCGTAAATCGAGGCGATGAGCACGATCTTCACGCCGGAAAGCGCGGGGTCCTGGCGCACCCGCTCGCAGACCTCGAATCCGAACATTGTGGGAAGCGCCACGTCGAGAAGCAGCACCGCCGGCTTCTCCCGCTGCACCGTCTCCAGCGCCTCTTTGCCGTCGGTGCAGAGAAAGAGCTTGAAAGGCTCGGCGGTCAGAACCTTCTCGACCGCCTTGCAGAAGGCGGCGCTTTCGTTGGCTACCACCACCTTAAGCCCGGCCGTCGGCGGCGCCGCACTCCGCTCCCCCTTGCGCACCAGGCGAAACACCGCCTTGCAACTGGAGCAGCGCAGCTTTTTCGCCTCTTCCGGACCGGCAACGGTAACGTCGAATCTCTTCTTGCAGTTTGGGCAGACTATCAGCATGCTTGGCTCTTTTTCGTCGTAGAAGTGGTCCCCGCCTGGGGGGTGAAGCAGCCCAGTTGGGCCTTCTCCTGGAAGGTGAGTAAAGCGTCTATGTTCAAGAGCATCACCGGTACCTCCTGCACCAGGCAAAGCCCAACCATGTACTCGCTCCCCACGATCCTCACGCCGCGCGGCGGCGCTTTCAACTCCCGCATCGGGATCGTGATCATCTCGGTCACCTCGTCCACCATGAGGGCCAGCGGCTGCCCCGAGATGGAGAGGATCAAAAGACGCGCGGTGTCCTTGTTTTCCGCGGGGGGAAGACCGAAGCGCTTCCTCAGATCGACGACCGGGATCACCGAACCGCGCAGGTTGATCACCCCCTCCACGAACGGGAGCGCCCTCGGCAGCGGCGCGAGCTTGGGAACCCTGATGATCTCCCTGATGCGCATGATGTCGACGGCGTAGAGCCCTTCGTCCATGCGCAGGCAGGCGACCTGGATTTCCTGCAGTTCCTCAGTCATCGCCCCTCCTTCTCCTGCTGGTTGCCGAGCAGTTCCTCGATCACCTCGAGCACCTTGACCGACTTGAAGGGCTTCGTGATGTAGGCGTCGGCGCCTACCTGCTTGCCGTGCTCCAGGTCGCGGCTGCTCTTTTTGGCGGTCAGCATCACCACCGGGATGGCGCGCGTCGCCTCGTTTTCCTTTATGTGCCGGCAGACCTCGAAGCCGTCCATGTCCGGGAGCATCAGGTCCAGCACGATGAGGTCCGGCGCCTGCTTGGCGATCGACGCGAGGGCTTCCTTGCCGCCACGCACGCCGGTCACCTGGTATCCCTTGGAGGTGAAGAGGATGCTCTCGAGTTTCAGCAGACTCTCTTCATCCTCGACCACGAGGATCCTGTTCTTCTCCATGTTTCCCCCCTGCCGCCCCGTGGCTGCTACAAAAGCCCTACGTCCAGTACCTTTTCCATGTCGAGCAGGATGAGCATCCTGCCGCTCACCCGGCCGATGCCGAGCACGAACTCCCGGTCGATCCCCTCGAGAACCACCGGCGGCGGTTCGATCCCCCCCTCGGCGATGCGCACGACCTGCACCACCTCGTCCACGAGAACGCCGGCGTAGCCGTTTTCCCGCTTCACCACCACGATGCGCTCGCGCTCGGAGACCGCCCCGTCGGCGAGGCCGAGCCGCGCCTTGATGTCGAAAACGGGTATGATGTTGCCGCGCAGGGAGAGGATGCCGCGGACGAAACCGGGAACCCTGGGGACCTCAGTCACCTCGCGCGGCTTGATGATCTCCTTTATGTCCATGATGCTGATGGCGTACTCCTCGCTCGCCACCCGGAAGCAGAGAAGCTCCACGCTGGCCGCGTCCAGTACGTCCTGCTGCGAGACCTCGATATCGAAGGAGGCCGACTCGCGTCCCTTGAGGATCACCGCTGCCGGGTCGAATACCTCCGGCTCTTCCTCGAAGGAGTCGAAAGCCTGCGTCTCCGCCTGCCATGGGCGGGACGCCTGCGGCAGCGGATCGGGATCCACGGAGGGCTGTTCGAAATCGAGTTCGGCGAACGCGTCCACCTCACGCCCCGCCGGAGCATTCTGCGCCGGTTGCGGCGCGGGCTCAGCCTGAGGCGCTACCCACTCCTGCTCCGTCCTCGGCGTCTCCCCACGGGAAGCCTTTTTTCTGATCTCTGCAAGATTCATAAAACCTCGTAAAGCCGTTCTACGTTCTACGTTCTAGGTTCTAAGTTACAGGCAAGATGCATGGTCCTCACTCCGTCCTGCGCCTTACCGCCGGTTGCGGTCAACGTAGAACATAGAACGTAGAACCTAGAACCGCCGTTTAAGCAAGCAGCTCGGCCGCGGTCTCCTCGATGATCGAGGCGTCGATCCAGGCGGCGTCCCTGCCGTAACCGATCAAGAGCGCGTTGGTGGCGACGGCGTTGATGCGCCGCGGCACCCCGCCGGAAAGTTCGTAAATCCGCTGCACCGCATCGGGTGAGAAAAGCCCGGGCTCCCCCCCGGCCGCCACGATCCGGAAATCGAGGTACTCCAGCGTCTCCTCGAGCCCCAGCGGCGCCAGGTGGAAACTGAGCGATATCCGCTGCCGGAACGGCTCGTAGACCGGTGAAGCGAGCATCTCGCGCAACTCGGGCTGCCCCATGATGATCACGCTCAAAAGGTTCCGGTCGTCGAGCTGGAAATTGGTAAGCAGACGCAGCTCGTCGAAAAGGTCCCGGTCCGGGATCATCTGCGCCTCGTCGATCACCACCACCGGGATGCGCCCTTCGCCGTGCAGGCGGTAGAGCGCCGTGGTGATCTCCTTCAGGAGCTGATCCTTCTGCAAGGAGGGGACGTCCACCTGCAGCCCGGAGGCGATCACGCGCAAGAGCTCGTCCGCGGTCAGGCGCGGGTTGAAGACGAACAGGAAGTGGTACCTGTCCCCCATGCGGTCCATGAGCGCCCGGGAGATCGTGGTCTTGCCGCAGCCGATGTCGCCGGTCAGAAGAGCGATCTCGGTCTCCTCCACCGCGTACTCGAGCCGCGCCAGGGCCTCCTGGTGCCCGGAGCTCATGTAGAGGAACCGGGGGTCAGGGGTCTTGCTGAAAGGCTTCTCGATGAGACCGTAAAACTCCTTGTACATCAGGCGCTCCCCCGGGTGGCCTCGCTGATCACGCCGCCTACGTCAAGCACCAGGATGGTGCGCTGATCTCCCAGGTCCGCCGCACCGGAAATGCCGCGGAAGCCGGCGAAGGTCTCGCCGATGGACTTGATGACGATGTCCTGCTGCCCCAAAAGGTCGTCGACCACGAGACCGAGCCTTTTCTCGGCGACCCCAACCACGACCACGTAGCAGCTCTCCGGCGCCGGCGTCCCCCCTTTAAGCTCGAAGAACTCGGAGAGGCGCAAAAGCGGCAGCGTGGTCTCGCGCAGCTGGATGACCTCCTTGCGCTCCACGGTCCTGATCTCCTTCTGCTCGACGATGATGCTTTCGAGGACCGAGGTGATGGGGAGCGCGTAGGTGCGCCCCGCGGTGGAGATGATGAGCGCCTTGATGATGGCGAGGGTGATGGGGAGGGTGATCACGAAACGGGCACCCTGCCCCGGGAAGTTCTCCACGTCGATCAGGCCGGAGAGGGCAGCGATGTTGGTGCGCACCACGTCCATGCCGACGCCGCGACCGGAGATCTCGCTCACCGTGTCGGTGGTGGAGAAGCCGGGGCGGAAGATGAAGTCGAGCGCCTCGCGGTCGTTCACCTCGTCCATGCTGTCGATGATGCCCAGCTGCATCGCTTTCTTCTTCACCCGCGACACGTCGATGCCGCCGCCGTCGTCATCGATCTGGATCACGACGTGGTTACCCTTCTGGTAGGAGGAGAGGGTGATGGTCCCCTTCTCGTCCTTGCCCGCGGCAAGGCGTTCCTCGGGGGTCTCGATGCCGTGGTCGATGCTGTTTCTCACGATGTGCATGACCGGATCCGAGATGTCCTCGATGATGAGCTTGTCGAGTTCGGTATCGGTGCCGTAGAGCTTCAGATCGACCTTCTTCCCCTGCTCGCGGGAGATCTTCCTGATGATGCGGGACATCTTGTCGAAGAGCTGCCCCACCGGGATCATCCTGATCTCCATGACCCCCTTCTGCAGCTCGGAGAGCTTCTTCTCGAGCCCCTTGGCGGCCTTGTTCAGATCCTGCGAAGGGACGATGAGGCCGTCTCGGCGCATGCGGTCGGCGACGTCGGCGATCATGGAGTGGGAAAGGACCAGCTCACCCACGATGTTCATGAGCAGGTCGAGCTTTCCGATATCGACGCGCACGGTGCGGCTCATGCTCTTCGCGCTCAGCGCGGTCTCCGCTGGCACGGGGGGCTGGAACTCCCCCTCCTCGTGCCCGGCTCCCGCTCCCGCTTCCGCCTCGACCTCTACCTCGGCCTCGGCTTCTGCGAGGGTCTGCGCGCGGCGCGGAGCCTGGCTTTTGCCCGCGTCGCCGAAGGTGGTGATGCTCAGGTGTTCGCGGTCTATGAGCGGGGTGAGGGCGTCGGCGGAGAGTTCAGAGCCGAAAAGGATTTCGAAGTCGATGCCGGAGTCGAGCCCGCTGGAGGCGGAGGGGAGCGTACTGATCACCTCGCCTGCCTGCTTCAGCGTCTCGGTGAGCTCCATGAGTTCGGAATCGAAGGACGCGAGGAGGAGCGACACCCGGATCGAGTAGATGTTGCGACCCTTCTTCACGTTTTCAAGCAGCCGGTGTTCCTCGTACTCGGTCATCGAGGAGAGGACCCGCTCGGGGATTTTGAGGCGGGCAAGCGGCGAATCCTGGTTTCCCTTCGGGCCGCGGGTGAGACAGTCGTTGATGCGTTTCATCGCCCCCGAGAGGTCGGCACCTTCGCCGCCCGACTCCCCGGCGCCGCGCACGAGCTGCGCCAGCAGTTCGGTCGACTCGAAGAGGGTGCTCACCACCGCCTGGTCCAGCTCCACCTTGCCGAGCCTCAGGGCGTCGAGGAGGTTTTCCAGGTGGTGTCCCAGTTCCGCGATGTCCGAGAGGCCGAACATCCCGGCGAGCCCCTTCAGGGAGTGCGCACCGCGGAACACCGAGTTCACCAGGTCCGGGTTGCAGTCGCCGGTATCCGCGCAGTCGCTCAGCGAAACCAGGTCGAGACTCAACTGGTCGAGGATCTCCTCGGCCTCCGCGAGGAAATCCTTCAAAGCCTTCCCTATGTTGTCCTCAACGCTCATAGCATCTCTTTTCTGAAAGATGTTCTACGTTCTATGTTCTAGGTTCTACGTTTAAAACCCCAACCTTGACCTTTTGACATCTGTCGGTGCCCGTTCCTGCTCGATGTTCCATGTCTCGTATGCTTCTCAACGTAGAACGTAGAACATAGAACGTAGAACCTGTTTCTGGACCTGTTTCACCCGAGATACTTCTGCACCAGTTCCTGCAGCTTCACCGGATCGAACGGTTTCACCAGGTACTCGTTCGCCCCGAGCGCGCGCCCCTTCTCCAGGTCCTTCTCGCCGCTTTCGGTGGAGACGATGAAGAGCGGAATGGACTGGTAGTTCGGATTGTTGCGCACGTAGCTGATAAGCTCCAACCCGTTGATGTCCGGCATGTTGATATCGGTGATGATCAGGTCCACCTGCTCGCGCGGCAAAAGTCGCAGCGCCTCGAACCCGCTCGCCGCCTCGACGATAGTGTATTTCTCGAGCTCGTCTATGGTGGAGACCAGCATGGAACGCATGGTATTGGAATCTTCCGCTATGAGTATCCTCTTCACGTCACATATCTCCTCGTCCCTGTTCCTGCAGCCTGCGCTGCAGGAGGGCCTTCTCCATCGCTATGCCCGCCTGACTCAGGAATATCTCCAGCGAGTCGGTGTCTCCCACGGGCTTGTCCTCCGGCAGGTTGTCGCCGTAAAGGACCGCTACGACCTTCCCTTCACTCACGATCGGCCCCACAAAATACTCCGCGGGGCGCCCGCCTCCAAGCTGTTCAAGGAAGTGATGGCTCCAGACGGAGGCGTCCACCTCCCCTTTCGTGGGGAAACGGGTCTCGAGCACCTGGGTAAAGAGGGACTGCTCCCCCCTCGGTATGGAAAGGGACCTGACCCTGACGTCGGCACGCCCGTCCTTGTCCTGCAGGCCGAACTGCCCGAGCCCCTGGATGGTCTCCTTCTTTACCAGAAGCACCACGGCACGGTTCACGAACTCCGCCGCGAATCGAAGCACGAGCAGGATGATCCCGCCGCCTAGCTGCGGGTTGTTGAGCTCCTCCAACATGCCGCGCAGCTGCGAGATGCCGGTGCTCTGGCTCACCTGCGGCCCTGGAAGCGCCGGCTCCTCCCCCATCTCGAGCCTCAACTCGTCGCCGATGTTCACGCTGGTGAAGGCGGTATCGTCCCCGGCAGCCAGGCTTTCCAGCGCCTTTTGCAGTCTGGGCGCGAAGATATCTAGCGCGTCGTCCAGGTCGCCCTTCGACGGCTTCATAAGCAGCGGTATGCCGAGGGTGCGCATCTTGCGCTCCGCTTCGTCGTTGGGGAAATCGGAGAATCCCAGAAGCGGCAGCTCCGGGAAGTTGTTGCGCACGAGTTCCAAAAGCTCAAGACCACCCAGGATGCCGGTGCCGTCCATGCGGGGCATGATCAGGTCCACGAGCACCGTCGGTCGCACGCCGTCACGGTACAGCGAGTCGACGCGGATGAGGGCCTCCTCGCCCCGGTCCATCCCCTCCACCCTGAACCCCTGTGCGTTGAGAAGGTCGGTGAGGGCGGCGAGGGTCGCCGGGTCGTCGTCCACGAGCACGAGCGGCCTTCCCGCCGGGGCGCTAACTTGCTCACGGGGCGCCGCGGGAGTCGGCTCAGCGGGCGGTTCCTCTTGAAAGGCGGGTACGTCGGGGGGGAAGGAAGGGGGCGCGGGGGCGCTCGGTGCGGGCTCCTGGAGCAGGTCGAAGGCGAAGTCGACCGACTCGTCTTGCACCGCGGCCTCATCGTGCTCCTCGCCGGACTCGCCGCGGTGGCGCTGCTCATCTATGATGCGCGACCCTTCCATGGCGAGGTATTGCGGGTTTAGCCCCTGCTGCAGCATGAACTGTACGGGGTCGAGCCTGGCGTTGTCCCCCTCGCCGATCTCCTGCAGTTCGAACTCGAAGGTCCCTTCGGCCCACGCGAAGAGCGAGTAGACCACGTTCTCGATCTGCTCGCGCACCACCGTCTCGATGGCGTCCGCGCTGACGTTGAAGCGGTCCACCATGATGGCGCCGAGCAGTTGCGTGTACCCCTCGTCGGCCTGGATGCTGAGCGCGCGCTTCAAGGTGCCGAGGTCGATTACCCCCTGCTGGATCAGCACCTCGCCAATGTTCTGATGGAAGGTCGACGAGGTGGCGCGGATAACCTGCCCGCTGCGGAAAAGCACCCGGGCCTCCCGTCCCCTGCTTTGCAGGGTAAGGACGCCGGATCTCCTGCTCAGGCTGACTATCTGCAGGATCTCGCCAAGTCCGAGATCTTCCAAATTGCCGACTAGACTCATTGATGCCGCTCGCTGTGCGTGGAAGGTAGATTAAAAATAGGCATCATACTAAACCATCGTATCGGCCAAGTAAAGAATGATTTAGGTATCTTTCTTGTCTCTACCACGGAAAATAAGCTTCAATGGAGTACCGTCGAAACAGAAAGCCTCTCTAAAACGGTTCATGATGTACCGCTCATAGGAAAAATGAATTCCCTCAGGGCGGTTTGTAAAGATGACAAAGGAAGGAGGCTTCACCCCCACCTGGGTCGCATAGTAAAACTTCACCCTTCTACCGCCGTCGAGCGGTGCGTGATTCTCGTCAACGGCCTGGTTGAAGATCCGGTTCAGCTCGCCGGTAGGTACCCTCTTGCAGTACTGCTCCATGACCCGGTCCACCTCGGTGATGATCTTGCCGGTACGCTGACCGGTGGAAGCCGAGATGAAAAGGATCGGCGCGAAGGGGAGGTACTTGAAATGGCGGCGGATGTCGTCGGTGAACTTCCCGATGCTGGAGTTGTCCTTTTGCAGGGTGTCCCACTTGTTGACGACGAAGATGCAGCCGCGCCCCGCCTCGTAGGCGTAACCGGCGATCTTCGTGTCCTGCTCGGTGACCCCTTCCTCGGCGTTCAGCACGATGAGCACCACGTCCGCCCGCTCAATGGAGCGAAGGGCATCCACTACCGAGTACTTCTCGATCTTCTCGACCGTCTTCCCCTTGCGGCGGATGCCGGCGGTGTCGATCAGGAGGTACGGCTTCTTGTTCACGGTGAAGCGGGTATCGACCGCGTCCCTCGTGGTGCCGGCGGTGGGGTTCGCCACGACGCGCTCGTATCCGAGCAGACGGTTCACCAGGGTGGACTTACCGACGTTCGGGCGCCCCACCACGGCGATCTTCGTGATCTCCTCGTCCTCGTCCTTTTCCCGGTTGTAGGGGAGAGCGGCCAGCACCTCGTCCATCAGGTCGCCTACGCCGCGGTTGTGCTCGGCGGAGATGGTGTGGATGTGGTCGACGCCAAGGCAGTAGAAGTCGCCGGCGTTCGCCTCCTGCTTCTCGCCGTCCACCTTATTGATGATGTGGAAGACCGGCTTGTTGATGCGCCGCAGCATCTCGACCACGTCGCGGTCCGCCGGGGTGAGCCCGTCGCGGGCGTCCATAACGAAGAGGATCAGGTCCGCCTCTTCCATGGCGAAGCGGGACTGCTCACGCATCTGCTGTAAAAGCTTGTCCGAGGTCTCCGGCTCGAAACCGCCGGTGTCGACCAGGATGAAGGGGATGTCGAAGCGGTTCACTTCGGCGTAGTTACGGTCCCGGGTGACCCCGGGCATGTCGTCGACCATCGCCTTGCGGCGCCCGACCAGCCTGTTGAAGAGGGTGGACTTCCCGACGTTCGGGCGTCCGACGATGGCAATAATAGGTTTCATGTTTTTCCGGCGGAAAACGCGCCAATTCGTAAGGTGCTAAAAAAACGCGCGCTTTCGGTTTTAATGTATTAAACAGCTAACCGGTATGTGTAACATTTTGCCGACCAATAAGCAACATATACAATTTAGTAGCAAAGGGCCGTCGGCAACGGGCTTACGCGGCGAAACGGCACGCCCCACTGCAGGCGCATATCCCTTGACGACCATATCTCTAAAGGATATCATCGCCATGATCATCTCGTTCAAGGACAAAGAAGCAGAAAAGCTCTTCAATGGGAAGTTTTCTGCAAGATTGCCGCAGGAAATCCAGCGAACTGCCGCCATGAAACTCGCCATGCTGAACGCGGCCACGATGCTGGAAACTTTGAGAGTCCCGCCGTCCAACAACCTGGAGCCCTTGCGAGGCGATCGCCAAGGACAACAAAGGACAACACAGTATCAGGATCAACCGACAATGGCGTATCTGCTTCAGATGGGATGACGGCAACGCAGTTGATGTGGAAATTGTCGACCACCACTGAGGAGGTCAAGCGATGAGCACGAGAGATTTCCCCCCGATACATCCAGGCGAGATCCTTCTTACCGAGTTCTTGCAACCGATGGGTATCACCCAGTACCGCCTTGCCAAGGACATCGGCGTTACCCCCCGCCGCATCAATGAAATAGTTCATGGACGGCGCGCCGTCACTGCGGACACCGCGCTGCGCCTCGGCCGCTTCTTCGGAATGGAAGCCCAGTTCTGGCTCAACCTGCAGAACAACTACGACATGGAAGTCGCGCTGGAGGCCCTGCAGGGTAGACTGGAGACCGAGGTACGCCCTTTCTCCCGCGCTGCGTGAAACGAGATGCGGACATCTCCATCCAACCTCGAGCGCTCAGGCCGGAGAAGCGGTTGCAGCCCCCTTTTCCCGTGCGCGAGAATTGACATTGCAAGCGGAATCTGCTAGGTTGACGATCCGCCTGCAGCAGGACTGTGACCCCGTTGTGTCGGACGTTCACGCCCTACCCCCCGCCCCTCCCGCCGCACGCTGCCGGCAAGATCTCTAAAACTTCAGGAACGGAGCCCTACATGCACAAGAAGCTGTATATCCCCGGACCGATCGAGGTGAGCCCGGAGATCCTCCAGGCCATGGCAACCCCGATGATCGGCCACCGCATGCCGGAGTACGCCCGCCTGCACAAGGGCGTCACCGACAAGCTTAAGCGGCTCATGTCCACCTCCGATAGAGTGTTCCTCTCCACCTCGAGCGCCTTCGGCGCCATGGAAGGGGCGGTACGCAACCTCGTCGGCAAACGCTGCGCGAACTTCTGCAACGGCGCCTTCTCCGACAAGTGGCACAAGGTCACCCTCGCCTGCGGCAAGGAGGCGGACGCCTTCAAGGCCGAGTGGGGACAGCCGATCACCCCCGAGATGGTCGACGCAGCCCTTGCCACCGGCAAGTACGACGCCATCACCCTCATCCACAACGAAACCTCCACCGGCACCATGAGCCCGCTCTTCGAGATCGGCGAGGTGCTCAAGAAGTACCCGGACGTCGTCTCCATCGTCGACACGGTATCCTCAATGAGCGCACTCAACATCCCCATCGACGAGATCGGGATCGACTGCTGCGTCTTCGGGGTGCAGAAGGCCTTCGCCCTGCCGCCGGGCCTCGCCGTCTTCACCGCGAGCGAGAAGGCGCTGGAGCGCGCGAAGACCGTGCCGGGGCGCGGCTACTACTTCGACTTCCTCGAGTTCCT
>MTLD01001658.1_pt5 | contig 11461 bp, 15 predicted proteins | sample 1982471 | NCBI WGS metagenome assembly MTLD01 (sample SAMN05712604, study PRJNA340218) | biofilm metagenome | isolation source: sample SPM anode biofilm adapted to -50 mV | place: USA | collected 2012-02-03
TGGATCTACTCCTGCGCCAAGCAGATGCTGGATCGCGTGATTTATGCTTACGGCAACCATGAAGGGCTTCAATTCACACTATTCCGTCCCTTCAACTGGATCGGTCCAAAACTGGACAGCATTCACACCGCCAAAGAGGGTAGCTCGCGCGTCCTGACCCAGTTCCTTTACAATATTCTGGCAGAAGAGCCGATTCTGTTGGTGGATGGCGGAGAACAGCGCCGTTCCTTTACTTACGTGGAAGACGGAATCGACTGTTTGATGAAGATAATTGCCAATGAGAACGGCTGCGCCAATGGCAAAATCTTCAACATCGGCAACCCGGCCAACGACCTTTCCGTCAAGGAACTGGCCGAAAAGCTGCGGGACATGGTAGCTGAATTCCCTCTCTACAAGGACAAGGCTGAAAAATGCCGAATCGTGGAAACCTCATCCGACTCGTTCTATGGCAAGGGTTATCAGGATATGCTGACCAGAGTGCCGTCAGTCGAGCGGGCCAAGGAATGTCTGGGGTGGGAGCCGGTCACCACCGTCGATGACGCCCTGCGCAAGACGCTGGAATTTTACCTGGTTGATGAACGGGAGAAGCTTTCCGAGTTTCTATGATCTCAAGGAACAAATCCGGATTTACACTGATTGAGTTAATGGTGGTGCTGGTCATCATCGGCATGGTGATCATGCTGGTGATGCCGCGCCTGCCATCCTCCGACAGTGAAAACCTGAAAATATCAGCACGGACCCTGGCTGCAACACTCCGTTATCTGCAAGAGCGGGCCGCCACCACCCGGACCGGCTATTACCTCAATATTGAACCGGGCAGTGACACAATCAAGCTGTTTGAAATTTCCGCAGACGGGAGCGGCAAAGAGCCTGCCGATCCGCTGCTGCAAAAGCCGCCCCTGAAGGCGGGAATACAGGTTGCCGATCTGGTTGTGCCGCGGCTCGGAAAAGTCCGTGACGGCCAGCTGAGGCTGGATGTGGGTCTGGCGGGGCTGAGGGATTTTGTTACGATTCACCTGCAGTCACCGGAAGGAAAATATTGGACCGTAATGGCGTTCCCCGCCGGTGGCAAAGTCAAGTTTTACGAAGGATATCAGGAGGAACCTCAATGATACCAGCCGGTACAAGAGGTTTCACACTGCTTGAAGTGATGATCGCGCTGGCTATTATGGCCGGTGTTGTCCTGACGGTTCTGGGAGCGGTCAACTACCACCTGGGAGTGGTCGCAAACGAACGTGACAGCACAGCCATGACGTTGCTGGCGCGGGCCCGTATGGCGGAGGTCGAGCAGGCACCTGCAAAAGGGGAAGGGAGCTTCGCCCCGTCCCACCCCGAGCTGAAATGGAAAGTGGAGTTGTTGCCGGCAACGATTCCGGGTTTGCAGAAGCTGGTTGTCCGTGTCCAGCGTGCCTCTGACAACAGGGAGGTGGCGCTTGTCCGTTATATCCCGCAATAAGGGCTTTACGCTGCTGGAGATTCTGATTGCAGTGGTCCTGCTGGGAATCCTGGCCGGCGCGCTATACGGAAGCTATTTCGGCGTGGTCCGGGCCCGCGAACGGGCCGCCTCCGGAATGGAGTCGCGCCGCGAACTGGGTGCCACTCTGGACCTGATCCGCCGGGAAGTCTCTTCCGCCATGTACAGCCGCAATGACAAGCGTTTGCGCTTTGTAGTGGAAGACCGCGATAATTTCGGCGTCCCATCGTCAACGCTGGAACTGACGACACTGGTGCCACCGTCAGGACTGTCGCGCAGCGAGTCAGGTATCATGACGGTTCAGTACCGGATGGCGGAAAAAGACAAAAAACGGACTTTGACCCGCCAGGAGCGCGATCTGATTTTTGACGGTCCGACAGCCGTGCCGGCCTACCCGCAGATGGAGCGGATCAGCGCCTTTCTGGTGGAGTGTTATGATGGCTCCAAATGGGTTAAAAGCTGGGACACCGCCATTAACGGCACTCTGCCCAAGTCGCTGAAAGTTACAGTGCAGGTTGAGGAAGAGGGGCGTCCGGTGGAGTTTTCGGTATTTGCCACCCCGCGGATCAGCGGTTCATGAAGCGCAGATTGCAGGATAAATCCGGCTTCGCTTTGGTGCTGACCCTGGTGGTGACGGCGCTGATGGTGGCCGTTGTGGTTGAGATGATCCATCAGGTTTATGTGGATGTTTCCCTCAGCCGCGGCTTCAGGGATGGACAGCAGGCTTCGATTCTGGCCGAGTCAGGCGTTACCGGCGGCGCCAAGCTGCTTCAGATGGCGCTTTCCAATCGCAGCTACACATCGCTCTCGGATAAATGGGCCGAACCGATCAAGCTGGATGACGAGTCCGGCACAATCACAATTACGATCAGTGAAGAAAGCGGCAAGATCAACCTGAATGATCTGGAGTCCGGTGATAAAAAATTTATTCCGGACGCTTTAAGGCGTCTCGGCCAACGACTTAAACTGACAGATGATCCATGGGGAGCCCTGGGGGATTGGATTGACGCTGATGAACTGCCCCGTTCCGGCGGCGTCGAGAGCTCCTATTACCGAAGTCTGAAACCGGGCTATGAAGCGCATAACGGCAAATTGGAGACGCTGGCGGAACTGTCGCTGGTCAAGGGTTTTACTCCCGGACTGGTCCACAAGCTGAGGCCGTTTGTCACTATCTGGTTGGACCAACTAAATGCGCCGTTCTCCAAGATCAACATCAACACCGCTCCGAAAGAAGTTCTTATGGCGCTTGATGCCGCAATCGATGATCGCATGGCGGAGAGCATAATGGAAAGACGCCGGCTGACCCCTTTTAAATCATCGGGTGAAATATCGCAGGTTGCCGGGCTCGATGCCGCTGCGGTCGGCCGCTTGTCAGGTTCGAGCTGGATCACGGTCAAAGGGAACCTGTTCAGAATAACAGCCGTTGCCGAAGTGAAGGAAGCCGGACGCACGGTCGAAGCGGTGGTGCGGTTGGGCGGCTCTGTTCCGGAATATTTGTCATGGCAGGAATATTAACAGCCTAAAGCACTTTCAGTGCGGGTGAGGAAATGTAATTCGATGGATTATCTGATACTTCAGGTCGAAGAAAAACAGGTCGTAGCAGCCAGCTTCAAAATGTCGGGCCGCTCGCCGGAACTGCTCGGCGCAGCCATGTTTGGTCTGGACGAACAACAGTCGCTGGGGGACGCAATCACGACCGTTGCGGCTGGAGTGACCGGCAATCCGCGTATCGTGCTTTGTCTCCCTCCCTCAATGTTTGCGATGCGCACGGTTTCCCTGCCGCTTGAAAACCTGCGCAAAGTAAGGGAGGTGCTCTCGTCCCAGCTCCAGGGCGAGCTGCCGCTGCCGGTAGACGAACTGACGCTGGATGCCGTTTCGATCGGAAATGGCGATTTTCTGGCGCTCTGGGCAAAGAAGAGCGACATCGGCCATGCCATAGAACTCTGCCGCACGGCGGGAATCGAGCCCCAGACCGTCAGTTCGCTTCCCTTGGCAGCGAACTTTATCGAGGGAATTCCGGCCGACTGTGCTTTGTATGATGGAAACGCGCTTACCATAATCAGGTCCGGCAAGGTGACCTTTTTCCGTGCCCTGGATTCCTTGACGGCTTCGGCGATGATTCCCGCGACGCTTTCCGCGCTGGAGCTTGCCGGAGTACCGCTGCCGCCCCGGATTTGCCTGCTGGGAGCTGAAAACAGTGCGCTTGCCGAAGCCGGTGTCCTGCCGCTCCCGGCCGGGCAACTGCAACAACCACCAGCCAGCGGTCTTCTCTTCAAAAACGAGCAGACCTTCCAGCAACTGGCGGGATTATACGCCGTGGCCAAGGCTTGTCAGGCCGGTCTGCTGCCCGATTTCCGACGAGGTGAGCTGGCCTGGACCGCCGGTGATGTCAAAAACCGTAAAAAACTGCTGTTAACCTGCTTTCTTGCCGCAATTGCGATCATTGTGCTGTTTGTCAGCAAGGGGCTTCAGTACCGCTCGGTCAATGCTGATCTGGTTTCAGTCAACAAATCGATTGCCGGATTGTACCATGACGTTTTTCCGAACCGGGCCAAGGCGGTTGATGAACTGTCCGAAGTCAAAGGCGAGATCAGGAAGCTGGCCGGTGCGGAGAGTTCCAGCGGTCATCTGGACCTGCTCAAAAAGCTGGCTGATGCCAAGGGAAATACCATCAACGGTCTGTATGAAGCCGAAGCAGAAGGGCGAAATCTGCGCGTCAAAGGGGATGCCCGTTCCGCCCAGGCGGTTAATGATTTCAAGGCGGCACTTGCCCCGCTGCTGGCAACCGTAGAACTGGGCGAAATTAAAAGCCGCCCGGACGGAACGGTTTCTTTCAGTTTAACCGGAACTCTCAAGGAGGGCTCAAAATGAGATTTCTGGAGCTGATTCGAACAATCTGGGGAGAGCTGAACCAAAGAACGCGCCTCTGGGCCGGTTATGCCATGATCACCATGCTGGTGGCGGCACTGGGGTGGTCGGCCCTGGCCGGCAAGGTGGCCGGACTGGAGAAGAAGCGCAATGCCCGTGAAGGGGTGCTCAAGGAACTGTTGACGCTCAAGGTCGATTATCGGAACGCAAGGCAATCATCCGACAAGCTGATCGGGCGGATGGCGCTGCTGCGACCGGATGACTCGCCGGCTAAAATCCTGGAAGAGATCGGCATCAAAGGGAAGGGAATCAAAATTGCGCCGCTCAAGGGGGAAGCCCGGGGCGCAGTTACGGAAGAAGTTTCCGATGTGCGCGTCGAAGGATTGACCTTTAACGAAGCTGTCAATCTGGTCTACCGCCTCGAAAAGGGAACTCTCCCCCTGGTGATTAAAAAACTGAATATACGAACCCGATTTGACGATCCGTCACGCTGTGACCTGTCAATGATCCTGGCTCTGCTCAAACCCGCGCCGGGACAGGCGAAATGATGAACAAACGCGTGCTGATGCGCGCGACGACAATCCTGTTGGCTACCGGCATTCTGTTCACCGGATTTGTCTACATGTTTTTTCCCACCAAGCCTGTTGACGATGCGATCGGGCGGCTGCTGGAGCCACAGGGATTGAAAATAGCGCCTGCGGTACACAAGAGTATCCTGCCGGGACTGGCTTGGGACGATCTGCTGCTGTCATCCCCCCAAGGTGGACTGGTGCATTGCGACCGGCTGACCGTCAGGCCGCTCCTGCTGCGACTGTTGACCGGTCAGGCCACCATTTCCACAGCGGCCGATATCGGGGTCGGCCATCTGAATTTCGACTATTCTCTGAACGGTAAAGATGCCCTTGAACTTTCATCTGACGGCATCAATCTGTCCGAGATTCCTTTTTTCAAGAATGTTCTGGGTGCCAAGGCCGCCGGTTTGATCTGGTGCCAGGGGAAACTGCTGCGCGACAAAGGCGGGTTGAGCGGCGATCTGAAGCTGGAGGTGAGACAGCTGGAATTTTCCGGGGTCAAGCTGGGGGCTTTCCCGCTGCCCGATGCCGGCGGGCTGAAAACCCAGGGGATGATCAGGGTCGTCAACAGCAGGGCCCGTCTGGAGAGTTTTACGCTGGAAGGTGACGGCATATACATGCGTCTGTCCGGAGACATTCCAACCGGAGCCAACGCCGGAGTGCTGCCGCTTAATATGATTCTGGAAATAATGCCCAAACCGGAATTTCTGGAAAAGCAGAAGCTGGTATTCATGCTGCTGGCAAAGTTCATGGCTTCACCGGGAGTTTACAAAGTGCCGATCCGTGGAACACTCCTCAAACCGGAGATACTGTAAAGGGAGAGCATATGGCCATCAAGCTGGGTGAGCTTTTACTGAAAGAAAAACTGATTACCCCCGAACAGCTGGATGAAGCGCTCAAAAGCCAGGTTATATTCGGCGTTAAACTGGGAAGCAGCCTGGTCGAACTCGGTTACATAACCGATGAGCAGCTCTGCACCTTTTTGAGCCAAAAGCTGGGGGTGCCGTTTGCCGGCCCGCGAGCCCTCTCATCGGTCCCGGCCGATGTACTCGCACTGGTTCCGGCGGAAATGGCTGAAAAATACCGGGTGGTGCCGATCAAGATCGATGGCAAAAAACTGGCGCTGGCCATGTCAGACCCGACCGATTTCAAGGCTATCGACGAAGTCTCGTTTGTAACCGGTTGTGTCATTCACACGTACATCGTCCCGGATGTGCGCATTACATCGGCTCTTTCCAGGCTTTACCACATCCGCGGGGATATCAGGTATGTGCGGATAGAGGCTGAAGTGGCCAGCAAGCGGCGTATCTCGTCAAAAGATGTCGAGATACAGCAGCCGGAAATGATCGAAATTCCGATGATGAGTGAGAGCGGAGAACTGCTCAATGTCCAGATTCCGCTCGAATTCGAGGGGTTTGCCCATCTTCCGGAGTATAAAGAAAATGATTATCGCGACAGTGACAGCATAGATTGCTACTCGGTGGACCAACTGTCACTTGATTTTGCTTCGGCTAAAAACCGGGATCAGGTTGCCGATGTATTTGTCAAATATCTTGGACAGGAATTTACGGTTTGTGCGCTGTTCATTATCCGTAACAATACGGCTGTCGGTTGGAGGGGGATCAGCTCCGGCAGCAAAATCGAGGATCTGGACAAATTAAGCCTTCTGCTCAGCAAACCATCCGTGCTGCGCGATGTTTTTGAATCACAGCAATTTGAAATCGGGACACTGATCCATACTCCCGAAAATGCCCAGCTCCTAAAAGCTTTATCCATCAGCTCTCAGACCCCGATTTTAGTTGTTCCTGTTGTCATGCATCGCAAGATCGTGGCGGCCGTGGTCGTCTCTGCCGATATGGATGCGCTGGGAAAGCGGCTTCAGGAGTTGCAAAAACTGGTCTACAAGGCGTCGCTGGCATTTGAAATGCTGATCATCAAAAGCAAGATCATGGCGACATGAAAATCGGCCTGATGGGGGGGACCTTCAACCCGATCCACAACGCCCACCTGCGGATTGCGGAGGAAGCGCGGATAGCCTGCGCTCTCGACCGGGTAATATTCATTCCGGCCGCCGATCCCCCCCACAAGAAGCTGGCCGGAGATGTCTCATTCGATCTGCGCTGCCAGATGGTGCTGCTGGCAATCAAGGATAATCCGTTTTTCGAGTTGTCCCCGTTAGAAGGGGAGCGGGGGGGGAAATCATATTCAATCGACACGATCCGAATTTTTCAAAAACAGATGCCGGATGCCGAGCTCTATTTCATCATTGGCGGCGACTCTTTTTTGGAGCTGGGATCGTGGCACCGCTATGCGGATATTTTTAGATCGTGCCATCTGGTTGTTTTTGAACGTCCAGGTTGTATAATAGAGAACCCCCATGACGCGCTGCCGACCATCGTCAAGGGAGAGTTCGGCTATGACGGCGAAACTCGCCGCCTTTCGCATATATCAGGACATTCGGTGCATTTTGTACCGGGCGTATTGCAGGATATTTCATCCACCGAAATCCGGCGGCTTTCAGCCTCCGGACAGAGTATCGAACAGTTTGTACCACCAGCAGTAGCAGCATACATCTCGCAGCAAAGGATTTATAACGAATGACCACAAAAAAAACCGAACCGGTCGAAAAAACGACCCTGACCGCCAGTGAACGTGCCCTGAAATGTGCTGAACTGGCCTATGACAAAAAAGCCTTTGATATCTGCGTGCGGGATATCTCCAGAGTTTCCTCGATTGCCGATTACATGGTGATCATCTCCGGGTCTTCCGACAAACAGAACCAGGCCATTGCCGACAACATCCGTACCGGACTGAAAAAATACGGCAAGGTCAATGATATCGAGGGTGCCGCCGACGGCAAATGGATCGTGATGGATTACAGCGATGTGCTGGTTCATATCTTCCATGACAACTTGCGCCGCTACTATGACCTGGACGGCTTGTGGGGCCTGGCGCCGGAGATGGAACTGCCGGCGGAGATCAAGGCGGCCCGCAAGGAATCCGATTTTTGATGCGGATTAAGTCCTTAAATGGGGTTGTTGCCCCATGAAGCTGAAGGTGTTGTGGGTCGGCAAGAGCCGCGACCCGTGGGTCAAGGATGCGATCGACGAATATGCCGGTCGCATCCGGCGCTACTGCCCGCTGGAAATGGTAGATATCCGCGATGAAAAGGGGGCCGAAGCCGAAGAGATGCGCCGCCGCGAATGCGAACGTCTGGAGAAGCAGATTCCGCCCAGCGCCACCCTGATCCTGCTGGACGAGCGTGGTGATCAGATGGATTCCCCCGGACTGGCCGCATTGGTCGGCAAGCAGCGCGACAGCGGGGTCGGCGAGATCGTCTTTGCGATCGGCGGAGCCTACGGATTCTCGGAGGAGTTCCGCCGCCGGGGCAAGCTGCTGGCGCTCTCCCGCATGACCTTCACCCACCAGATGGTACGGCCCTTTCTGTTGGAGCAGATTTACCGCGCATTCACGATTCTGAACAAAGAGCCTTATCATCATTGATCCGAAAGGGCGTACCGATGAAAAAACCACTCATGCTGATGATCCTGGATGGCTGGGGGATCAACCCCAACCCCGCCCACAACGCCGTTGCCATGGCGAAAACCCCCAATCTGACAAAATATCTGAGTCAGTATCCGCATGTTCCGATCCGCACTTCCGGCATGGCGGTCGGACTGCCGGAAGGGCAGATGGGAAACTCCGAAGTCGGGCACCTCAATATCGGGGCCGGACGGGTGGTTTATCAGGAGCTGACCCGCGTTACCAAGTCCATTCTGGATGGTGATTTTTTCACCAATCCAACATTGCTTGATTGCATTTCCAAAACCAAGGCGGCCGGTGGACGGCTGCACCTTTCCGGCCTGTTGTCGGATGGCGGGGTGCACTCCCACAACACTCATCTGTATGCGCTGCTGGAGCTGGCCAAACGCGAAGGATTAACCGAAGTCTATATCCATTGCCTGCTGGATGGACGTGACACCCCTCCACAGAGCGGAATCGAATATCTGGCGCAGCTGGAAGCTGAAATTGCGCGGATCGGCGTTGGAAAGATTGCAACCGTGATGGGGCGTTACTATGCCATGGACCGCGACAACCGCTGGGAAAGGGTGGAAAAAGCCTACAACGCCATGGTGCATGGCCTGGGCGAGCTGTCCGTCTCCTCCGGGGATGCCATCGAGCAGAGCTACGCATCCAAAATAAACGACGAATTTGTCGTGCCGACTGTCATCTGCGAGCAGGGCGCTCCGGTCGCTCAGGTGCGGGACGGCGACGGCTTTATTTTCTTCAATTTCCGCTCAGACCGGGCCCGCGAAATAACACGCGCACTCGCCTTGGACGGTTTCGACGGCTTCGAGCGCGGCTGTCGGCCAAAGCTGGCCGGATATGTCTGTTTGACCGAGTATGACGCCACCTTCGGGCTGCCGATCGCTTTTGCTTCCAGTGAGCTGACCAACATCCTGGGTGGGGTGCTGGCCGACGCCGGGCTGAAACAGCTGCGAATCGCCGAAACAGAGAAGTATGCCCATGTAACTTTCTTCTTCAACGGCGGAGTTGAAACCCCTTTTGCCGGTGAGGATCGCGCCCTGATTCCTTCTCCCAAAGAAGTTGCCACCTACGACCAGAAACCGGAGATGAGCGCCTATCAAGTCACGGACAAACTTCTGAAACTGCTGGATCAGGACCTCTACGACGTGATCATCCTCAATTTCGCCAACTGCGACATGGTTGGCCACACCGGCATCGAGTCTGCGGCGGTCAAAGCGGTTGAGGCGGTCGATGCCTGCGCCGGACGAATTGTAGCCAAGGTTCAGGAGTTGGGTGGCGCGGTGCTGATCACCGCCGATCACGGCAATGCCGAGCAGATGGCCGATGAAAACGGTGAACCTTTCACCGCCCATACTACCAATCCGGTCTGGCTGGTGCTGGTGGATGACAGCCGCAAGAGTTTCAAGCTGCGCGAGGGTGGCCGTTTGGCCGACATCGCGCCGACCATGCTGAAAATGCTGGGAATCGAGCAGCCGATGGAGATGACCGGCGAGAGTTTGTTTTGATGGCTGGTGAAGTACAGTCTTGGTGAGGTTCAAAACCGCCCGGTTCAGAGTTGTCTGGTCGGGCGGTTTTTTTATTAGATGTTTGAGAAGCATTGTGTGATTGGATAAGTGTTCAATAAAGTATTGGGGCTAAAAATATAAAGGAACCTATTCAATGCTATTAAGCAAATATGAAGAAACTATTGAACATCTCAAGACTCGCTGGCAGCATACCGACAGAAATTTTCTTCGTAATTGTTCCCACTTCTTGCCGATGGCAGACCAATTTCACTGACCCATCTCACTGAAATCACCCATAAAGACATTGCCATTATATCGCACATAGGGTCAGATGGGTTACCCGCTCCGATAAAAACTCACAATCCCCAGAAAGGCCGAATATGCGCTACCTAGTACTGTTCATATCTGTTTTTGTGTACGCGGGGACTGCAATCGCATTGACACCACCTCTTGATAACTCTCTCAATTTCTTCTCAGGTGAATGGGATGGGGCAGGCGCACATGGTGCCTATTGTTACCTTAAAATGAACAGTGATGGCCATGGACTGGTTCTGATTGATGGAGGGACAGGTGATTGGCTCGGCGCGCGAATCCATTGGCGAAATCAACAACAGACTGTTGAGGTTGATAAAATCATTCCCTTAAAGAGTTCAAGCCAACTGCGCATCATGCCATTGGGACGCTTTACGCTGAAAACCGGATTCAATCAGTCGTTACAGTTGATTTGGAGTAGTAATTCCAATGGGTGCTATCTCCGGAAAATCGAAACTTCGGTGAATCATTTGACCCGTGCACGGAACGTGATGAATAAACTAAAATCATCCAAAGGCGCACAATGAACCACGAAGCCAAAATCCTGTCGGCAATACGTATTTCCTGGCCATTGCTCGGTGGGACGTGGGTCGCAGTACTCGGAATGGGTGGTTTTCTTCGACTACCCCAAAATGCCGACAGTTTCGGTACGATGATCATGCAAGTATTTTTCATTTCGGTAGTCGGTCTTGGTGTCCTGGCAGGTGGTGCAATCGGTGTGCTGGTCGGCGGTGTGACTGAAAAACTTCTGCTACGTCTTGGTATTAGGGGTGCCAGCGCTGTGTGCGTAGCATCAGTTGTTAATGTCCTGGTCATTTGGCAACTTGTCGGAATCGTTCAAACGAGTTATCCCGTCTTTGGCCCAGTGACAAAACCTCAGAAAATTAATCATAAGACTTCGAATGTCAAGCGCCCATCTGTAAATCCCTGTGAACAACCGCCTCCTCCCGCAAATACGAAAGAGCGTGATTACTGGGATTCCGAGTGTCGCTGAAAACATAAAAGCAACTCCGTTTGCAGAAAATAAAACAACGCCGATAGACACCACCACTTTTAGTTGGTACCCTGTTTAAAATTTATCTCAAGGAACACACCATGAAAATCGCCAAAATTCCCGCAACCAACCAGCAATTCCCGATCGGCAAGATCGTCTGCCTGGCGCGCAACTATGCCGAACATGC
>MTLD01006477.1_pt1 | contig 11397 bp, 9 predicted proteins | sample 1982471 | NCBI WGS metagenome assembly MTLD01 (sample SAMN05712604, study PRJNA340218) | biofilm metagenome | isolation source: sample SPM anode biofilm adapted to -50 mV | place: USA | collected 2012-02-03
ATCTTGAAGAGATCGCCGCCACCCATGGCGAACATTTCCTCCGTCGCGGCGAAGCGGCCGTTGTTGCGCATGATGCCGCCCACCAAGCCGGTGCCCAGCAGCATATCGGCCCGCTCGAACATCTCCACCTCGCAGCCGGCCTTGCGGGCCGCCAGCGCCGCCGCCGCGCCGGCCCAGCCGCCGCCGACAATGACAACTTTCTTAGCCATAGTTTTAGTGCCTCCTTCATAGCGGCCGCCGATAAGGCCTCATCTGCGGTGTTGCTCCTGCGGGCGCTTCCTCCGACGTACAACCAGTACGCCTCCGGTCGCGTCCTCGTCGCGCCTTGCATCTGAGACCTTCTCGGCGGCCGGTCGCGGTTCTTTGCCGCCTTAGATCATCCCTACATACTTCGCCACAATCTCCATCAGCCGCACCTGCGCCTTGATGCCGTAGCGGAACACGTCCTTGAGCAGGTTGCCCTGGCTGTCCGTCGTCGCCAGGTCGGGGGAGATATAGATGTTGCCGTCGTAGGCGACCGTGGGGATGACGCCCATCTGGGCCATGCCGGTCTGGAAGATATTCGTGCCGGAGTACATATCCTCGATCGCGAAGATCGGCAGGCCCAGCTCGCCATCCTTCCAGGTGCCTTCGTAGTTGACCTCGACGGCGCGGGAGTTGTAAGATTTGCTGATGATCAGCCCCGCCTTGATCGTCGGGTGGATATTTTCGAACTCTTCCTTGACCACGTCGTACAGGTCGTCGACCGACTTGGTGTAAACGGACGGGTTGTCGCGCAACACCTTCAGGGCCTGGATCTGGGTGGCCAGCGCCTCTTTGCCGGGGTCGAAGGCCACGTACGCCGCCTTGCCGTAGGACGCGGTCGTGCCCCAGCGGTCGCCGTGCATGCCCATCGCCCGGCGGATGGGGACCATCACGTCCTCCTTGCCGATGATCAGCCCGCTCGTCGCGCAACCGCTCGCCTTGTCCATCGAGTAGATGATGACATCGGCGCCCGACTTGCGGATATCGTGGCCGATGCCCGGCACGCCCCAGGCGTTGTCGAGCACGTACGGGATGTTGTACTCCTTGCACAGCTTGGCGTACAGCTTCTGCAGCAGCGGCGTGCCATCCTTGTCCTTCGTGCCGTAGCCGTAGCCCGGCGTCTCGTACGCCAGCGAGGTCATGCCGGTCAGCATGCTGGCGTGCCGCTCGGCCACCTTCTTCATCGCCTCGTAGGTTGCCTCCGGCTCCACCTTCGTCAGTAGCGGCACCGGATGGTACTTGATGCCGTGGACCGGGTAATGGGCGCCGACTATCGGCACGATCACCGTGTCGAGGTTGTTCTGGCGCTTGCCGTAGAAGCCCAGCTCGCCGGGAGTCGAGCCGCGGTCGGCGATGATGTCTTTGTACCTGCCCGGGAAGGGCCGCCCGTAGCCGCCCTGATGATGGAAATGCTTCTCCAGCGGCGCGATGTAGCGGGCCCGGTAGCAGTCGCCCCGCCCGAGGGCCGGCGGCGTGAACAGGCTGTCGAACGCCACCCATAGGCCGGCCTCGCACGTGCTGATCGGCGCGGCGTCGTAGCAGTCGCCGTACAAATCCTTGACCAGCTCGCGAATCTGGTCGACCATGCCCGCCAGCGGAATGACCGCCTTGCCGGCCTCTTCACTGGCCTTCATGATGTCGTCGCGCAACGGCGCCGGGCAGCCGGAGATGCCGCCCGTCATGCCGAACTTGCCGCGCAGCTCGCCGGGTATGCCGATCTCGTCGGCCGCCTTCTTGGCCTCGGCGTAAATGTTCGGGATATTCATCTGCAAATGCTTGTACATCTGGAACTTGTACTTGAACTTGGCCACAACCCGTTCCCCCTTATATTACGCTTTGACTTTCACGATCATCTCGACCTCGCAGGCCGCGTCGATCGGCAGCTCGTTTACGCCCACCGCCGACCGGGCATGCTTGCCCTTGTCGCCGAACAACTCGCCGATGAGCTCCGACGCCCCGTTTATAACCTTCGGCTGGCCGTTGAAGCCGGGAGCGCTGGCCACGAAGCCCGTCACCTTGACCACCTGTTCGATATTGTCCAGATTGCCGATCTGGGCCTTGATGACGCTCAGGCAATTCAGCGCGCACGTGCGGGCCGCCTCGTACCCCTTGGTCTCGTCGAGGTCGGCGCCCACCTTCCCCTTGTACTTCAGTTCGCCGCCCACCAGCGGAATCTGGCCGGCGGTGTACACATACTCCCCGGACTTGACCGCCGGCACATAGGCCGCCAGCGGCTTGGGCGCTTCAGGCAGCGTCAGACCCATCTCCTGCAGTTTGCTCTCAATACTCAATGCTACTCACCTCCTTCGCCCGGCAGCCGGAAGCTCACGGCGGCGCCCAGCGGCGCCCCCTGTTCCACCCCGGTCAGCAGCCGGTCGGTCCTGATGACGATATTAAGATGATTGGGCATGTGGGTCTCGTCAAAGCCGGCGAGGACGCCGATCGTGCGGCCGCCCAGGCTCATCTCGTCGCCGCTCACGATCACCCCGCCCCGGGCCACGGCAAAAAAGCCGAGATAGGCGATGCGGTTCACCTTCCCGCCGGGGGCGGCCGCGGCCTCGTCGGTGAGGATCAACTCATGCACATCGTGGCGGCGCAGGCAGCGGGAGATCGGCGTAATCAGCGCCAGCCCCCGGTCCTCCATCCTTCCCTGAAGCACCACCACCAGTTCGCCCTCGACCGGGCTCTTGCGCGCATAAGGATTGGCGGCAAACTTCCCCGCCGCGTATGGATCAGTACCCATGTCAGCCCCCCTCCAGACCCGTTTCCCGTTTTATCATCCCTCGCCGTCGGGAAAATATGTGCCTCTAAGGCCGCTACTTCACCGTCCGCACCGTATCCTTGCCGGCCCGGCCGGGGTAGGCCCCATCCTCGCGGCTGCCCAGCACGCCGGCGTGCAGCGCGGCCACGAAATCGCCCGTCTTCAGCACCTCGCCCAGCACCCGCTCGATGCCCGCCGCGATCTCGGCCGCGTACTCGTCCGCCTTGGCCGTCGGCGTGATCGTCGCCTGGCCGAGGAAGCGGAAGCACTCCTGCACCGCCCGCAGCGTATCCACCTTCGCCGGCACCGAAATCGGCCCGCCGGAATACGCCTCGTCCGTCGAGGCGATCGAGATGGCGTCCACCGCGAGCGACGCCCCCAGGCAAGCGTGCAGGGCCGTGGTCATCGCCGACTGCACCCTGTCCTCGGTGTGGGTCAGGAAACCGATCGGCGCCCCAGGCCAGATCGGGGCGTTCACGATCGACCGCAACGCCCTCACCTTGGCGGCGTTGAAATCGATATAATTATCCTCCATCAGCTCGTGGATCATCACCTCGGGCGAATAGCAGAACAGCGGCTGGAGGATGGGCCGCGCCCCCAGGCGCACCGCCAGGTCGGCCACGATCAGCATGCCGGCGAACGCCTTGTGGGCCGGCACCCCGGCCAGCTCCTCGTTCGTCACCACATCGAACGGCAGGTTGTACTTCTTGGCGTACAGCATGGCATGGTAGCCGTCCACCGTTAGCCGCTCCGGGTCGGTCCCGGCCGCCAGCGCCCCGTAGCAAATATTGATCTTCGTCAGATCGGCGCCCAGCTTGGCCGCCAGCACCACCGTCTCCGGCGTATTCAGGCCGCGGTGGGCCCGCACCTGCCACAGCGTCGACTTCTCCAGCCCGGCGCCGATACGGTTGAGGTTGGCGGGCGTGATGACCGTGCCGTCCTCCTGGTGGGTCAGGAACCCGTCGAGGAACCCCTCCGTCCGCGCCCCCCACGACGGGTCGAAATGGATCACCCCGTCTGCCCCCCAGGCCTCGCTCGCCAGGATATGGCCGATATCCATGAACGGGCAGCCCGTGCCGTACTGGTTGAACACCAGCGGCCGCCTGCGGGTATGCTGCAGCTTCAGCACCGACATGCGGGCCTTGGCCTCGGCCAGGTAGTTCTCCAGCCCCGTCACCTCGTCCTTAGTGAACCGCCGCGTCTTGGGGTGAAGCTCGCCGCTCTCGTAAAACTTGCGCGGCACGTCGCCGCACAGCGCCGGGTAACGGTCGAACAGCTCGCCGTTGCCCTCGCGGTTGCGCCACCTCGTCACGTCCCACAGCTCGTCCCGCAGCCTGGCCCGTTCCACCCCCGGCGACGTCTTGTCCTTCACCCAGCCCAAGATCATCGCGCTGATGCTCTCCAGCTTCGCGGCGATGCCGGGGTGGCGGTAGCCGTAGTCGTAACCGGCCGTCATATCCGTTTTCTCTTTATGGGTCCGCGTCGGATCGGGCACATACTCCCGCCGCTCGACGAAGCATGTCACCTCCTCCACCGTCGTCCCCGGCCCGAAGCCGGCGTCGAACCCCAGCTCGGCCGCCAGCTCCCGCCGCACCGCCATGCCGCCGATGCCGATGCGCGCCTTCTCGCGCAGGCCGGCGGCGTCGGCCAGGTCGATGAAGCGGGCCAGCAGCTCGGCCACGCCGTAGCCCAGCGTCCGGCTGATCAGCAGCGTCTGGGCGTCCTTCGCCAGCGCCTGGCTCACGATCTCCTCCGGCGTCAGGTCAGGCGGCAGCAGCACCGTCTCGTGCCCCGCCTGCTGCAGGCCGCGGGCGATCATCTTCAGACCGATATCATGCACCGGGTCGAGCGGTGCCAAAAGCACCCTGCTCATCGCCCCGCCCCCCCGTCCGCCTCGGCCAGCAGCCAGCTATACCGGTCGGCCGGCCGGTAAACGTACGCCCGGCCCCGCACGCGCACCCCCGGCCCCTCGTACTGGACGAAAACAATATCCACATCCTTGAACCCGAACCCCTTCAGCAGGCCGAGCATATACTTGCGGCCCGCCTCCTCGCTGCCGCAGACGAAAAACGTCTCCACGTCCAGCGCATCCATCACCCGTTCCAACGCCTTATCCATGGCAAACCTCCCCTATAGCGCCTCGTGGCTAGTATTGGACGCCCTCCGGCGCTTTATTCGCCCTGCCGCCGCGCACAAAAAACCCCCTGCCCGTTTTCTGGGCAGGGGGTTTGTGCGGGTGAGATTATACGAGGCCTTGGGCCTTCATCGCCTCGGCCACCTTCAGGAACCCGGCCATATTCGCGCCGGCCACCAGGTTGCCTTTCATGCCGTAGTCCTCGGCCGCCTTGCTGGAATTCTTGAAGATATTGACCATGATATTCTTCAACTTGGCGTCCACTTCCTCGAACGTCCAGGACAGCCGCATGCTGTTCTGGCTCATCTCCAGCGCGGACGTCGCCACGCCGCCGGCGTTCGCGGCCTTCGCCGGCCCGAACGGCACGCCGCTGTCCAGGAACACCTTCGTCCCCTCCAGCGTCGTCGGCATATTCGCCCCTTCGGCCACCAGCTTGCAGCCGTTCTTCACGAGGATCTTCGCCGAATTCTCGTCGATCTCGTTCTGCGTCGCGCACGGCAGCGCGATATCGCACTTGATCGTCCAGATATCGTTGCAGCCGGCATGATACTCGGCCTTCGGCCGCACCTTCACGTACTCGGAAATCCGGCCCCGCTCCACTTCCTTGATCTGCTTCACGGCCGCCAGATCGATGCCCTCGGCATCGTACACATAGCCGTTCGAGTCGCTCACCGCCACGACCTTGCCGCCCAGCTGCTGCACCTTCTCGGTCGCATAGATGGCCACGTTCCCCGACCCGGAAACGACCACCGTCTTGCCGGCCAGCGACATCCCCTTCGCCTTCAGCATCTCGTCGGTGAAATACACCAGGCCGTACCCGGTGGCCTGCGTGCGCACCAGGCTGCCGCCGAACGTCAGGCCCTTGCCGGTCAGCACCCCGGCCTCATAGGCGTTTTTGACCCGTTTGTACTGGCCATACAAGAAGCCGACCTCGCGGCCGCCCACGCCGATGTCGCCGGCCGGCACGTCGATATCCTGGCCGATATGGCGGTAAAGCTCGGTCATGAAGCTCTGGCAGAACCGCATCACCTCGGCGTCGGACTTGCCCTTCGGATCGAAATCGGAGCCGCCCTTGGCGCCGCCGATCGGCAGGCCGGTCAGCGAATTCTTGAACGTCTGCTCGAAGCCGAGGAACTTCATGATCCCCACATTGACGGACGGATGGAACCGCAGGCCGCCCTTATACGGCCCGATGGCGCTGTTGAACTGGATCCTGAACCCTCTGTTCACCCGCACCCGGCCGGCGTCGTCCACCCAGGGCACCCGGAAGATAATCTGGCGCTCGGGCTCGACGATCCGTTCCATGATGCCCAGACTGATGTACTCGGGGCGCTTCTCCAGCACCGGCACCAGCGACTCGAGCACCTCCTTCACCGCCTGGTGGAACTCGGGCTCGTTCGCGTTGCGGGCTACGACCCGCTGATAGAGCTCCTCACAGAATTGCTTTGCGTTTGCCATACCAATTCCTCCTCTATTTTTTCTTTTTCTCTCTAATTTACCCGTGAACCCAAAAACCCGTCCCCCAATTGAGTGACTATTTCAAATTAATTATACCTCTTTTTGGTGTATACAATATACATTATTTTTAAATTTTCCTGTAGGATAAGGAATTTTTTTCCCGGCCCCGTTAACCCGCCCTATTTATAAATGACCCCACGGAAACTCCGCCCGTCGATCTTGGCCACGAACGGCTCATCCCGCCGCACCAGCCGCACGCGCTCCGTCCGCTCCAGCACGGGCTGGGCCAGCAGCCAGTCCCAGTCCAGGCCGGTCGCGTCGCCGCCCGCCTGAATGTGGAAGTAGCCCATCCTCGTCGCCGTCAGGTTGTGAAAAAAGTGGCTGCCCAGCGACGGCTCGGGATGCAGATCCTGGCGATCCACCTCCACGATGACCTGCGCCTGAGACAACTGCGCCCACGACAGGGGGATGCCCAGCCAGCGGTCCGCCGTCCCCATGCGGCCGAAGCCGATAAGGATGCAGCGGCGCCCCTCCTTGAACAGCCGGGCATTGAGCGCGCCGATCTCGGCGGCGATCGTCACGCTGTCCTTCAGCTCGAACATTCCCGGATCGACGAATATTATATCGCGGATGTCCTCGTACAATCCGTTGCCGACCGTGCGGCCGCTGTGGCACCACGCCGCCCGCGCATCGTCCAGCCTCACCTGCACGGCCTCGCCGCCCGCCACCATCGGCCTGATCTGCAGGAAATAAAACTCCTTCGGCCGGCTGGCGTCGCGGGGGATATTGACGGCGAACTCGATCTCTACATCGGCGCCGAACGACTGCTTGCCCAGCCGCAGCAAATCCTTCACAATGCCCGTGAGCGGCAGGCGGTTGTGCTTGAGGATGGGCGCGAACGTCACCAGCTTCGGCCCGTCGCGGTCGACGCTATCGTGGATGCAGTCGTCCTCGGGCGAAAACGTGCTGCCCACGTACTCCAGCGTGCCGTCCGCCATAGCCCGCGCCACCGGCAGCTTCTCGTAGTTCGCCTCGTCGTCGGCGCCCAGATCGGCCGCCGCCGCTTCCTTCAGATTCACGACGTAAAAATGCCGCTGCGACTTCGCGAAATACTCCGCCGGGCCGGCGTACGGCGGGTTCATCTTCGGATGGGCCGGCGAAAAGCGGTGAACCTGCTCGCCGTTCACCACTGTCTTGCCCAGCCCGAGAGCGAGGTTCACCGTCCCCTCCCCCGGCTTCATCGGACTGTAGGGGTAAAAATTATACGACTGGGCCACCCCGGAAATTACCGGGTAATAAAGATCGCCGTACCGTTCGCCCACCAGCTCCTGGATAAGCACGGCCATCCGCTCCTCCTCGATGCGGATGCCGGCGTTCTTGGCGTACTGCACCGGCGCCGCGTAGAACACCGACGCGTACACCAGCTTAACCGCGTCCGACAGTTGCTTGAGGCGGACGGCCCGATCCTCGTGGCTGTTGGGCACCACATACGTCTTATATATGCCGGCGAACGGCAGCACCCGGGAATCCTCGAGGATGCTCGACGAGCGGACGGCCAGCGGGCAGCTGACGTACTGGGTCATGACCTCCAGGTTCTGCCGGATGGCGGCCGGCAGCTCCGCGGCCAGGAAGCGGGCGGCGATCTCCCCTTCATCGCGCGTCTGCGCCGTGAACTCGTACAGGCCGTTCTCCTCCACGAACTGGACGAAAACGTCGCTGCAGATGACGAACGACCGCGGCACCTCCACCTTCATATCCTCGTACTTATCCGTGAGCTGGGCCTTGCCGAGCAGGTAATTGATGAACGCGATCCCCCTTGCCTTGCCGCCCAGCGACCCTGTCCCCAGCCTGATGAAGGCGTTCGCCATATCCTTCTTCGCCAGGCCCTCGAAATCGAGGATGATGCCGGACTGGTAGCGCTGAAAATACGCCTTAAGCACCTCCAGGATGTACTCCCGGATCGTCGCCACGTTGGAAAACTCCGTCGCGTCGAAATAGCGCAGCTTCTCGGCCACCTCCACCTCGGCGCGGGCCCGGAACCAGCGGGAGAAATGGTTGTGGGCGGCGTGATAATACAGGCTCTCGTCAGGCAGGTCGCGGAGAATGCGCTCGAAGCTCGTTATATCGGTGGCCTCGGCGATAACCCGCCCGTCCGGGTAGCGGAAAACGAACGACCCGAAGCCGTAATTCTCGAGGATGAACGACCGCAGCTCATGCAGCAGGTTGAGCGAATTCTTATTGAGGAAATGGATATTGAGCTCGGCGGCGAGCGCGGCGTTCTCCGCCTGCTCCGACTGCAGCAGGAAGGGGAAATCCACGATCATCTCCCGCAGCCGGCGGGCCAGCTGGATGCCGGCCGCCGGGTCGAGCACGCCGTCCTTGGGGAAGCTGACGTCCGAGATGACCCCCAGCAGATTGTGGCGGTAGCGCAGAATGATCTCCATCGCCTCTTCGTAAGTTTCCGCCAGCAGGATCTTCGGCCGCAGCCGCACCCGCAGCTGCCCGTGGCTAATGTTCATGGCGTGCTTCACCAGATAGCGGGTCTGAGTGAGAATCTCCGTATACAGGATGGGCAGGATCTGCGAATAATACACCGGCGAATCGTCCACGACCAGGATGACCTGCACCCCCTGCCGCACATCCGCCTCGGCGTTCTTCACATCCTCCACATACTTGAAAATCGCCAGCAGAATCTTGCTGTCCCCCGACCAGTGGAACACCCGGTCGATAGCCTTGGTCCTCCTGATCTTCGCGATCATCTCGTCCGTCAGGCGGTCGTACGACAGCATAATTATCGGGATGTCCGGCCGGGCCTCCTTCAGCGCCTTCTCGAACTCGAACGAACTCAGGTCGCTGACCCGCGACATCGTAAGGATAAGATCGAACTCGCGCCGCCCCAGCGCCGCCAGCGCCTCCTCCTGGCTGGAAACCCGCTCGATGCGGGGAATGAACGGTATATTCAAATCGGAAAACTGATTGTAGACCTGCTCCGACAACTGGCCGTCCTCCTCCAGCACGAACCCGTCGTAGGGCGTCGAAATCAGCAATATCTCCGTAACCCGGAACTTCATCAACTCATGAACACTGGAAAAGCGCGTCTTCAAATCCCCGAACCGTCTCACAACTCTCCTCCTTTGGGTAAAAACCGGTGCTCCCGCACGAATAGTCTGTCTATTTATAGCATACAACAACAGGCAAAAAAAGAATAGCCGGCCATCGCCAGCTTCGGGGCTATAATCTCTGAATATGACTTATTTGCCTTCGCTGTCGGCTCTGCCGTCCGGCTTCTCGGCAAACTTCTGCACCACCTTGCCGGACATCAGGATACCCATAATAACCTCGATCGACGACGGGATTTCAAGCAGTGTCCCCGTTTTGATACTGCAGACCCCCCAGGTAATCATCGTGCCGATCACCCACAACAGAAACCCCAGACGGGTAGCGGAAAACCCGCCGTTATCCTCCTGGAAAAACTCCAGATACTTCACAGCAGCGCGCCTCCTTAACATAATGTGTTTCAATGTAATGTATTCGCCTGCCGTCCCGAATGCGCCAGCGCAACAAAAAAAGCAGGCCTCTCAGCCTGCGCATTTTCGTCTTGCCTCCCCGCCGCGCCCACCGGCATGGCTTCCTAACCGGCTATCGCCAACCAGCCCGCTCCGGCCAAAATGGTCGCCAGGGTCAGGGGCAGCCCCACCTTGAAATAATCCCAGGCCGCCACTGATATATGCTCGCGCCGTGCAATCTCGACGACGATCAGATTGGCGATCGACCCGGAAACGGTGAAATTCCCGGCCAGGGTCGAGAACAACGCCAGGGCCTTCCACCAGTACTCCGCGTCGACCGGGGGAATAACGAACTTCATCAGCAATACGGCCGGCACATTGCTGACGATATTAGACAGGACAAGCGTCAACGCCGCGAACGATCCCAGGCCGCCAGCCCCGGAAAAAGACAGGCGTTCGAACAGCAGCGCGGCCAGCCCGCTCCTTTCGACCCCGGCGACAACGATAAACAGGCCGCAGAAAATCACCAACAGGTTAAAATCCACGCTTACATACACCTTGTTGGGTTTGACGCGCCTGGTCACGAGCAGTGCCGCGCCCCCAAGGCTTGCGGCCAGCGCCAGGTCATAGCCGAGTATATACGCCGCAAGCACCAGCACCAACACCAGCAGGCTTTTCACGATCAGGTAAAGGTGAACATTAGCGGCTGCCGCGGCCGGAGCGGCAAACCCTCCCGCCAGTTCTCGCCGGTAACACCGGGCGATTGCCGCGTAAGCGGCGATAAGGCCGGCAAGCGCGACCGGGCAGGCGGTCGCGAAATAACTCCCGAACGACATTCCCGACAAGCTGCCCACGAGAATATTCTGGGGATTGCCCACCAGCGTGGCGGCGCTGCCGATGTTGGACGCCATCGCGACCCCCAGGAGGTGCGGAAGGGGGTTGCACCCCGCCCGCCTGCACACCAGGACGACCACCGGCGTAAACAACAGGCAGACGATATCGTTGATCGCCACCGCGGACATGACGCCGCTGGTCGCGATGACCGCGAACAGCAACTTTTTCTTGCTGTTGACCCGCGTGCAGACCATATTGCCCACAAGCTCGAAAAAACCGGCCACCTTCAGATTGGCAACCACGATCATCATCGAAAATAAGATGACGATCGTCCGGTAGTCGACCGCTGCCGCCGCTTCCTCGAACGTAAGCACCCCGGCGCCCACCGTCGCCACGGCGCCGATTATCGCCGCACCCGCGCGGTCCACCCTGAACAGCGGGCTTTTCCCGAGCGTAAAAACCGTCAGCACACCCGCCAATATCAATCCGGCCAACAACATAGCCGTGTCTTCCGCCATACCCCAGTCACCCCGGTCGAAAATCAAACATTGCATCCATTATATCACACCAGGCGCTTACCCATCCCTATTTCCCAGCCCGATACGGCGTTCCCGGTCGTTCTGCCGGCGGGGCCGCAGGCTGTTGCTCCGGTGCTCCGGCCTAACGCGCCGGTAAGGCTC
>MTLD01000235.1_pt2 | contig 11388 bp, 10 predicted proteins | sample 1982471 | NCBI WGS metagenome assembly MTLD01 (sample SAMN05712604, study PRJNA340218) | biofilm metagenome | isolation source: sample SPM anode biofilm adapted to -50 mV | place: USA | collected 2012-02-03
CCCTCCCCCGCCAAGGGGGAGGGAACATTTTTGACTTTTGCAAGAGCCTCATGTTTAAGGTAATTAGATAACGGATATACACCAACTCATAATCTTCTCAATGTGCTATTTTAGCATTTCTCTGACAATTTGCAGAGCATTTCACAATGGTGAATTTTGCCTAACACACTGATTAATTCAGCAAATTCAATATACACATTCTAACAAGCCTGATCGCTGAACCTGGAGTGTCGCCAGACACCCGTTGCAGCAGGAGAAACATCATGAAAATAGCCGTTGCCATGAGCGGCGGAGTAGATTCGTCGGTTGCCGCTGCCCTGCTCAAGCAGCAGGGACATGAAATAATCGGCATTACCATGCGGCTGTTCGCCCCCCTCTGCCAGGGAAAAGGATCAGCCGCCCATGACGCAGCAGTCGTGGCCGCACACCTGGGCATCCCCCACCATCTGGTGGATTTCGAAAACGATTTTCAGGAACTGATCATCAACGACTTTGTCACCGAGTATTGTTCGGGACAGACTCCCAACCCTTGCGTACGCTGCAACCGTTTCATAAAATTCGGTCTATTGCTGGACGCAGCGCGCAAACTGGGCGCAGACCTGCTGGCAACCGGGCACTATGCCCGGAAAACCGTTGACCCGGACGGCGCTTGCCACTTGCGCATGGCGCGCAACATTCGCAAAGACCAATCCTACTTCCTCCACACCCTCTCCCAACAGCGTCTGGCGCAGGTCATCTTTCCCCTGAGCGAAATCGAGAGCAAAGATGAGGTGCGCCGCCTGGCAAGGGAGTTCAGTCTGCCGGTGGCGGAAAAAAGTGACAGCCAGGAGGTCTGTTTTATTCCCAATGACGATTATGTAGCCTATTTGGAGCGAAATGAACATCTAAAGAAGACACAGGGCGACATCATCCATGTGGGAGGCAAGGTGCTGGGACGCCACCAAGGCACCCATCGTTACACCATTGGCCAGCGCAAAGGTTTGGGCATCGCCTGGAGTGAGCCGCTTTATGTTGTCGCCATTGATGCAAAGCGGAATATCGTCGTAGTCGGAGAAGAGCAGCATGTGTACGCAGGCGGCCTTTTTGCCGAGGAACTCGGCTGGGTCATTGAACCGGAAGCCGATCAGTTCACGGCAACCTGCAAGATCCGTTACCGTCACCAGCCGGTTGCCTGCCGGGTCGTTCTGCTGGAAGGGACGCATTGCCGGGTACTGTTCGACGAACCGCTCAAAGCGGTCACGCCGGGACAATCGGTAGTGTTCTATCGAGAAGATGAGGTTCTGGGCGGAGGTAGAATCACCTCAGGCATTCTAAGCGAATGAAGCAGGGAAGACGTGGCGTACTCATGTTTCTGAGGAGCCCGTCGCTCTAGCCTGCCATGGTATGATTCCGACCCGCAATGATTTCGCCGTATGCACGACGTGGCCCTGAAGAAGAACCTCGCCATCCGCTATTGCCATGGCAATCGAATTCTTCGCCATGATTTTCCTGATATCAAGGTGGTAGGTTATTATGCCGGACGCCGGTCCTATCTCGCCTTTGTACTTGACCTCGCCTATTCCCAGCGCCCGCCCCTTTCCCTTATACCCATTCCAGCCAAGATAAAACCCCGCCAACTGGCATAAGGCATCAAGCGCCAGGCTGCCCGGCATAACCGGGTCATCCTTAAAATGGCAGGCAAAAAACCATGTGTCCGCATTCACTTCGAACTCCGCCTCAACCACACCGCGGCCATACTTGCCGCCCTCGCCGGATATCTTTGTAATGCAATCGATCATGAGCATATCCGGCAACGGCAAACGCGGATACTGGATACCGCCCAATTCGCCATTGCCACATTGTAAAATTTCTTCCCTGGTAAATGAATTTTTGCGATTCATAATTGCCGGATATCCCTTCAGTAAACTCATCGAGGTGAAAGCGAGAATACTATTGCATCATGCCTTAATTATGCAAAGCTTTTTCGTAGTGCACTGATACTGAATGTAAAGATAGAACAATTATTGCGCAACTATTCGGTTTTGTGATTATTAGATTCAATGAACATGAAAAACATTACGGCTGTGCCTGTCACTACGGAATGAAAGCTCTTTCCGAATCCAGCCATCCAAAGTGAAGCAGGCTCCATTAAACCACCTCTGAACGTTACACCGGAGTAATGTTGCATGATACTTATCAAACTTCATGAGAAACCCGGAACCCACTGAAGGACTCCAGGTTTTCTACCGTTATATCAAACAATACCAAACGGTTATTTTTATCAACATGTTGACAAAATCCGTGTTTTTAATTAGAATATAACAGTAGGCTAATGAACAAACAGAAAAGGTGATTATATGAAGATTCTTGTCGTTGAAGATGAAAAGAAAGTCGCAGGTTTCATCAAGCGTGGCTTGGAGGAGGACGACTACCAGGTCACCATTGCCTATGACGGTGTTTCAGGCCTTAAGCAGGCTCTCACCGGTGAATACAACCTGGCGATCATGGATGTGATGCTCCCCAAAAAAGACGGTCTGGCCATCGTGAAAGAGTTGCGTGAAGCGGGCAACCTTTTGCCGGTGCTGATGCTGACCGCCCGAGGCACGACTGAGGACATTGTCAGCGGGCTTAACGCCGGTTCCGATGACTACATGCCGAAACCGTTCGCCTTTGCGGAATTGCTGGCCCGCGTCAAGGCGCTGCTGCGCCGGAGCGAGCAGGACCGTGGAGCCGAGCTATTCTTCGCCGACGTACGGCTGGACCCTGTTAGTCACAAGGTATGGCGAGGCGGCGCTGAAATCGACCTGACCGCCAAGGAATACGGGCTGTTGGAGTATATGATGCGCAACCCCAACAAGCCGCTGAGCCGCGCCATGATTGCCGAAAACTGTTGGGACTATGACTTTGACAAGTTCACGAACATTATTGATGTGTACATCAACTATCTGCGCAGAAAAGTGGATGGCGGCTATTCCAACAAGCTTATTCATACGGTGCGCGGCCAGGGTTATATCTTCAAAGAGGGGTAGCTTCAAAAGCTCCCGATACGTCGAAGCAAAAAAATTGTTCGTTATACCCGCAAAAGTGGCGGCATTCGAAATTGTATGCCGCCACTTTTGCATTTTCCTCCAAAAAATAAAGCTCTGACAAAACGCTTCCTCAGTTAAGAATATTCTACACTCCCCGTTGAATATTCCCCCATCACTTTCTTTCCCCAAATCTTTCACAAACAAATAAGCATATATTTTCAATAAGTTAAACCAGCAAAGCAGTTTGGCATGGTAGTTGATATGGATAGTTCAGCTATGGATCGGAGACATGTCATGAATGCAAAGATAGTATCTACGGCGCTTATCGTCACCGCGACTGTCACGCTGCTGGTGTTGCTGGCCTTTCACGTCAGGGTCGGGGCAACGGCCGATTCAATAGCGGTCTTGAATGCTAAAAGCAGGACCGGCAGGAATATCGAGCAATTTGCCATATCGTCACAGAGATGCTGCGGCAGCAAGGACGGTGGTTGCCCTATGATTAAACATAGCCTGAATCCATGACGTTGAAATACAAAGACAGAGGCCTGCAGGACAAACGGAGTCAGAGGAGATGGCACGGAAGGCAAAACTCATAAAGGAGAAGTTGGAATGGCAACATCATCACACAAAACGGATTGCATGAATAGGCGCATTGGTAGCGCCATTATCATAGGGAAAAATTTGATAAATTCGAAAGCCCGGCTAAAATTAAAAGAATACATCTTAACACAAGGAGGAAAGAAATGATGAAAAAGGCATTTATCAGAACCGTATTCGTAGCTTTTTTGCTCATCGCAGCCGCCGGCTGTGCCACGTTGGAAACTGCACATCATAACTACATGATGAAAGGACAGATTCTTGAAGTAAACGACGGAGAAGTACACCTCTGCATTGGAAGTGCTGAGGGTGCCAAGACGGGGCAGGAATTTGCTGTTTTCAGATACCTGAAGATTCCATATGGTGGTCCCAAACAAACAGGTCCAAGCTTTAAACGTGAAGCAGTAGGTTCGATAAAGATCACGCAAATTGTTGATGAGCATTTTGCACAGGCAAATGTTCTTACAGGCGAAATCAAGATAAATGATGTTGCGGAATTAGCCCCGTAATAATCTTTGGTTGACAGTATTACATCAGGGGCATTCCAGAAAATATTGATGGGGAGTGCCCTTTTTTTTTGCGGTTTACGAGTCCGGAAGAATATACCGGCACGATCAATGTGGTAATCCCGCCTGATGCTGGTGAGCCCCATCTAATCTAATGAATTTGATCGATAGTTGAAGAATATTCGTCCCCAGGTGAAGAATATTCTTCAATTTCAACACATCGCCTCACAATAATTCAATATTATCAACCTGTTACAAATTGGCATACCTCGTGTAATTTGATGTGCGACAAACAAATGTACGAGTAGGAGTTACCATGAAATACCTTCGCACCTTGGCACTGCTGATGTTGCTAACTCTCTTGCCTGCCCTGGCATGGCCCGAAGAAGAAAAACCGCCTGCCGAAGACCTGCCCCGGCTAGTTTCCACGGCAATTGCCAACAACCCGGAATTGAAGTCTTCCCAGGCCCGCTGGGAGATGTTCAGGAATCGGATTGCACAGGCGCGATCCCTTGATGACCCGATGCTCATGCTCAAGATCCAGAACGGCATCATCAGCGACCCACTCAATTTTCACCGGGACTCCATGACTCAGAAGGTAATCGGTATTTCCCAGCAGATTCCCTTCTGGGGCAAGCGGGGGCTAAAGGAAGAGGTGGCTGCCAAGGACGCCGAATCGTACCGCTGGCAGATTGAGGAACGAAAACTCGAACTGGTCCGCATGGTCAGGGAAACGTACTACCAGATCTACTTTACCGACAAGTCGCTTGAAATCGTGGATAAGAACATCCGGATTCTCGATGATTTCGTCACCCTGACCGAGACCAAGTATTCCGTCGGCCAGGGCGCCCAGCAGGACGTCTTCAAGTCGCAGGTGGAGCGTTCCAAAATGCTCGACATGAAAATATCGCTGCAACAGCAGCGCAAAAGCCTGGAAGCGGCCCTCAACGCCCTGCTCTACCGTCCCGCGGAAACGCGGGTGGGCAGGACATCCGATTTCACCATTACACCGCTGCCCATCCCGGCCGATAATCTGAGGAAAAAAGCGTATGAACACCGCCCCATGATCAAAAGCCTGAAGGCTCTCATCGGCAAGGGAGAGGCAGGACTCAAACTGGCGAAAAAGGAATTCTACCCGGACTTCAATGTCTCGTTTGAATACATGCAGCGCGACCCGGCCATGGGCAGCGACGGCGCCGACATGTACGGCTTGGGGCTCACCTTTAACCTGCCGGTGCAACGGGAGCGGCGCCATGCCATGGTGGCCGAGTCAAATTCCGAGATCAGTATGGCGACCGAAGAGCTAAACAGCTTCAAAAACGGCATCAACGGCAGTATCTCCGACCTGCTCGCCAAACTTGAGAAACGGGAAAAACTGGCCACCCTCTACAAAACCGGCATCATCCCCCAGGCAGAGCAATCACTGGAATCGGCGGTTATCAGCTACCGCGTCAACAATGTGGATTTTCTGACCCTGCTGGACAGCCGGGTGACCCTGTTCAACTACGAGCGGGACTATTACGAGTCTTTGGCCGAGTACCAGATGAACCTGGCCCAGTTGGAAGCGTTGGTGGGAACCGATCTGGCCGCAGCACCGGATAAAAATCAAGAATGAGGTATGACCATGAGTCTGAATAAGAAAATCGCAATTCCCCTGGTGGTGATCGTGCTGGCCGCGGCTGCGGGCGGAGGCTGGTTGCTGTGGGAAAAGAAGCAGGGCAGCACAGCAAGCGAACAGAAGGCGGCCAAAGGAAAACAACTCTATACCTGCCCGATGCACCCCTTTATCATCAAGGACAAGCCGGGCGTCTGCCCGATCTGCGGCATGGAGCTGATCAAAAAAATCGATACCGGCGAAGCAGGCACTGCCCAGACACCCGAGCAAAAACAGCAGGCCGACATGCTCGGCCATGTATCCCTTTCGCCGACCCAGCGGGTTATGGCCAACGTAGCCACGACAGAAGCGAAGCAGGCCACCATGAACAAGGAGATCAACGCCGTCGGCATCGTTCAGTTCGATCAATCGCGTCAGGCCAAGGTCACTGCCTGGATCGCGGGCCGCATTGACCGGCTTCATGTCGATACCGTGGGTGCATTTGTTTCAAAAAACAGGCCGGTGGCTGAGGTCTACTCACCTGATCTGCTGTCGTCCCAGCAGGAATATCTTCTTGCGATCAAAAGCCGCGACCAGTTAAAAAACTCGCCGATCCCCTCCATCTCCCAGAATGGCGATGGCCTGGTAGCCTCGGCAAAACAGCGGCTGATGCTCTTCGGCGTCAAGGAAAGCCAGATCGCCGCGCTTGAAAAAGCCGGCAAGCCGAACATCAGGCTGCCGATCTACACTCCGCTCTCGGGCGTGGTGATCGAGAAAATGGTGCAGCAGGGACAGTACGTCAATACCGGAGATGTCCTGTTTAATATTGCCGATCTGTCAAAGGTCTGGGTGGAAGTGGAGGTCTACGAAAACGAATTTCCTAATATCCACATCGGCCAGCAGGTGGAGATCCGCTCCCAGTCTTTTCCCGGCAAACCGTTCACCGGCAGGATCGCCTATATCTATCCTTTCCTCGACCCCAAGACCAGAACCGTCAAGGCCAGGGTTGAAATGCCCAACCCCGGCATGAAGCTGAAGCCGGACATGTTCGTCAACGCCATCATCAAGGCACCGATTGGTTCGGCAATCGTCGTGCCCCTTACCGCTGTCATGGACACCGGCAAGCGCAAGGTGGTCTGGGTCGAAAGCTCTCCCGGCATGTTCGAGCCGCATGATGTTCAGGTCGGGCAGCAAACCGACGACAAAATCCAGATCCTTTCAGGCCTCAGACCGGGCGACAAAGTGGCGGTATCGGGCGGCTACCTGATCGACTCCGAAGCGCAACTGAAAGGCGGCGGTGGCGGCCATGCAGGTCACGTAGGGATGAAAATGGACGATAAGAAACCTGCGCCTGGGGGGCAGCCTCAGGGCGGACACGAAGGCCACGGAACCCAACCACCGGCAAATAAGGGAACGTTGAAGATGGATGATATGAAAATGTGATTTGGGGAACGGGGAACCGAGAACCAGGGATCGGTATAAAGCCTTTCCCGGTCCCAAGTCCCCGGTCCCCGGTTCCCGAGGTTATCAATGATCGAAAAAATTATCGAATACAGCGCAAAAAACCGGGTCATCATTCTGATGATGTTCGGCCTGATCATCGCCTGGGGAGTGTGGTCGGCCTACAACACGCCGGTGGATGCCATCCCCGACCTGTCCGACAACCAGGTGATCGTCTTCACCGACTACCCCGGCCGCTCGCCGCAGGTGGTGGAAGACCAGGTCACCTACCCTCTGGCGGTCAACCTCCAGGGATTGCCCCAGGTCAAGGCGGTGCGCGCCTCCAGTGCTTTCGGCTTCTCCATGATCTACGTGATCTTCGAGGACAAAGCCGATATCTACTGGGCGCGGACCCGTGTGCTGGAACGCCTCAACTATGCCGCCTCGCTGCTGCCCCCGGGTGTCGTACCCACCCTCGGCCCAGACGGCACCGGTGTCGGCCATGTCTTCTGGTACACCATCGAGGGCAAGGGCTATGATCTGGAACAGTTGCGCACCCTGCAGGATTGGTTCGTACGCTACCAGCTCAACACTGTCCAGGGCGTGGCCGAGGTAGCCTCCATCGGCGGTTTTGTCCGCGAATACCAGATCGACCTGGACCCGAACAAGCTGTTTGCCTACAACATCAAGGTCAGCAAGATAATGGAGGCGGTCAAGGCCTCTAATAAGGACGTGGGCGGACGCTTGATCGAACAGGCGGACGCCGAGTACCTGATCCGTGGCCGCGGTTACGTCAAATCCAAGGAAGATCTTGAAAACATCGTCGTTGGTGCCGACATGCGCGGCACTCCCATCTACATTAAGAATCTCGGCACGGTGCAGATGGGCGGCGCTATCCGGCGCGGCATGCTGGATATGAACGGCGCAGGCGAGGCGGTGGGCGGCATCGTGGTCATGCGGTACGGCGAGAACGCCAAGGATGTCATCGACCGCGTTAAGGTCAAGATCAGGGAGTTGGAGAAAGGCCTGCCGCCAGGGGTAAAGATCATGGTCTCCTATGATCGTTCCGACCTGATCGAACGGGCCATCGACACCCTCAAGCATAATCTGACAGAGGAATCAATCGTCGTCTCTCTGGTGATCCTGGTCTTCCTGCTCCATTTCCAGAGCGCGCTGGTGATTGTCCTCACGTTGCCGATCTCGGTCCTGATCGCCTTCATCACCATGAAGCTCATGGGAGTCACCTCCAACATCATGTCTCTGGGGGGTATCGCCATTGCCATCGGTGTGTTGGTGGATGCAGGTGTGATCATGGTGGAAAACTGCTACCGCCACCTCTCGGAGATGCCGCCGGACGAACGCAAGGAAAAACGGCTGGAGGTAATCATCACGTCGGCCAAACAGGTTGGCCGGGCAATCTTCTTCTCCCTGGCGATCATCGTGCTTTCGTTCGTGCCGGTCTTCATGCTGGAAGGTCAGGAAGGAAAGCTCTTTCACCCGCTGGCCTTTACCAAAACCTTCTCCATGATGGGCTCAGCCATAATTGCCATTACCCTGGTGCCGGTGCTGATGTACTACTTCATGCGGGGCAAGATGCCGCCGGAAAGCTCCAATCCGGTCTCAACCTTCTTCATAAAAATGTATTCGCCCATCATCCGCTGGGTGTTGAAGTGGAAGAAAACAACCATCTTCCTCAACCTGCTGGCGCTGGGCATCGCCATCCCCATGTTCATGAGCCTCGGTTCCGAGTTCATGCCCCCCCTGGACGAAGGATCGCTGCTCTACATGCCGGTCACGCTCCCCAATGTTTCCATAACCGAAGCCAAGCGGCTGATACAGGTGCAGGACACCATCATCAAGAGCGTCCCCGAGGTGGAGCATGTGCTGGGCAAGGTCGGGCGGGCCGAAACGTCCACCGACCCGGCGCCGGTCTCCATGTTCGAAACCATCATCATCCTCAAGCCTAAAGAGCAATGGCGGCCGGGAATCAAGAAGGCCGACATCGTGGCCGAACTGGACTCCAAGCTCCAAATTCCCGGTGTGCGCAACGGCTGGACCCAGCCCATCATCAACCGCATCAACATGCTGTCCACAGGGGTGCGTACCGACCTGGGGGTAAAAATCTTCGGCTCTGATCTGAATGTGCTGAAGGATCTGGCGATCCAGGCCGAAGCAATTCTCAAACCCATACCAGGGGCAGCGGACGTGGTGGCCGAGCGGGTCACCGGAGGCAACTACATCGACATCGACATCGACCGCGAGGCTGCCGCCCGCTACGGCGTCAATGTGGGCGATATCCAGGATGTCATCGAAACCGCCCTGGGCGGCGAGATGCTCTCCACCACCGTGGAAGGACGCGACCGCTTTCCGATCCGCATTCGCTATATGCGGGACTACCGGGATAACATTCCCGCCATCCGGCGCATCCTGGTTTCTGGAATGGAAGGCGCACAGGTGCCGCTTTCCCTGGTGACGAAACTGAAGGTTTCCACCGGCGCTCCGGAAATCAGCAGTGAAGGCGGATTATTGCGTTCGCTGGTCTTCCTCAACGTGCGGGGCCGGGACATGGGAGGCTTTGTCAACGAGGCCAAGCAGGTTCTGGAGAAGCAGCTCAAACTGCCTCCCGGCTATTACGTGGTCTGGTCGGGGCAATGGGAGAACCAGGTACGGGCAAAAGCGCGCCTGCAACTGCTGGTGCCGCTGGGAATGCTGATTATCTTCATCCTGCTCTACTTCACCTTCCACTCCGCCCTGGAAGCCAGCATGGTCATGCTCTCGGTGCCGTTCGCCCTGGTGGGGGGCGTTTATCTGGTCAAGGCGCTGGGATACAACATGTCCGTGGCGGTGTGGGTCGGCTTCATCGCCCTGTACGGCATTGCCGTGGAGACAGGGGTTGTGATGGTGATCTACCTGCACGAAGCCCTGGACAAGAAGCTTGTCAAAGGCCCCTGCACAGAGCAGGATATTTATGATGCCACATTCGAAGGTGCGGTCCTCCGTTTGCGGCCCAAGCTGATGACCGTGGCCGTGGCGCTGCTGGGCCTTGTGCCGATCATGTGGTCGTCGGGAACCGGGGCTGACGTCATGAAACCGATTGCCGCACCCATGATCGGCGGAATGATCTCCTCGGCGATCCATGTACTGATCATGACGCCGGTAATATTCGTGCTTATGAAGAAGCGCGATCTGAAGAAAGGAAAACTGAAGTATTCAGGGATGAAACATTGATTTCCCGATCCGAGGCGTCCCTTGCTTGAAAGACCAGAATACGTGACACTTCCATACCTACGCTAGCCTGAAAGGCCTCTGCCTTGGGCGCTTCTAAGGTTAGCAACGATTAGGCGGAGACTTACCTGAAGTGATGATTGTACCGACACTGGCGGCGTTGTGGCCCCGGCTCTTTCAGGCACTTCGGTATTCCAGTGTCACGGATTATGGAAAGGTTTATTTTGCAACATCAACCACAGGAGAACAACGACATGAAAAGCAAGCTCATAATAACAGCAGCAGTTCTGGTCCTCTCTGTCCCTTTGGCAGTTTATGCGGCAGACCACAACCACATGGACATGGGGCATGGCGACCATTCCTCAATGGATATGGGAAAAGTAGCGCACCAGGACGTGGTGGACGGGGTCAAGGTGACGTTCACCATTATAGATTACAAGGGGAAAATGAAAGAAATGGGGATGAAGGAAACTCACCACATTATGGTCATGTTCAAAGACGCCAAGAGCGGCAAAGCACTGACCTCGGGCGAGGTGAAGGTGAAAGTCATGAGCCCGGACAAATCTGAGCAGACAAAAGACCTGATGGAAATGGGGGACGGCTTCGGCTCCGACTTTACGATGCCTGCCAAGGGGAAATACGGGATTATGGCCAAGTTCAAGCTAGCTGATGGAAAAGTGCGGAGTGCCAAGTTCTGGTATACCGTAAAATAGAAATGCCGAGCCAACGAAGATAGCGTTTTGATTTGGAAGTGGAATTACGCTTCCCTGGCTGCGGCCGGCAATGTCACGGTAACCGACGTCCCCTCCCCCAACCTGCTGCTTACGGCTATCGTGCCGCCGTTTGCCTCCATAAGACGCCGGGAAACCACCAAGCCCAGGCCGATCCCCCTGGACTTGGTGGTAAAGAGGGGTTCAAAGAGTTTTTTCATGTTTTCAGGCGCAATTCCCGTCCCGGTATCTTCCACTTCGATTTCTATGTAATTAGAGCCTCTTGCAAAAGTCTTGGAAATCGGCTC
>MTLD01004188.1_pt1 | contig 11384 bp, 6 predicted proteins | sample 1982471 | NCBI WGS metagenome assembly MTLD01 (sample SAMN05712604, study PRJNA340218) | biofilm metagenome | isolation source: sample SPM anode biofilm adapted to -50 mV | place: USA | collected 2012-02-03
TCCCGCGGCGGTTGTCGCGGCAGCTTCCGCCGCGCCGGCCGCGGCCATGGCCTCCGGCCCCGTGCACGCCAGTCCCCGCGCCAAGGCCCTCGCCCGCGAGGAAGGCCTTCCGATCGAGGCTGTCGCGGCCGGCACCGGCCCCGGCGGCCGGATCATCGAACGCGACGTGCAAGCCGCGCTTTCCGCCGGTCCCGGCATGACCGCCTCGGCCAAGGACCTCGCCGTCCTGCGCGGCCTCTACGACGCCGCCAAGACCGGCTCCGGCCTGGGCGGAAGGCTCACCGCCGCCGACCTCGAGGCCGCGAAAGCCGCGCCCGCCGCGGCAGCGGCAACGGCAGCCGCCGCGCAGCCCGCAGCCCCGGCCGCCGCCACACCCGCCTTCCCCGGCCCCTACGAGGACACGCCCATCAGGAGCATCCGCAAGATCATCGCGGACCGCATGATGCACTCCCTGCAGGCCAGCGCCCAGCTCACCTTCAACGCCAGCGCGCCCGCCGAGAAGCTCCTCGCCATGCGCAATCGCCTCAAGAATTCCGACCCCGCCCTCGGCCTCTCCGCCGTGACGATCGGCGACATGGTCGCCTTCGCCGCGAGCCGGGTCCTGGCCAAGTACCCCAAGATCAACGCCCATGTCGTCGACGGAACGGTGCGCGCCTGGAAGAACGTCCACCTCGGCCTCGCGGTCGACACGCCCCGCGGCCTCATGGTCCCCGTGATCCGGAACGCCAACGCGCTCTCCCTGCGCCAGTTCTCCGAGCAGTCCAAGAGCCTGGCCAAGGCCTGCCTGGACGGCGCCGCCAACCCCGACAACCTCTCCGGCTCCACCTTCACCGTGACCAACCTCGGCGCCTTCGGCATCGAGAGCTTCACCCCGATCCTGAACGAGCCCGAGACCGGCATCCTGGGCGTGGACAACATCGCGCCGTGCGCGACCATCGGCCCCGACGGAAAACCGGGCGTCGAGATGCGCATCGGCTTCTCGCTCACCGTCGACCACCGCATCGTGGACGGCGCGGACGCGGCCCGCTACCTCAAGGACCTGGCCGACTACATCGCGAACATCGACATAGTGATGCTCGCCTAAACGGGAGGATGTGCAAAAAAATGGACAAGTACGATGTCATCGTGATGGGCGGCGGACCCGGCGGCTACCTGGCCGCGGAGCGCCTGGCCCACGCCGGCAAGAAAGTCGCCCTCGCCGAGAAGAGCGCCCTCGGGGGCACCTGCCTCAACGTCGGCTGCATTCCCACCAAGACCCTCCTCAATTCGGCCAAGCTCTACGTCCACGCCAAGGAAGGCGCCAAGTTCGGCGTCTCCGCGGAGAACGTAAGCTACGACTGGAAGGCCATGCAGGCCTGGAAGGAAGAGGTCGTCTCCAAGCTCGTGGGCGCCATCGGCCTGACCGAGAAGAAGCTCGGCGTGGACGTGATCGCCGCCGAAGCCAAGCTCCTCGGACCCGGCAAGGTCCAGATCGGCGAAAAAGTTTACGATACTGAACACATTATCGTCGCCACGGGCTCCCTTCCCGTGATGCCGCCGATCCCCGGCTGCCGCGGCAACCCCAACGTCGTGGATTCGACCGGCCTCCTCTCGGTCCCCGAGGTGCCCAAGCGCCTCTGCGTGATCGGCGGCGGCGTGATCGGCGTCGAGTTCGCCAGCCTCTTCTCGGCCCTCGGCTCGACCGTCGAGGTGGTCGAGATGCTCGACGAGATCGTCCCCTTCATGGACAAGGAAGCGGCGCCGATCCTGCGCCGCGGCCTGAAAGGCGTTGCCTTCAACCTCGGCTGCAAGGTCGAGAAAATCGAGGGCGCCACGGTATTCTATAGGAAGAAAGATGGATCCGAGGCAAAATCCGAAGCCGATCTCGTCCTGATGGCGGTCGGCCGCAAGCCCAACGTCGAGGGCTGGGGCGCCAAGGAGGCGGGACTCGACGTCTCGCCCAAGGGCGTCGTGGTCGACGACCGCATGCGCGCCAGCCTGCCCAAGGTCTGGGCAGTGGGCGACGTCACGGGGCGCAGCCTCCTGGCGCACACCGCCTACCGCATGGCGGAAGTGGCCGCCGCCAACATCGTCTCAGGCGAAGCCGCCGCCCGCGGCGAGACGCTCCGCTGGGACGCGATCCCCTGGGCCGTCTACTCCATCCCCGAGGCCGCCGGCATCGGGCTCACCCAGCAGGAGGCCGAGCGGCGCGGCATCGCGATCAAGACCTCGAGCGTGCCCCTGCGCGTCTCCGGCCGCTTCGCCGCCGAGAACGGCTTCGCCGCCCCCGGCACGGCCAAGCTCATCGCCGAAGCCGCCTCGGGCAGGATCATCGGCGTGCATATCGTCGGCGCCTACGCCTCCGAGACCATCTGGGGCGCCTCCGCCGTGATCGAGCAGGAGCTGCGCGTGTCCGACCTGCGCCAGCTCGTATTCCCCCATCCCACGGTTTCCGAAGCCATCCGCGAGGCCGCCTGGGCCATGAAAGACTGAAGGCCGGCGGAGCGCCGGACCTTATCGCGCGATTTTGAAAGCGCAAGGAGATAGACGATGCCTAAATCGATGATAGTGAACCCCGCCGACCTGCGGAAAAGCGGTACCCTCAAGATTGCCCCGATCCCCCTCAACCAGTACAAGCGCGACTTCAAGAAGGAGTCGGCCGCGTTCGGCAAGGCCGGGCTTACGGCCATGCTCCACGACATGATCGCGATCAGGGAATTCGAGAACATGTTGAACTCGATCAAGACGACCGGCGCCTGGAACGGGATCGCCTACAACCACAAAGGCCCCGCCCACCTTTCGATGGGCCAGGAGGCCGCCTCCGTCGGCCAGGCCGCCGCCCTCGATCCCGAGGACTTCATCTTCGGCTCGCACCGCAGCCACGGCGAGATCCTCGCCAAGTGCTTCTCCGCCTCGCGCAAGATGGCCCCGGCCGCCCTCGAGGCGACGATGAAGGGCTTCCTCGACGGCGAGACGCTCCGCTACGCCGAGAAGATCGCCTACGGCGACCTCTCCTCGCTGGCCGAGAACTTCATCCTCTTCGGCACCCTCGCCGAGATCTTCGCCCGCAAGGCGGGCTTCACCAGGGGCCTGGGCGGGTCCATGCACGCCTTCTTCACGCCCTTCGGCTCCATGCCGAACAACGCCATCGTCGGCGGCTCGGCGGACATCGCCACCGGCGCGGCCCTCTACAAGCGCATCAACAAGAAGCCCGGCATCGTCGTGTCCAACATCGGCGACGCGGCCATGGGCTGCGGTCCCGTCTGGGAGGCCATGACCCTGGCCGCCATGGACCAGTACCGGACCCTCTGGCCCGAATCGGCCGGCGGCTCGCCCCCCATCCTCTTCAACTTCTTCAACAACTTCTACGGCATGGGCGGCCAGACCCTGGGCGAGACCATGGGCTACGGCGTCCTGGCCCGCGTCGGCGCCGGCGTCAATTCCGAGTCCATGCACGCCGAGCGCGTGGACGGCTACGATCCCCTGGCGGTCGCCGAGGCCGTCGCCCGCAAGAAGAAGCTCCTCCTCGAGGGCCGCGGCCCCGTCCTCCTCGACACCATCACCTACCGCTTCTCCGGCCACTCGCCCTCCGACGCCTCCAGCTACCGCACCAAGGACGAAGTCGAGCTCTGGCAGAAGAACGATTCCATCGAGGACTTCTCCGCCTACCTCGTCGCCAACAAGGTCCTGGGCGCGGCCGATGTCGACGCCATGCGCGCCGCCTTCGACGAAAAGCTCACCGCCGTGCTCAAGCTGGCCACGGACGAGGCGGCCTGCCCGCGCGTCGACGGCGCCTTCATCGAGTCGGTGATGTTCTCCAACGGCAAGGTCGAGAAGTTCGACGACCGCGAGCCCGAGCTGCTCCAGCCCTTCGCGGAGAACGCCCGCGTCAAGTCGATCGCCGGCAAGATCCGCAAGGCCACCGACGCCGAGGGCAAGCCCGTCTCCAAGAACAAGATGTACCAGTACCGCGACGCCCTCTTCGAGGCGCTCGCGCACCGCTTCGCGATCGACCCGACCATGGCGGCCTGGGGCGAGGAGAACCGCGACTGGGGCGGCGCCTTCGCCGTCTACCGCGGCCTCACCGAGGCGCTTCCCTACAACAGGCTCTTCAACTCCTCGATCTCCGAGGGCGCCATCGTCGGCTCCGGCGTCGGCTACGCCCTCTCCGGCGGCCGCGCCGTGGTCGAGCTCATGTACTGCGACTTCCTCGGGCGCGCCGGCGACGAGATCTTCAACCAGGTGTCCAAGTGGCAGTCCATGTCGGCGGGCATCCTCAAGATGCCGCTCACGGTCCGCGTGTCGGTGGGCAACAAGTACGGCGCCCAGCACAGCCAGGATTGGGCCGCCCTCGTCGCCCACATCCCCGGCCTCAAGGCCTATTTCCCCGCCACGCCCTACGACGCCAAGGGCATGATGAACATGGCCCTGCGCGGCACCGATCCCGTCATCTTCTTCGAAAGCCAGCTCCTCTACGACATCGGCGAGCAGTTCGCCCCCGACGGCGTGCCGGAAGGCTACTACGAGATCCCCGAGGGCGAGCCCGCGGTCAGGAAGCAGGGCAAGGACATCACGATCGTCACCCTGGGCGCCACGCTCTACCGCGCGATGGACGCCGCCAAGGTCCTCGAGGAGAAATACGGCCTCTCGGCCGAGGTCATCGACCTCCGCTTCGTGGCGCCGCTCAACTACGGCGTCCTCCTCGACTCGGTCAAGAAGACCGGCCGCATGATCCTGGCCTCCGACGCCGTCGAGCGGGGCTCCTTCCTCCACACGGTCGCCTCCAACGTCCAGGCGCTCGCCTTCGACTATCTGGACGCGCCGGTCGCCGTGGTCGGCTCCCGAAACTGGATCACGCCGGCCGCCGAGCAGGAAGCCCTCTTCTTCCCCCAGAAGGAGTGGATCATCGACGCCATCCACGAGCGCGTGCTGCCCCTGGCCGGCCACGTTCCCACCACGGTCCAGACCGACGGCGAGCTCGTCCGCAGGGCGAGGCTCGGCGTCTAGGCCGCGGCCGCGCCGGAGCGAACCTATGCACGAAGCGATCAACGATTTCGCGGCCAGCCCCGAAGAGAGGCTCGCCGCCCTCGCGGCTTTCGCCTCAGCGCCGGGGTTCGCCCCGGCCGGGCGGGCGACGGCTGGCGCGGGCGCGGCGGCCGATGCTGGCGCCGCGGCCAAGGCTGGAGCCGCGGCGGCAAAGGCTGGCGCGGCTGCAAACGGCTCCGCCGCGGGGCGGCCCGCGGCCGCTTTCCCGTCCGCCGCCGCTTTCCCGTCCGCCGCCGAGGAATCCAACAACCATATCCACACGATCTACAGCTTCAGCCCCTACGCGCCGGCGGCGGCCGCGCTCGGGGCGTGGAAGGCCGGCCTCACCGTGGCCGGCTCGGTCGACCACGACTCGCTGGCCGGCGCGGCCGAGATGCGCGCGGCCTGCGCCCTCCTCGGCTTGGGCGCGGTGACGGGCTTCGAGATCCGCGCCTATATGCATTCGCCCGCGGAAGCGGCGGCGGGCGGCGCGGCGGCGGCCTTCGCCTCGCGCAAGATCAACAACCCCGACTCCGCCGGCATCATCTACATGACCGTCCAGGGCGTTCCTGCCCAGGCGGCCGGCGAGGTGGCCGAATTCCTCGCTCCCGTCAGGGAACGCCGGCTCGCCCGCACCGCCGCGATGGCGGGGAGGGCGAACGGCATCCTCAAGCGCGCCGGCCTCGCGCCCTTCGATTTCGAACGGGACGTCGTCGGGCGATCCAAGTTCGCCCAGGGCGGCACCGTGACGGAACGCCACCTCCTCGCCGCCATGGCGGAGGCCCTGATCGCCGGCTTCGGCCGCGGCGAGGCCCTCGCCGCCGGCCTGGAATCGAAGCTGGGCCTCGCCCTCAAGGCCAAAACCCGCGCGACCCTCTCCGACCCCGCCAATCCCTACCTGGTCTACGACCTCCTCGGCATCCTCAAGGCCGAATTCTTGCCCAGCTTCTTCATCCAGCCCACGGACGAGTGCGTCCTGGCGCGGGACGCCTGCGCCTTCGCGCGGTCGATCGGCGCCATCCCCGCCTACGCCTACCTGGGCGATGTGGGCGAGTCCCCCACCGGCGACAAGAAGGCCGAGAAGTTCGAGGACGATTTCCTCCCCGAGCTTTTCGCTGAGCTCAAGGATATCGGCTTCCTGGCCGTGACCTACATGCCGCCGCGCAACACCGCCGCCCAGCTCGCCCGCGTGCGCGAGCTCTGCCGCGAGTTCAGCTTCATGGAAATTTCCGGCGTGGACATCAACCAGCCGCGGCAGTCCTTCAACTGTCCCGAGCTGCGCCGCCCGGAGTTCGCCCACCTCAACGCGGCGACCTGGGCAATGGTCGCCCACGAGGCCCTCTCGACGGCGAACCCGGATCTGGGGCTCTTCGCCGAGGCCAATCCCCATGCGGCCCTGGACCTCGAGGAGAGGATAGCCCTCTACGCCAAGGCGGGCCTCGATCTGGGCCGCGCCGGCCTGGATCCACGGGAGGTCGCCGACAGGCTCCTGAAAGGAAGGTACGAATAATGAATGTTTTGAACGATGCCCTGATCGCCCCGCTGGTGCGCGGCCTCTTCCTCGAGGCGACGAAAGGTCCCGTGATCGTCGCGGCGGCGGCTGGCGGAGCCGCTGCGAGCGCAGCCGCGCGCTTCTCCCTCGCGCTGCCCGATTCCGCGCTCAATGCGGAGGGCGCCCTTGACGAAGCGGCCGCGGCCGCCGCGCTCAAGGCGGCTTTCGGCTCAAGTCTGGCCGCGGGCGCTAAAGTCGCGCCGCCCTCGCTGGTCGAGGTGTCCCTCGGCGGCGAGCGTTGCTCCTATCTGGTTTCCGGCCCCGAATCGATTCCCGGCATTCCTCCCGCGGCCCTGTCGGGCGCCGCGGCCTCCCGTTCCGCCGATCCCGCCGCGGCAAACTCCGCCCTCGGCCGCGCGGCCGTCGTAGCGGGCAAGGTCGCCCTCGTCACCGGCGGCGCCCAGGGCTTCGGCGCCGAGATCGTCCGGGGCCTCGCCGCCTCGGGCGCCTTCGTCTACATCGCCGACATGAACCTCGCGGGCGCCGAACGGCTCGCCGACGAGCTCAACGCCGCCTCGGGCGGCCTCCGCGCCTCCGCGGTGGCGGTCAACGTCTCCGACGAAGCCTCCGTGGCCGCGATGTTCGACCGGATCGCCGCGGCGACGGGCGGCCTCGACCTCATCGTGTCGAACGCGGGCATCGTCAGGGCGGGCTCGGTGCTGGAACAGGACGAGAAGAGCTTCCGCCTCGTCACGGACGTCAACTACGTCGCCTTCTTCCTCGTCGCCAAGCACGGCGGGCGCCTCCTCGCGCGCCAGCGCCGCACGGCTCCCCGCTGGCTCACGGACATCGTGCAGATCAACTCGAAGTCCGGCCTCGAGGGCTCCAACAAGAACGGCGCCTACGCGGGCTCGAAGTTCGGAGGCCTCGGCCTCGTGCAGAGCTTCGCGCTGGAGCTGGTCGCGCACGGCATCAAGGTGAACGCGATCTGCCCCGGCAATTTCCTGGACGGGCCGCTCTGGTCGGACCCCGTCAAGGGCCTCTTCGTGCAGTATTTCAATTCCGGCAAGGTGCCGGGCGCCACGTCGATCGCCGACGTGCGCGCCTACTACGAGGGCAAGGTCCCGATGGGGCGGGGCGCCACCGGCGCCGACGTCATGCGGGCCCTCTACTACATCGTGGAGCAGGAGTACGAGACGGGCCAGGCCCTGCCGGTCGCCGGCGGCCAGGTGATGCTCAACTAGATCGCGCAACGTTTCGCGGCGGCGCCGCCGGACCGTGGACGGCGCCGCCGGGCGGGCCGCGCCCCGCGCGGCGCCGGTTGAGCGTTGCGCGATTTTGGAGGCAGCATGGGAAAGACGATAGCCGTCATCGACATCGGGATGACGAACAAGAAAGTCGCGATCTACGACAGGAGCCTCGGCCTCGTCGGGATCAGGAAGCGAATCTTCGAGCCGAAGCTCGCGGGCGGCGTCGAGGCCCACGACCTCGCCGGCATGGAGGCGTGGTTCCTCGAAACGTTGCGCGATTTTGCTCGCGAGTCGGACATCGGCGCCGTCGCGGTGACCACGCACGGCGCGACCTTCGTGTGCGCCGACGCGGCGGGGAATCCCGTGGCGCCCTGCCTCTTCTACACGCACGAGCCGGGCGGGGAATTCCAGAAGCGCTTCTACGACATGGCCGGCGATCCGCGCGAGCTCCAGGCGGAAACGGGAACGCCCAACTTCTCCGCCCTCATCAACCCCGCCAAGGGGCTCTTCCTCCTCAAGGAGCTGTATCCGTCCGAGTTCGATTCCGCCGCCCTGGTCCTGCCCTATCCCCAGTACTGGGGCATGCGGCTCACCGGCAAAGCGGGCGTCGAGGGCACCTTCATCGGCTGCCACACCTACCTCTACGACTGGAAGCGCGGCGGATACTCCTCGGTCGCGGAAAAGCTCGGCATCGCGGAGAAGCTGCCCTTCCCCCTCAAGGATTCCTGGGAGGTGCTGGGCACCGTCACGCCCGAGGTCGCCGCGGCCACGGGGCTCAAGCCCGACACGATCGTCACCATGGGCATCCACGACTCCAACGCCTCCCTCCTGCCCTACCTGGTCAAGGATTCCGGCACCGACTTCGTGGTGAACTCGACCGGCACCTGGTGCGTCCTCATGCATCCGCAGGACAAGTATGGATTCGCGCCGGAGGAGCTGGGCAAAGTGGTCTTCTTCAACCGCTCCGCCTACAACAAGCCCGTGAAAACCGCCATTTTCCTGGGCGGCAAGGAATACGAGGTCTGGACGGGCTTCTTCGGAGCGAAGCCCGGCGCGGCGGCTTCGGACGCGGCGCCCGCGAACGCCGCCCCAGCCGCCGCCCCCGGCGCCGCGCCCGCCGGCAAACCGGCCGCTCCCGCCGCTCCGGCTCCGGCCCTCTACGCCAGGATACTGGCCGAGCGCTCGGCTTTCATTCTTCCCGAGATCGTGCCCGGTTCGGGCCAGTTCCCCGGCTCGATCCCCCAGGCCATCGAAGCCGGCCGCCGCTACAGGCTCGCCGACATCGAAGCGGGGCGCGCCAGGCCCGCCTTCATGGACGACCCGGCCGCGGCGGAGGCCGTCCTCAACCTCTCCTTGGCTCTGCAGACCATGGTCGCGCTCGAGCGCGCCGGGCTCGCTCCGGGGCAGACGATCTTCACCGAGGGCGGCTTCCGCAACAACCGCGACTACAACGCCATCCTCGCGGCCGCCCTGCCGTCCAACCCCGTCTACCTCACCGACATGAGCGAGGCGACCTCCTTCGGCGCGGCGCTCACGGGGCTTGCCGCCCTCGAGGGCACGACGCCCTCGGCCCTCGGCGGGCTTTTTTCCATCGCGCGCATCCCCGCGGAGCCGATGCCCGGTCTCGCGGATTTCGCGGCCTACCGCGAAAAGTGGCTCGCGTTGATCGCCGAGGCCAGGTGAGGGCGGGCGGGCCGCGGCACGGGGTGACGGGGGACGCTGCCGAGGCAGCCGCGCACAGGCAGGCGCCGCTTGCGCCGCCGCCGCGTCCCTGGCCGCCCGCGCCCTTGTTCAGTATGTTTATAGAGCGAGATTTGAATTAAAGGAGCATTGCGAATGAAGACGAAAGCGGTCCGCATATATGGCGTCAACGACCTCAGGCTCGAGGAATTCGAGCTTCCCGAAATCAAGGACGACGAGATCCTCGCCGAAGTCGTCTCCGACTCGATCTGCATGTCCAGCCACAAGCTCGCCATGCAGGGCGACGCGCACAAGCGCGTCCGCGGGCCGCTGGCCAAGGAGCCGGCGATCATCGGCCACGAGTTCTGCGGCAGGCTCGTCAAGGTCGGCGCGAAATGGTCGGGCCGGTTCAAGGAAGGCGACAAGTTCGCCATCCAGCCCGCCATCAACTACCAGGGCACGCTCTGGGCGCCCGGCTACTCCTATCGCCACATCGGCGGCGACGCCACCTACATCGTCATCCCCTCCGAGGTGATGGAGATGGGCTGCCTCCTGCCCTACAAGGCCGACGCCTTCTTCATGGGCTCGCTCTCCGAGCCGATGTCGTGCATCGTCGGCGCCTACCACGCCCAGTACCACACCAAGCCGGGCTCCTACGAGCACTCCATGGGCATCGTACCCGGCGGCGGCCTGGCCCTCCTGGCTTCCGTCGGCCCCATGGGCATGGGCGCCATCGACTACGCCATCCACGCCGGACGCAAGCCCGGACGCATCGTCGTCACCGACATCGACGACGCGCGCCTCAAGCGCGCCGCTTCCCTGATCACCGTGGAGGAGGCCCGGAGGAACGGCATCGAGCTGATCTACGTGAACACCAAGGACATCCCCGACCCGGTCGCCCACCTGGTGTCGCTCAACGGCGGCAAAAAGTTCGACGACGTCTTCTGCTTCGCGCCGGTCAAGCCGGTCGTCGAACTGGCGGACAAGCTCCTCGGCCAGGACGGCTGCCTGAATTTCTTCGCCGGCCCCAACGACTCCGCCTTCTCGGCGTCGCTCAACTTCTACGACGTGCACTACGCGGCGCACCACCTCGTGGGCACCTCGGGCGGCAACACCGACGACATCGTCGAATCGCTGGCCATGATGGCTTCGCGCGCCCTCAAGCCCGAGGTGATGATCACCCACATCGGCGGCCTGAACGCCGTGGCCGAGACCACGATCAACCTGGACAAGATCCCCGGCGCCAAGAAGCTGATCTACACGCACAAGAAGCTCGACCTGGTCGCGATCGCCGATTTCGCCGAGCGCGGCAAGTCGGATCCCTTCTACGCCGAGCTCGCCCGCCTCACCGGGGCCAACGACGGACTCTGGTGCAAGGCGGCCGAGGACTACCTCCTCGCGAACGCGCCCTCGATCTAGCCGGCCCGCTCTCGATCGCGGAAAAGATGAGCCCCGCGGCGCGCGCCGCGGGGTTTTTTGCCATTTGGACAGTTTATGCGGATGTCGCTTTAGGGTATACTCGCCTTGAAATGATCTTAAAAAAGCTCTTGGCCGTATTTTTCTCCACGCTCGCCATCGCGGCGGCGTGGGCTGTCCCCGGAGCCAACCATGCCCTCAATGAAGCGTCGCCCGCGGCCATCGACCTCGGGGCGGGAGCCGACATCTACTTCAACGCCGATCCCTCCCTCACCATAGCCGATGTGGGCTCCGGAGCGCTGGACGAACGCTTCACACCGGCTTCCGGGCGCCTCCTGTGGGTGGGCCGCGACGCTCCCGCCGCCTGGCTCCGCTTTTCGGTTCCCGATGCCGAGGGCGGCGCGGACATCCCTCGCCAGTGGATTCTCGCCGTCAAACCGAGCTTCTCCATCATCCTCGACCACGCCGACCTCTACATCCCGAAGGCGGACGGCGGCTACGCGGAAATCGACTCGGGCGCCCTCGCCGCCGAGCGGGCGGGC
>MTLD01001621.1_pt4 | contig 11372 bp, 9 predicted proteins | sample 1982471 | NCBI WGS metagenome assembly MTLD01 (sample SAMN05712604, study PRJNA340218) | biofilm metagenome | isolation source: sample SPM anode biofilm adapted to -50 mV | place: USA | collected 2012-02-03
GCCGCCGCGGGCGCGGTGGCGGCGTTCAGCGCCGCGGTCCACTGGCCCTTGAGCTCTTCCAGCATGCCGAAGACCTGGTGGCCTTCAGGATAGCTCTTCTTGAAGTATTCCTCGGCCTTGGCCAGGGTGGCGAGGGCTTCGGTCATGATCTCCGCGGTCTGTCCCTTCTCGCCCAGGAGAAGCGCGCGGTAGAAGTACAGGGCCGCCATGTGATCGTCGGTGCCGCCCTTGGCGGTCGCGCGGTCGAGGTAGTTGAAGCCCGAATCGAAATCCTCGGCGGAAAGCCAGGTGGAGATCAGCGAGCGGATGACGTCGGGGTTGCCGGGGAAGGCCGCGGTGACGGCATCGGCGGCGGCGTCGGCGGCGGCCTTGTCGCCGAGCTGGACGGCGACGACGTGGCGGATCAAGCCGGGCACGTACTCCTCGGGGAATTTCTTCTCGAAGGAGTCCACATACTTTCCGAGGGTTTCCTTGTCGTTGGCGGCCAGGCCGGCCTTGATCGCGGCGATGTAGGCGTTGTTGATCTGTTCGGTGTCCTCGGAGGAGGCGATGATCTTATCCACGAGGGGGAAGACTTCGGCGAAGTTCCCCATCGAGAAATAGGCGTCGGCGAGGCGGAGGGAAAGGGCGTTGCTGTCGGGAGCGAGTTCCAGAGCCTTCTTCAGGATGGAGACTGCAGCGTCGAAGCGCTCCATGGCGACGAGGATCTGGGACTGGCGGTCGAGCGTTTCGGCCGTGTAGGTGTCGTAGGCGAAGGCGCGTTCGTAGCCCTCGGCGGACTTGGCGAGGATTGCGGCGTCCTCCTCCATCCACTGGCCCTGGTAGCTGGTCCAGACCACGTAGTAGAAATCGCCGAGCATCATCGAGAGGACGGGCGGCAAAGCCCCGCCCTTGGCCTCGATCGCCTTGGCGAGATCGGCGGGATTGAATTCGACGGGATCCTCGATCGCGACGCCCTCGGACCGGACGGTTTCGAGGTCCTGGCCCTCGGCGAGGTCGATGAAGCCGAAGACGGTGTGAAGCGTGGTCTGGGCGTAGCCGTCGAGGGCGAGACTTATCTTCTTCGCGAGGATGTAGGGATTGGCGCCGGCGGCGTCGTAGGCGGACAGGGCCTTCCAGGCGGAGAGCCATTTCCCGGCCTTGGCCAGGGCGTCGGCGTTGGCGAGGACTTCGCGGTCGGCCGCGGGGGCGTCGGCGTAGAAGTCGGGCGCGGCTGCCGCGGGCTGGGCGACAGGCTGGGCTGCCGGAACGGCGGCGGGCGTCTCGGCGGCGGGCGTCTCGGGAGCGGCGACGGCGGGCGCCGCCGGCTGCGCCTGTTCGGCGGTCTGGGCGAACGCGAATCCGCCGGCGGCGGCGAAGAGCGCCAGCGCTGCCGCGACCCTGAATGCGGACAGTATGGTTTTAGAAGAGGAGTTCATGTTTTCTCCTTGATGCTGCGATAGGCAGCCTTGGGCGGCCTTTCAGCGTGATTGCTCGAATATACCACGGCGGAAGGGCCTTGGCATACTCCATATTGAACAAAGCTGCCCCGGTTTTGTATCATGCCTTCGCTTCGAATTTCTTCGCGACGCGACAGGATAAACTATGGCAGCACACCGACGGGACACGACGCTCATGCGGCGCATGGACGCGCTCGAGACGATCTACGCGCGAATCGAGCGGGAGCATGCGGCCTTCAGGCGATCAGCGGCCGAACGCGGAAAACCGGTAGCCTGTCCGCAGCGCTGCGGAAACTGCTGCGTCCATTTCGTTCCCGACGCCATGCCCATCGAGGCCGACCGCCTCGCCCTCTTCCTACTCACCGAGCGCCCGGCGACGATCGACCTCTTTTTCGCGCGGCGGGAGGATTCCCGCGCCAGGGGCGCCGCTTGTCCCTTCTGGGACGAATCGAAGCCGGGCGAGAACTGCATGGTCTACCCGGGCAGGCCCCTCATCTGCCGGCTCTTCGGTTTCTCCTCGATACTGAACAAGTCTGGCGAGCCCGCCTTCGCGCTCTGCCACGGCATGCCGGCCGTTCCCGGGGAGGCGGTCAGGCATTTCGCCGGCGAGGTCCGCATGACCGAGCTCTTCGGGGCGGTCCCCCCGCCCATGGCCGACTTCTCCGGCGAGATCGTCGCGCTGGATCCCTCCGAGGCGGGACTGCGGTCCTCCATCCTGGACGCCCTCCCCTCGGCCCTCGCGCGAGTCGCCCTCGTGCTCAAGCTCGGCGCCGAGGAGACCGTTCCCGACGCCGATCGCCCGAGCGTCGATTCCATGGCGGCGAGCTGAGCCGCGGAATTACGAAGCGCCGCGACGTTTGCGGCGCGGAGATTCGCGCTTGCAAAAATACCCGGGCGGCTATAGGGTATAGTCGCCCGGAAACGAAACCAGCATGAAAAAATACCTTGTACTCGCCGGCAACATCGGCGCCGGAAAATCTACCCTCGTGAGCCTCCTGGCGGAGAAGCTCGATTTCGCGCCCTACTACGAGCCCGTCGCCGAAAACCCCTTCCTGAAGGATTTCTACGCCGACATGAAGCGCTGGGCCTTCCACTCCCAGGTGTTCTTCCTCACCAGCCGGGCCAAAGGGCACAGGGACCTCGTCGCCGACCCGCGCTCCGTGGTCCAGGACCGTTCCCTCTACGAGGACGCCGAGGTGTTCGCCAGGAATCTCTTCGCGCAGGGCGCCATGGGAGCCGAGGAATGGGCCACCTATCAAGAACTCTACCGGACCCTGGCCTCGATCCTCCCTCCGCCCGATCTCGTGATCTACATCCGCGCCTCGGTGACGACCCTGCGGAATCGGATCGCCAAGCGCGGCCGCGACTTCGAGACAAATATCCCCGACGCCTACCTGCGGGGCCTGAACGCCCTCTACGAGGAGTGGATCCAGTCCTTCACCCTGGCGCCCGTGCTCACCATACCCGGGGACAGGCTCGATTTCGTCGACGATTCGCACGACCTCGACTGCATCGTGAACACGGTGCGGCGGCGGCTGCAGGACAAGCAGTCGCTCCTCTTTCCGTATGAAATGTAAGGTTTTACTAAGCTGATCGGCGGAGCGCGGCAAAAGCGCGCGGCCGGCCCTCGGCCCCGTTCAGCTTTCCCAGCGCGAGAGGATTTGCAGGTAGCGTTCCTTCACTTCGCCCACGACATTCTCCCAGGTCCGGCACAGCGTCTTCTGCGCTTGCGCCGCAATGGCCGCCCTCGCCTCGCCGTCGTCGAGCGCGGCGAGCACCGTGGAGGAAAAAGCTTCCAGGCTGTTCTCCGAGAGATAGCCGTTCTCCCTGTCGTGGATGACCTCGGCCGCCGTCGCGCCGCGGATGAGAACGGCCGGCGTCTTGTTCGCCGCCGCCTCGCGCACCACGAGCGGGGCATTGTCGTAGAGCGACGGGAACAGGAACAGGTCGCCTCGCGCGTAGATCGACTGGAGGATCTCGCGGTCGTACACGACATCGTGGAAGATGACCTTGTCCTCGATGCCGAGCGAGTGGGCGAGCTGCTGAAGATAGGGCTTGGCATAGCCCTTGCCGACGAAGACCATCCTGAAATCGGGTTTCGCCGCCATGATGGCCGGGAGGGCTTTCATCAGGAATTCAAGATTCTTCTCCAGAACGTGCTGGCCGACGTAAAGCCCGACGGGGATCCCCTCGGGAAGCCCCAGATGCTCGGCGCCCTTCTTCCGATAAGGCTCGATATCGGCGGGAGGGACCATGTCGATCCCGTTCTCCATCACCTCGTACGGTCCCTTGTAGCCGTATTCGCGCAAGGTGAGGGCCACCGACTCCTGGGGCACCCACACGTGGTCAACGCTGTAGTAGAAATCGATCACGCGCTTCATCTGCTCGTCGACGATGGACTTGAAGCCGAAAATGCGTTCGAAATCGTCCCTGTACTTGGAGTGGAAGGTGGCGACGATCGGGATGTGCCGCTCCTTGGCGACGCGCTTGGCGAGGAGGCCCGCGGCGAAAGGCGAATGGGCGTGCACGATGTCGAAGTCCCTCGCCTTGAGCTGGAATTGCAGCCGCAGATCGAGTTCGGGCAGGCCGATGCGGTAGGGAGGCCGAACGATGGTCGACATCGAGAGGAATCGGATCACCGGAAAAGACTCGTTGTCTTTATAATTCGGCATGAAGGGCGTGACCACCGATGTCGGCCCCAGGAGCTTGTTCAGCCACAGCGCATAGTTCCGGACGGTGATCGTCACGCCGTCCATGATGGGAATGTATCCGTCGTTGAAAAGTCCTGTCCTGACTCGATTCATGGGAAAAAACATATCTCTTTGGACTCTGAATGTCAATTCAAGCGGGTTTTGGTCGCCGCCGCGGATTCAGCGGCCGGGGAATTGCCTCGGCGCGGTGGTTTTTACTACTTTCTAGCTAGCGATTTATCGCAGGAGGATTACTATGGCAACCATCACATTCAAAGGCAATCAAGTTCAAACTTCAGGGAACCTGCCCGCGGTGGGCGCGGCGGCTCCCGGCTTCTCGCTCACCCGCGGCGACCTCGCCGATGTCGGCCTCGCGGACTTCGCCGGAAAGGTGAAGATATTGAATATCGTACCCAGCCTGGACACCGGCGTCTGCGCCGCCAGCGCCCGCGCCTTCAACAAGGCCGCCGAAAACCTCGGCGGCGTCGTCGTGCTCACGATCAGCCGCGACCTGCCCTTCGCGCAGAAGCGTTTCTGCGAGGCCGAAGGCATCAAGGCCGTGGTGCCCCTCTCCGAGCTGCGCGATCGACGGTTCGGCGGGGAATACGGCGTCGAAATGACGAGCGGCCCCCTCGCCGGGTTACTTTCGCGCGCGGTCGTCGTTTTGAATAGGGAGAACGTCGTCGTCTACACGCAACAGGTGCCCGAGATCGCCCAGGAACCCGACTACGCGGGAGCGCTGGCCGCCGCGAAAGCGGCCCTCTGATCGCCGCGCCGCCGGGAAGCGGGGCCGAAGCCGGCCCGATAACTCTGGAAGGAACCGATGGATAAGAAGAAGATCCTTGTAACGATGCTCGAAACCGGCTTTGGCCACAAATCCCCCGCCATGGCGGTTCAGGAATCGCTCATCGCGCTGGCCGGCGACCAGGTCAACGTCGATGTCGTCGATTTCGCCCAGGAAAGCGGCGCCTACCGCGACGATCTCGCGATCAAGGGGTCCTGGGACCTCGCGCTCGCCTTTCCGCTGTCGGCGCGCATCGGCTACCTCCTGGTGGAGATGAGCGGCAAGAATAAGAAATACATCGACGTGCTCTTCCGCGAATTCGTGATCAAGGGCATCGATTACATCGATCGCTACAAGCCCGACATCATCTTCTCCACCCACCCCCTCACGCTCTACGTGGCGGTGAGGGCGCGGGAAGTGCTCGGGGCGAAATTCAAGGTCGCCGCCTATGTGGTCGACCCCTTCGACGGGTATTCCTGGTGGGCCAACGAGGGGGCGGACGCCCTCCTGGTGGCTTCGCAGGAATCGCGGGACAGGCTTGTCGCGCACGGCGTGCGCCCCGAGATCATCCACCAGTTCGGCTTTCCCATCAAGAAAGCGTTCTTCGACTTGCGGCCGCACGACGGCGAATCTTTGAGGAAGCTCGGCCTCGATCCCGACCGGCTGACCCTGCTGATAAGCGCCGGCGCCCAGGGAATCGGCAATATCTATTTCTTCGCCGAACTCCTCTATCTCACCAAGACGCCGGTCAACCTCATCGTGGTCGCGGGGAAGAACAAGACCACGAAGCGCCGCTTCGACACGCTCAAGCGCGCCATCCCCTCGCGCACGGGCCTGGTGTCGCTGGGCTACGTCACGAACATGAACGAGCTGATGAGCATCTCGGACGCCATCGTCGGAAAGGCCGGCGCCTCCACCGCGATGGAGGCCTTCTTCATGGGCAAGCCCTTCATCTTCACCGAATGGGCGACCTACAACGACCGCTACATCATCCAGTTCGCGAAAAAATACAAGATCGGCTGGTACGCGCCCTATCCGCTCGTGTTCGCCAACCTGATCAAGCGGCTGAGCGAAGGCGGCGAGCTGCTGGATTACACGAAAAACCTCGAGCGCCTGGCCATGGAACCCGGAACTGACGACGTCGCCCGCTACCTGCTCGGCATGCTCGGCGTGGAGCCCGCGCAGGGGGCCGCGGAGGCGGCCATCGCGGAGGCTGAGGCCGGAGCGTCTGAGGTGCGGACGGTCGCCTCTCAAGCGCCGGCCGGGTCGGAAGCCACGTCGCAGACCGAACCGCCCGACACCGCGAGGAGCTGGGCGTAGGTCATCGGCACGCCGGTCGAGTTGGTGCCGGCGGCGGGAAAGATTTTTTCCCACTGCGCCAGGCTTTCGTCTATGTAGACGGGAATGCCGGAAACGCCGAAGGGGCAGACGCCGCCGGGCCAGAAGCCGGTGAGGGCGAAGGTCTCCTCGGCGCTCGTCATGGACATTTTCTCGCCGCATAGCCGCTTGATCTTCCCCGAGGAAATTTTCTTGTCGCCCGCGCAGACGATCATGACCGCGCGTCCGGAGGAGCCTTTGAAAAGGAGGCTCTTGGCGATCTGGCCGACTTCGACGCCTATCTTGGCTGCCGCGGATTCCGCGGTGGGGGTGGAGCCTTCCTCGAACTCGAGCGCCGAGAGTCCGGCCGCGTCGAGAACGGCTTTTACTTTGTCAGGTATCATAGCCGCACATGATGGCATTCCGCCGCGGCGCGGTCAAGGTTTGGCGCGGCCGGCGGCGGCGGAACAGGCAACCGCCGCGGCAGCGGAGGCCGCGCCTTGATGGGCAGCGGCGGCGAAAGTCCGCGCGTGTCGGGAGGGCAGCGTGAGGCGCCGAGGCGCCCGCGGCCCGCGGGCGCCTCGGCGCCGCCCTCCGGCACAATGCTCAGGAAAGTCCCGTGATGAGGCCCGTGGCCGTGTCGATATCCATGCCCATGTAGCCCGGCAGGGAAGGCAGGCCCGGCATGGTGGTGATCTCGCCCGAAAGCGGATAGATGAAGCCCGCGCCCGCCGCGAGGCGGAGGTCGCTCACCTGGAAGGCGTAGCCCTTAGGGACATTTTTGAGCGCCGGGTCGTGCGAGAGCGAGTACTGTGTCTTGGCCATGCAGATCGGCAGGTTGCCGTAGCCCAGCTCGGAGTAGGTATCGATCGCCGCCTCCGCATCGGCCGAATATTCCACGCGGTCGGCGCCGTAGACTTCGCGCGCGAGGGCGCCGATCTTGTCCTTGATCGACGCTTCGAGGGGGTAGAGGAAGGTCGGCGCGGATGGCGCCGCGGCCGCGGCCTCGACCGCGCGCGCGAGCTCCGCCGCGCCCTCGCCGCCCGATGCCCAGTTTTTCGTGACCACGGCGCCGCTGGCGCCGGCGGCGAGGGCGGCTTCCACGATCAGCCCATGCTCGGCCTCGGTGTCGCCGGGGAATGAATTGATGGCCACGACGGCCGGCAGCCCGAATTTCCGGATGATGGCGAGGTGCGCCCTCAGGTTGTCGAGCCCCTTCCCGAGAAGGGCCAGATCCTCGTGCGTGTAGGCCGCGGCGAGGGGCTTGCCCGGCGTGACCTTGGGCCCGCCGCCGTGCATCTTGAGCGCCCTGACCGTCGCCACGAGGACGACGGCGTCCGGCATCATGCCGGAGGCGCGGCACTTAATGTCCATGAATTTTTCAAAGCCCATGTCGGCGCCGAATCCCGATTCCGTCACCACGTAGTCCGCCACCCGGCTGGCCATGTCGTCGGCCAGGATCGAGGAGTTGCCGTGGGCGATGTTCGCGAACGGCCCCGCGTGGACGAAGGCCAGCTGCTCCTCCAGGGTCTGGAGGATGTTCGGCTTGAGCGCGTCCTTCATGAGGATGGTCATGGCGCCCGCCACCTTGAGGTCCTCGGCCGTGATGGCCTTGCCCGATCGGTCCAGGGCGACGACGATCCTGCCCAGCCGCGCGCGGAGGTCGGCCAGGCTCGTCGCGAGGGCGAGCACCGCCATTACCTCGCTGGCGACCGAGATGTCGAAGCCCGTCTCGCGCAGGGGGCCGTTCTCGAGGCCGCCCATGCCGACCAGAATTTTGCGCAGGACGCGGTCGTTCATGTCCATGACGCGCCGCCAATTCACGTTGAAGGGGTCGATGTTGAGCTTCTTGAGGCCGAGCTTCTCGAAATAGGCGTCCGACCAGCGGCTCTCGTGGTACATGCGCGCGTCGAGGGCGGTCGCGCAGAGGTTGTGCGCGGCGCTCACGGCGTGGATGTCGCCGGTGAGGTGGAGGTTGAAGTCGGCCATGGGCACGATCTGGCTGTAGCCGCCGCCCGCCGCCCCGCCCTTGATGCCGAAGGTCGGCCCCATGGAGGGCTGTCGGATCGTGGCGACCGCCTTTTTGCCTATGGCGCCGAAGCCCTGGACGAGTCCGACGGTCGTCGTGGTCTTGCCCTCGCCGAGCGGCGTGGGCGTTATGGCCGTCACGTCGATGTATTTCGCGCGGCGAGGGGGCGCGGAGGCGTCGGTGAGGAATTCGAGGCTGACCTTGGCCTTGTCGACGCCGTAGTGTTCGAGGTAGCCGCCATCGATGCCGTAGCGGCCGGCGATCTCGGAGATCGGACGTATCGTCGCGGCCTGGGCGATATCGATATCGCTCGGCACGGGGTTCTGGCGGACTATGGACATCGTTGCCTCCTTGGGCTGCACGCTTCCCGCGCGGCGCTGCCTGTGCTCATGCGAGGCGCAGTCGCCGCGGCGGTAAAATAAATTAAGGAAAGTTAATAAATTTGAGAGTCGCAGTCAATGCAGGGGCTTGTCAGCGCCAGCGGGTGAACGCCCTGGCGACGACCGCGCCGCCGCGGGTCAGGGCCGAAAGCCGCCCGCCCGATGCCGCGTCGGCTTTCGTCCAGGCCGACACCGATTCGCCGGCGACGACCTCCGAGACGAAATCCACCTTGATCCGCTCCGGAACGCCCGTTCCCCGCCCCTCGGGCGGCACGGCGTCGCAGAGCCAGTCCACGAAGTGGGCGTTGTTCACGTGCCCGTTGTTGTCGATGTGGCGATGGCCCACGTCCATGGAGTAGGCCCGGCTCCAGCCCTCGGGCGGGGCCGGCGAGAAGCCGGAAACGTCCTGCAGCCCCGGCGCGAGGTCGGCGTAGGGCGCGGGGCGGTCGATCTTGACCGTCGCGTCGACCACGTGCTCAGGCCGCACGATCTTACGCACCGAAAGGTCGATGATGATGTAGTCGTAGAGCGCTCCCGCCAGGCGCCGGCCGTCGGCCGCGAGCAGCTCGAGGTAGCGCATCGCGAACACGCGGCGGCTTCCCGCGGGCCAGGTCCTGACGGTGACGATATCTCCCTCGCGGGGCAGATCCTCGATCTCGATGTCGATTCTCGAAAGCATCCAGGTATGGCCGGCGGCCAGCATGGCCTCCATGCCCAGGCCGAGCGTGGTGGCATGGTCGCCCGCCGACTCCTGGAAGAAGTTGGCGAGCGCGAGGGGCTTCAGCGGCCCGCCATAGTTGCAGTCGTATCCCCGAACGGCGTAGTTCGTCTCAAAAGGTTGCAGCGGCATGCCTCATACTACATCCAACCCCACGCGCTCGAAAAGTCGTGCTATACTGGGAAAGGGGGCGATCATGTGCGGAATCGTTTCTCTCATCTATGAAAAGGAAAATCCCGACATGGGCGAGGAGGCCGAGGCGCTCCTCCGCCGGCTCGAATACCGGGGCTACGACTCCACGGGCGCGTCCTTCATCGACGACAAGCGGAAGATCGTCCTGCTCAAGCGCACAGGGGCGCCTTCCAAGGTCTGCCCCGCCCTCGGAATCGCCGACCGGCCCGGGCAGCGCTTCATCGGCCAAGTCCGATGGGCCACCTACGGCGCCGTCACGGACATCAACAGCCAACCCCACCATGTGCAGTGCAAGCTCGAGCTCGTCGGCGCCCACAACGGCAACATATCGAATACCGACTGCCTGAAGGCATGGCTCTCCTCGAGGGGGCACGCCGTGCTCTCGGACAACGACGGCGAGATCATCGTCCACCTCGTCGAGGAGCACTACGCCGCCAACCAGACCCTCTCGAGCGCCGACCTGGCGGGAATGCGCCAAGCCTACGCGGCCTCCGGCCTGCGCGACGGCGCGCCCGACGGCGTGCTGCGGATGATCGACGCCATCCGCAAGGCGGAGGCCCTCGCCGAAGGCTCCTACGCCGCGGCGGTGGCCGACCCCAAGCTCCCCGGCGTCTTCGCGATCAAATCGGGCTCCTCGCTCTACGCGGGCATGGGCGCGGACGCGCGCGGCGAGTTCGTCGTGGTGTCCTCCGACCTCACGTCGGTGCTCTCCAAGACGCGCGCCCTCATCCCCCTCGCCGAGGGCGAGGGGCTCTGGTTCACGCAAAACAGCTATCTCGTCTTCAACCTGCGCGGCGCGCCCGCCTTTTCGCGGCCCAAGCTCAAGCGCTCCAAGCTCTCGGTCAAAGACACCCAGCTCAACCCGCGCTACCGCCACTACATGGAGCAGGAAATCCTCGCCAGTCCGGCGAACATGGACCAGATCCTGCGCTACTATTTCCGCGACCCCGGCAGCGAGGCGCTGTCCGCGATTTTCGAGGACCGGAAGGACGAGTGCAAGGAATCGGCCGACGCCCTGGCCGGCCTGTCGGAGAAATTCGGCGACGCGCTGCTGGCGGAATCGATGGAAGGGGTTTTCGCCTCGCCCTCCTGGGCGGACGTGGCCGCGCGCGTGGCGGCATCCGGCCGGCAGCCCCCGGCCGGCGAACCCTTCGTCTCGGACGAGGCGGAGCTGCTCGCGGAGCTGCGGACGCTGGAGCCGCGGCGCGCCGCGGACCTGGCCCTGATGGACGCGGTGTTCGTGTGGCGCAAGCGGCGCGCCGTGCTGCGTTATCTTGGAGAGGTTAAGGCGTCGCTGGCGGAGACGAATCGTTCTGGCGGACGGATCTATTTCGTAGCCTCCGGCACCTCGTACCACGCCGCCCTCATGGCGGCCTGCTTCTTCAACGCGCTCGCGCGCCTGCCGATCTATCCCTGCAATCCCGGCATCTTCCGCTCGATGTACATGGCAAGCCTCCGGCCCGACGATTTCCTCCTCGGCATCACCCAATCGGGCGAGACCAAGGACCTGGTCGACATCTTCCAGGACGTGAAGTCGGCCCAGCCGCGCGTCCGCCGCGCCTGCCTCGTCAACAACGAGAATTCGCGCATTCCGCAGGAACTCTCCGATTTCTACCTGCCCATCCTCTGCGGCCCGGAGATCGCGGTGGCCGCCACCAAGTCCTTCACGAACCAGCTCGCCATCCTCTACCTCGCCGCGGCGGGCTTCACGCTTCCGGAGAAGGAAGTGCGCGAAAAGCTGCTGGCCGCGCGGCGCCTCATGCAGGACAGCATCGCGGCGGCGGCCGGCGACATCGAGATTGTGGCGGCGAGGCTCTTCGCCA
>MTLD01001014.1_pt1 | contig 11363 bp, 8 predicted proteins | sample 1982471 | NCBI WGS metagenome assembly MTLD01 (sample SAMN05712604, study PRJNA340218) | biofilm metagenome | isolation source: sample SPM anode biofilm adapted to -50 mV | place: USA | collected 2012-02-03
AAATAGGAGCGTAGCAGTATGGAACGAAAAGCAGTTGTTCTCTATAGTGGGGGACTGGACTCTACAACCTGCCTTGCGATCGCCGGTGCAGAAGGGTTTGCGCCCTGTGCCATCAGCTTTTCATACGGCCAGCGGCATAGCCATGAACTGACGGTGGCCAAGGACAATGCCAGGCGCCTGGGTGCGGCGGAACATTTGGTGGTTGACTTTGATCTGCGCCTGATGGGTGGCAGTGCCTTGACGGCCGATATCGCCGTGCCCAAGGAGGGGGGGGGTAATGAGATCCCGGTCACCTACGTGCCGGCCCGCAATACCATCTTCCTTTCCTTTGCCCTTGGCTGGGCCGAGGTGCTGGGCGCCAGCGACATCTTTATCGGTGTCAATGCCTTGGATTACTCAGGTTATCCGGATTGCCGCCCTGAGTACATTGAGGCCTACGAACGCATGGCCAACCTGGCCACCAAGGCGGGGGTGGAAGGGACCAGCCGGTTCCGGATCCATGCACCGCTGATCAATCTCACCAAGGCCGAGATCATCAAGAAAGGGGTGGCGCTGGGCGTGGATTATGCCCTCACTCACTCCTGTTACGACCCCTCCCCGGAGGGGATATCCTGCGGGGTCTGCGATTCCTGCCGCCTGCGGTTGAAGGGGTTTGCCGAGGCCGGGCTTTCCGACCCGATCAGGTATGCATAGGCACAATACTCAGTCTTTTTCCCGGAATTGATTTTTATTGGGTTTCACAGGCCCGGCCGTCACGCATTTCGATCAGTCGCCCTGCAAGCCGGCCAAGGCTTGGATTGTGGGTCACCATGACGATGGTGAGGCCGGCGTTTTTGTTGAGGTCCTGCAGAACCTCTCCAATCTCTCCAGACCTTTTCGAGTCCAGATTTCCGGTCGGCTCATCGGCGAGAAGAATCTCTGGGCGGTTCACCAGCGCCCGCGCAATGGCCACCCGTTGCATCTCGCCGCCTGAAATCTGCCCCGGCAGGTGGTTCATTCGGTGCTCCATGCCAAGCATCCCGAGGAGCCGCTCCACCTCCCCCTCAACCCCTGGCTTTCGGTAGAAGGCGAGCGGCAGCGCCACGTTTTCCCGGACAGTAAGGGTGGGTATGAGGTAGAAGTTCTGGAAGATGTAGCCGAAAATCTCCCGTCGAATCCGTGTCAGCTCCCGCTCGCCAAGGATCTTGCCGTTGCCGAAGATACTTCTGCCGGCAAGGTCGAGCTCTCCTGCCGACGGGTTGTCAAGGCAGCCGAGCAGATTGACCAGGGTGGTCTTCCCTGAGCCCGATGGCCCCATGAAGGTGACAAACTCACCGCGTTTAATCTGCAACGATACCCCATCCAAGGCCCGGATCTCTTCGCTCCCCCGGTGATACACCCGGGTCAAGCCGCGCGCCTCCAACGATACCCCCTCCTGAACGGTCATCCTTCACTCCTTATGGATTCCAGCGGGCGTACCCTGCCGGCTTTCCAGGCCGGGTAAATGCCACTCACCAGTCCCACGGACACGATGACCGCCAGAGTTAATAAAGAAAGGCGCATATCGATTGCCACGAGATCTCCGCCAGGGGCATAGGGGAGAATCCTTCGCACCAGGATATCGGAGAGCCGGGCAAAGACAAATGCCAGTCCAATCCCGGCGATGCCGCCGCCGGTGCAGAGGATCAGGGTCTCGGTCCAAACGAGGCGGAAAATGTCCCAGGGCATTGCCCCCATGGTTTTGAGGATGCCGATCTCTTGTTTTCGCTCCAGTACCGACATGAGAATGGTATTGACAACACCGACCATGGCGATCAGCAAGGCGATAATCGCAATTGAGAGCACCATTATCCGCGCTGTGGAAATGAGTTTCATGATGGTCTGCTTAACCTGGCTGAAACTGACGACCTGCATATCCGGCAGTTGATACAAGGCCGCTTCCAGCTTGGTGATGTCCGCATCCTTCTTCACCTTGATGCCTATGGTGGTGATCTTGTCGATGCCGGAGATCTTTTGCAGCGTCTTCAGTGGAACAAAGATCGTACCATCATCCTGGGTACCGGAACGTTCCAGAATACCCACAACCTTGAGCTGGACGTTCTTTTCAGGGACCAGAATCATGTCCCCCACCTGGCGCTGCTCCAGTTCGGCCGCCTCGTAACCCATGACCGCTTCGGCCGCCGTTGCTTCACGGAACCATCCCCCCTGGTGAAAGCGGAGGAACGGTTTCATGCCAGGGAATGTGGCGACATCAACGCCGTAATAACCGGCAATGCCCCCCCCATCACCCTTGTCGGGATCGAAGAAGGCTTGCATCAGGATCGGAGTGACCTGGTCAACTTCCGGTTTTTTGGCAATGGAATTCATCACCGACTGTTCAATGTAGCGCAGCCCTGCGCCCCCTTGGAGCATCATCGTGGCTGCCTCGTATGGACAACCCTTGGCCATGACCATGATCTGGTAGCCCATGTTGTCGATGTCCCGATTCAGGGCGGTTTCATAGCCTCGGTTAAAGCCAAGCAAACTTACCAGCACCCATGATGACAGCATGATCCCTACCAGGGTAAGAAGGGTGCGCGCCTTTTTTCGCAGGAGATTCTTGTAGGCAATCTGGAACTTGCTGATCATGGATGCGCCTTTTCTGCCGAGTAAAAGAACTCATCCATCAGAATGAGGTTTTTCTTTATTGCCCGCAGCAAACCGTAAAAGTCGGTTGATGCCTCCGGGGCCGGATTTTTTATTGCGGCAACCTTGCCGGAGCCCTTGCTGCTGACCGGGTCGTAGGACTCAAAATCTTTAAGGGAGAGCCCGATGAACTGTTTACCAAAATTGGTCGAGGTGAACTTCCTTGACCACTGTCCGGATATCTTCTGGATATAGAAGGCTTTGATCACCCCTTTCATATCCAGGGAGACGAAAACCTCGATTACGCCGAACTGCCCCTTCTGGTTCACACCGTGAACGTAGCCGACTTTTTTTGTCCCTTTGTAGATTTCATAGAGTGTGTACGGAACGTCAAGGGGGGCGAAGAGAGCCGGGACTCCTCCGAGACGCGACTCGACTTTGCGCAGCAGGGCGGGGCCGCCATGTTTGGTAAAGGAGAAGTAGGTGGTTATATAGCTGGTGGAATCAGGAAAGAGTCTGGGTACCTCTCTAGCCGGGTAGTTCAGTTCGCAACTGATGGCTGCCCACACCGGGGCAGCCATCAACAGGGACACCAGCATTGCCGGAAGGAGGATACGCTTTAAGCCCTGTAATATCGGCCGGTTCATCAAATACCTGCTCATGGTCATATCTCTCGTTTGTTAAAGATCGAACAGGTAAACGCCCCGGAATACCACTTTGCCATTTTTCTCAAATATGAAGGTTACTTCCCAGTCTCCAGGCATGACGAGTCGAATCGGTTTGAGGTAGGCACCCTTGGCCGAAAGTGAAAATTCCTTTTCACCACTGCCGTGAGCCCCCCTCATGGAAGGCATGTCGGCATCTCCTTTGATCACATACGATGTGTCCCGTTTGCCGTTTCGGTTGAATATATCCACCCTCATGATGGCCATGCCGAGTTTGGGCGGTTTTTCAAACCCATAGGTGAAATAGCTATGGGCATCAAGTGATATTTTTTCCCCAGGTTTAGGTAGTTGTTGGTAGGCGACCTTTGCGGTCGGAGAAGGTGCGGCGAAAACAGCCAGGGGAGCCGAAATCCCCAAGCCTAAGGCGAGCAAAGCAGAAAACACTAATTTTATCATTATATTCTCCTTTGTGATGGTGTCATTACCGATAACAATAAGAGCGGTAATTCCGGATAGCAAGTTGTGCTTTGCTTCGAACCTCTGACCAACGCTCTTTATATATCCGATGAGTAATGATTGTGAGGCGCACTTTCGTTTGATCAAGTCAAATAATGCATTAAAGTATATATATGTCAACCATAACTGCTTGATGAGATATGCCTGTTTGGCTCAAAATAAGAATAACAAATACAGTAATTCAGTTGGTTATCGGAGAATTCCCGGTCAAATTAATTAATTTAATTTATGTGGACAAATCTTTAGTATTCGGCATAATTATAAAAAAGACATATTCGGTCTTAAATAAGGCGCGCCGCTTGTTTTGATAAAATTATATATTATAATCCATAAACGGAGGTTAACCGCAGATGGACGTGGATAAACGCAGATAACACAAAGAGATAGAATAGAACGAAAACCTTGTGGGTGAATCTTTTTCACGTTGTGTCTCTTGATTCTATCTGCGTTTATCCGATCAATCCCCGTTTCAACTGCTTTTTTTGATAATTGTTTAAACGCCAGGAAACAGGTTATGGCGTAGACCAAACAGAGTGCATACGTTCGGAGGTTTGGGGTCATGATGAACACATCAGGCACAAATAAGCGGGAAAAAAACATGGTAACCGCTGCTATCTTACTCATAAGTTGTTTCGTTGGGTTTATAGTGCCATGTTCAGCCGCTGATCCGGCAAAAACAGTTCTTTCAGCCACGGAACAGGTGCGTCTGGGGGAGCGGATGTACCGGGAAGGCATTCTGCCGTCGGGTAAGGCGATGCAGTCTGTTGTCAAAGGCGGTATCGCCGTTCCAGGCACCTCTTTTAGTTGCGCGAGTTGTCATCTGCGTGCCGGGTTGGGATCTGTTGAGGGCACTGTTGTCGCTCCTCCGGCCACCGGCACAAAGCTGTACACACCTTATATCCGGCCACCATCTCTGGCCAATAACTCGGATCGAGCCGGCCAGGCGATGCATGACAGAACAGTTGTTCAAAGGCCGGCCTATGACCGGAAAAGCTTGGCCCATGCTTTGCGTGAGGGCATCGATCCCGCCGGGAAAATTCTGAATGATGCCATGCCACGCTACCCGCTGGGTGACCGTGACATGGCGATCCTGATCAGCTACCTGGAATCGCTTTCTTCAACGCCCTCTCCCGGGGCAAGCGCCACGGAATTCAAATTTGCCACCATTATTACCGACGATGTCAGCCAGGAGGATCGCCAGGCTTTGCTCCAGCCGCTTCAGGAGGTAATAGCCGAAAAAAATCAACAGTTAAAGTTATATGATGACTTCATTAAGTTCGGCTACTCTCCTACCATTGAGATGAGGCACGCCTTTCGCAAGGCGTCTTTGGATGTATGGGAGTTGAAAGGTCCTCCGGAAACATGGGGCAGGCAACTGGCGGCATTTTATAAAAGTAACCCGGTTTTCGCGGTGTTGGGCGGCATTTCGAACAGCGACTGGCGGCCTGTCCACGATTTTTGTGAGGCACAGCATCTGCCCTGCCTCTTTCCGATTACCGATTTGCCGGTCGTTTCGGCTACCGGCTGGTATACGTACTATTACAACAAAGGCTATGCCCAGGAGGGTGAGGCGGCTGCTCGCTATCTCAATCTCATGGAGGACCTCACCGCTGACACATCCGTACTGCAGATAGTACAGGACTCCCCGGCCGGTAGGGCGCTGGCGACCGGTTTTCAAGCTAGTTGGCACGAACTTGATCATCCGGCAGTAACCACGCTGACGCTTACTGCCGGCCAGTTGCTTGATCATGCCGCACTGGCCAGTATCCTGAAAAAGCACAAGCCCGGGGTGCTGTTGCTCTGGACCGATGCCGCACTTTTGCCGTTCCTGCCGAAAATAGCCGAACAACTCCCTGCCACCGGAAAAATATTCATTTCCTCCGGCTACCTTGGCAAAAAAACAACAACACTTGCGGAATCTGTCCGGGAAAGGGTTTACATCACCTTTCCCTACCGCCTGGCACCGTATATCGGCTCAGAGGATGGGGTGTTAAGTGCCCAGGTCCCGACGCTGACCAGTGCAAAGGATTTCGGTGACCGTAGAATTACCTCGCGCACAATTACCATGTTGAAGCTGGTGACCATGCGTGGACTTAATTTGCTCTACGACAACCTCTACCGAGACCATTTGCTTGATATCATCGGTTCCCAGATGGACCTTGTTGTGAGGGATTATGAATACCTCACTTTTGGTCCGGGACAGCGTTATGTGTCTAGTGGTTGCTATATTATTCAACTCGGCTCTGGTTCGGAGCCCGCCTTGTTGCCAAAGAGTGAATGGGTCATTTATTAACAAAACATCCAACAGTATTTTTGGTAAAGTTTCCGGTTTGTATGACTGTCTTTCAATAGGTTATGTAAGAAAGGGGCGCAACATGAAGAACAGAACACTCCGTACAATTGCACTGCCTTTGATGATTCCAGTGCTGCTGTCATTGGTCGGCGGGCTTGCCTTTGCCGCTGAAAGAACCACGCTGACACCGGAGTTGGCCGCTAAGAGAGAGGTGGTTCGCAAACAGCAAAAACAGCGCGTTACATCCAAACAACGCAAGACCGCTGCAGAAGCTCTCAAAGCGGAAAGATTGAAAATCTATAAGGCACGACAGGAGGCGCAACAACTGAACCCGTCACCCACCAATTTCAAATAACCGGCATATTGCATATACAGGAGGCGAATTTGAATACTCTAAACATACTGAAGATACGGAGATTCGGGCTGATTTTTACCCTGCTCTGCATATGGAGCCTCCCGAACTTGGCTGGGGCGGGTACGGTACCCCCCATTCCAACGGGACCTTTTGATGCCAATGGCAATCCGTCCGTTCCTGATTACTATACGACAGCAAACTGGGCAAACAGCCCGCCACTGGCTAAATTCGTCGACAGTCTCCCTGGGCTCGGAAGCGCCAAGGCGAATTTGCTGGGGCAATACCTCTCAGTTGCCAAGCCCGACATAACAACCTATCCCGGTTCAGACTATTATGAGATAGAGTTGGTGCAATTCAACGAGCGGATGCACTCGGATCTGCCTGCGCCCGGGACCACGCTACGCGGCTATGTGCAGGTCAATAGAGGCACGAACATCTCGACCGGCACTTTGCCGAGTCAGAATTTATGCGGTGCCGACCACCATGCATGCACACCCGCCGACACGGTTGCCGGCGTAGGGCTTGCTCCGGATCCGGTACATCAGGCCGGCCCTACGATTATTGCCGAAAGAGATCGTCCGATCCGCATAAAATTCACCAACAAGCTGCCGGTTGGTGTTGATGGGAACCTCTTTATTCCGGTGGATACCACCGTCATGGGTGCCGGCCCCGGGCCAGCCTATGCCGGTACGACCCGTGGCGATGGCGCACCGTGCGATAATACCCAGGACCCCAATAACTGCGCCAGTTACCCTCAAAACCGTGGGGTAATCCATCTGCATGGCGGCCGCACCCCCTGGATCAGTGACGGAACACCCCATCAGTGGATTACTCCTGCTGATGAAATAACGCCATTCACCAAAGGAGTGAGTTTCAAAAATGTGCCGGACATGCCTGATCCGGGTGACGGCTCGATGACCTACTATTATACCAACCAGCAGAGTTCCAGACTGATGTTCTATCACGACCATGCCTGGGGCATTACCCGGCTCAACGTTTATGTCGGAGAAGCAGCTGGTTATCTGATTACCGACAAGTACGATCAGGATCTTGTTGCTCGCGGGATTGTGCCGCCAGACCAGATACCGTTGATCATCCAGGATAAGACCTTTGTAGATGCCACCCCGGTCAACCATCCGGTAACAGGTGCGCCCACAACCCAGATTCGTGTCACCGACCCGCTCTGGAACTGGGGTAGCGGTACTCCCGACGTAAATGGCGTGCGCCCGCCGGTAACGGGCGACCTCTGGTTGCCCCATGTCTATATGCCGGCCCAGACCCTTGCCGCAGGATTTGGCGGGGTCAATCCTTTCGGGCGCTGGATGTATGGCCCCTGGTTCTATCCAGCCACTGTTGTCACCAAAGGCCCCGTGGCCAATCCATATTACGATGCCGACTGCAGCAGTCCGGTGCCATCCGTTTACGCCAATTGCACCACCCCAGGGCAGCCAGCAATGATCCCGGGAACACCCAATACCTCCATGGGCATGGAAGCCTTTCAGGACAGCGCCGTTGTCAACGGTACCGTATTCCCTACCCTGACTGTGGACCCCCGTGCTTATCGCTTCCGCATTCTCAATGCCGCCAGCGACCGTTTCTTTAACCTGTCATTCTATAAAGCCGACCCAAACCAGGTCAGCCCTGATTTCCGGCCGGCAGACCGCCATACCGAAGTGGCAACTGTGCCGGCTTCGGCCTCGATTGCCGCAGCAAACAATTGGCCGCCGCTATGGCCGTTAGACGGTCGTGAAGGTGGTGTTCCAGACCCCGGCACTTGTATTAATTCCGGCACCAGTGCAAACCCTTCATGGAATTGCACCAACTGGGGACCGAAATGGATCCAGATCGGTACTGACAGTGGTTTCTTGCCGAAACCGGTTGTAATCGATCCGCAGCCGATTACCTATATCACCGACCCGACCGCCTTTTGGGTCGGCAATGTTGACAAGATGGGTCTTGCGGTCGGTCCGGCGGAACGAGCCGACGTTATTGTCGATTTCAGTGCATATGCCGGCCAGACTTTGATACTCTACAACGATGCACCAGCTGCCTGGCCTGCCGGTGTGGCAAGTTATGATTATTACACCAATGCGCCGGATATGCGTGATGTCGGCGGATACGGTACTGGCGGCACCTATGACCTGCCCAGCGGAACCTGGATTGGCGGCACCGGCCCCAAAGTAGGCTATGGTCCGAATACCCGAACTGTCATGCAGGTCATCGTGCGCTCGTCAGTTGGTACTGACCCGGCCTATACATTCAGCCAGGCCAATCTGGAAAAAGAATTTACATCGGCGGCGCCGGTTACTGCGGTAAACCCTTCTCCGGCAAAGACTCTGTTCGAGCGGAGTCAAGAGCCCATTATCGTAGGTCAGGCAGCGTATAAAACTGCCTATCCCAACTCATATTTCCCAACCAACTATCCTTGGGAAGGCATTAATCAGATTAATGATCACTTTCTCCAGTTCGTGACATTGGCTGGCGAACCGGTGAAAATTCCAACGGAGCCGAAGGGTTTGCATGATGAAATGGGTGCTTCCTTTGATCCGATTTATGGTCGCATGAGCGGTAATCTCGGGATGCAGATACCCAATCCAACCACGCTCACGGCGAATTTGATCCTGTACGGATTCTCCGATATTCCAACAGAAGTTATTGATAATTCAACCCAATTAAACGTCACTGTTATTCCCGACCCTGCCACCGGTTACAATAAAACTGCCGATGGTACCCAGATATGGAAAATCTCCCACAATGGCGTTGATACCCACCCGATTCACTTCCATATTTTCGATGTTCAGTTGATCAACCGTGTTGGCTGGGATGGTCAGATCCTTTTTCCGGAACCGAATGAATTGGGTTGGAAAGAAGTCGTGAAAATAAGTCCGCTGGAGGACACAATAGTTGCGGTCAGGCCCCGGGCTCCCGCACTCCCCTTCGGCGTTCCCAACAGTCTGCGTCCGCTTAATCCCGGCATCCCGATCGATTCGCCCATGGGCTTCAACAGTGTTGACTGGACGACCGGTGCGGCGCGGGTTCCAGCGGTCACCAATCAGCTCTTCAATTTCGGTTGGGAATACGTATGGCATTGTCACATCCTGAGCCACGAAGAGATGGACATGATGCGTCCGATTGTTCTAAACGTGCAAAGCACTGTTCCCGATGCGCCGGTTATATCCAGTGCGGCATTGTCAGGCAGCAATGTTAACCTGGTGTGGATCGATCCCACGTCGGTTGTGGACGTTACTACTCTCGGTAACCCGAAAAACGAAATCGGTTTCAGGATCGAGCGCGCTGATATCGGCGGGGATTTTGCTCCAATAGGCACAGCCCTTGCCAACGCAACCACCTTTACTGATGCCACAAGCGTTCTGGCGGCATCTTATCGCTACAGGGTGGTCGCCTACAATGCGGCTGGCGAAACTCCATCCGCCGAGTATGCCTTGATTCCCAACATCACGACGGCACCTGCAGCAGCGGCCTTTGGTGGTGTTGCCGTAAGCTACACATCCATCCCTGCTGTTTTTACAATCGGTAATACCGGTCCGGCATATCTTGCTGTCACCGGTCTCACTGTCGGAGGGACGGATGCAGGGATGTTCCAGCTTCTGACCGGCAGTTGCGGTGCCTTGCCAATCAGTGTGGCTCCGGGCGGCAACTGCACGTTCTCTGTAACGTTCACCCCTTTCAGCGCTGGGAGCAAGGCTGCTAATGTACAAATAGCTTCCAACTCCACTGTGCAGACCTTGAACCTGACGGGCACCGGCATCACCGGGACGTTTCCGGTACAAATCGGCACGCAGGGCTATGGCACCCTTGTCACCTCCTTCAGCGCTGCGGGTGCCGGAAATACAATCCAGGCATGGGGGATTTTGTTTACCGAGCCCCTGGTTAATTTCAATGTTGCCGGAAGGGTGAACTTAGCTGGCGGTTGGACTCCGACCTACAGCAGCAACACAGGAGGCAAGACCTATCTGAAGGGGACATTGACCATAACAAAGGGGACACTAGTCGTGGATAAACTCACGGTTTTTTAGGGCCTCGTGCTGCAAAGGGAGGTTATATCGAAGCAGAAAATGAGGCCATGGGCCGGGAAAAGCCATTCACAAAATAGAAACCGGCAACAGTAGGCTGGACTCGTCTTCGATCCAGGCTCAAATTGGGTACTGCATCCTCATGCAGGAGACTCAACGAATGGGTGCGGCAAATGTTAAAAACAAAACGCCCCACTCGACGCAAAATGGCGGCGGTTCGGTGCAGGCCAACACCTGCCCCCGACGCCATCAGGGCCAGGGTGACTCTGGGGCCTGGTCTTGTGGCCCTCGAATATGGCTGCGGCACTGGCCTGCTGAGTTTTGCCCTTTCACCCTACCTGGCCAGGATCACCCTGGCAGATACCTCCCCCGGCGAATAGGCGGGAAGCGGTGCGGCGACAGCAAAGGCGCCTCCTGCCGGACGCGCCTTTGCTGTTACTCGGGGATGAGGTGAAGGGTTAGGCTTGTGCCGCCTGGACCGCTGTGATGGCGGCAACATTGACGATGTCGTCCACCGAGCAGCCCCGCGAAAGGTCGTTGACCGGCTTGGCCAGGCCCTGGATGATCGGGCCGACCGCTTCGGCCCCGGCCACGCGCTCCACCAGTTTATAGGCGATGTTGCCGGCATCCAGATCAGGGAAAATCAATACATTGGCCTTGCCTGCCACTGAGCTGCCAGGGGCCTTCTTCTCGCCCACCTTGGGCAGCAGGGCCGCGTCGGCCTGCAGTTCACCGTCCACCTGCATGTCGGGCTTGATCTGTCTGGCGATCTCCAGGGCCTTGAGCACTTTGTCGCAGTCAGGATGGGTGGCGCTTCCCTTGGTGGAGAAGGACAGCATGGCGACCCGGGCATCCACGTCCAGAAAGGCCTTGCAGTTGCCGGCAGTGGCCACGGC
>MTLD01000503.1_pt2 | contig 11318 bp, 6 predicted proteins | sample 1982471 | NCBI WGS metagenome assembly MTLD01 (sample SAMN05712604, study PRJNA340218) | biofilm metagenome | isolation source: sample SPM anode biofilm adapted to -50 mV | place: USA | collected 2012-02-03
GGGAGGCTCCCGCCTCCCGGGCCGCGCTCGGCGCCGCATAACTTTTGGGGACCGCGCCGCTGTAAAACTGCCGCTGTCAAACCGCCGCGGCTCGCCGCCGCATGCCAGCCGCCCGCCCCCGCGCGGTCTTACTTCTTCTTTCCGATGGAGAGGAGCAGATTCAGGACGATGCCGACCGTGGCGGCGGTGGCGATCGCGGGAAGCTGGGCGCCGAAGGCGGGGATCATGCCGTTCGGGAAACCGTAGCTGCCGCCCAGGCCGATCACCAGGATGACCGCGATGACCGCCAGGTTGCGCGCGTCGAAGAGGTCGACTTTCTTGTTGATCATGATGGCCACGCCCTGGGCGCCGATCACGCCGAACAGGTACACGCAGGCGCCGTTGATCACGCAGGAAGGCACCGAGTTGATCGCGTTGGCCAGGGGCTGGAAGAAGGAGAGGATGATCGCCATGACCGCCGCGCTGCCGAGGACCTTCACGGAGAAGTTCCTGGTGATGGCCATCGTGGAGATGTTCTCGCCGTAGTTCGTGCCCGCCGGGCCGCCGAACAGCGAGGCGACGATATCGCCCAGGCCGTCGCCGATCAGGTTGATGCCGAGCTTGTCGGCGATCTTGTATTCTTTCTTGCCCTTGCGCCTGGCCAGGTCGTTCACGTAGATGTCCAGCTGGAAGAGGTGCGCGGTCGACTCGGGAATGGTGGCGATGGCGATCGGCATGATCGCGGCGACGGCCATCCAGCTCGCCGCGGGCAGGGTGAAGTGCGGAATCGAGATGACGGTGCCCGACCAGATGGCGCCGAAGTTCACGAGCCCGAGGGGGATCGCAACGAGGTAGCCGACCAGGATTCCGAAGAGGATGGGCAGCTGGCCGAGGACGCCCTTCAGATAGACGGAGAAAGCGATCGTTGAGAACAGCGTCGCGAGTCCCGCGATCCAGGCCGAGTCGTTGGCGGCGCCGTTCGACCAGCCGGCCGCGCCGGTGATCGCCGTGCCGGCGAGCGAGATGCCGATGACCATGGCGATGGAGCCGGTCACCGAGGCGGGAAGCACCTTTTCGATCACTTCCATGCCGAAGCGGCTCACGATCAGGCCGGCGGCGATGGACACGAAGCCGGACATGATGATGCCGAACTGGGCCTGCGAGATCAGGGCATCGGGGGCCACCTGTCCGAAGGAGGCGCCGGTGATGCTCACGATCGCCGCGATGTACGAGAAGCTCGATCCGTAGTAGAGCGGGATCTTGCCCTTCGTGATGAGCAGGAAGGCGATGGTCGCGAGGCCGCTCGCGAAGATCGTCGTCGAGACATGGAATCCCGTCAGAAGCGCGACGGTAACGGTCGCAGGGAACATGACGAGCAGTTGCTGAAACGCGAAAACGATCAGTTTCCCCGTGGTCGGGGTCTCGTCCGGCAGATAGCCGACTACCTTCTCCTGTGTCTTTGCCATTTCTTCTCCCTCTGGGGCCCGTTAGGGCAAAATTTCTTTATACTACCGAAACCGTTCCCCTTGGTGAAGAGCGCCGAAACAAAAAAATGCATTCTTCTCCGATTTTTATGCAGTTGCCCCCTTCGTCTGATCCGCCACCAGGATGTCGCGGATCAGCTTCTCGAGCTGGGTGAGGACGAAAGGCTTGCTCACGTAGGCGTTCGCGCCCGCCGCGAGGCACTTGTCGCGGTCGCCCGCCATCGCCAGCGCGGTGGTGACCACGATGGGAACGATCTTCAGCCTTGGCGCCTCCGAGGCGCGTATCCTGCGGATCGCCTCCAGTCCGTCCATGCCGGGCATCTGGATGTCGACCAGCATGATGTCGGCGCCGGCCACGGGCGCCGCCTCGAGGAGCTCCAAACCGTTCCTCGCCGTCACCATCCTGTAGCCCCTGCTTTCAAGAAAGCTCGACACCGTATCCAATATCAGCTCGTTGTCCTCGGCGATCAGCACGACGGGAATCTTGGTCATGCTCTCGATGACGAGCACTTTGCGGCGCTCGTCGACGAAGGCCGCCGCTTTTTCAAGCTCGGCGCGAAGCTCCTCCAGCGAGTAGGGTTTCACGATATAGCCCTGGGCGCCGAGCGCCATCGCCTCCTGCCTCTTCTCCTCCACCGATACGATGATGACCGGTATTGCCTTCGTGCGCGGATCCGATTTCAGCGATTCGAGCAGCGTGAGGCCGGAGCCGTCGGGCAGGTTCAAGTCGAGGAGGATCGCGCCGGGCTGAAGCTCGGCCGCCTTCTCCAGCGCCCCGCTCATCGTGGCTATCACGATCGCCGTGAGGCCCAGCTTCTGAACATGGCGGGAGATTTTGTCGGCGTCGAAGCCGTTGTCCTCGACGATGAGCGCCTTCGCCAGGGAGGAGGGCGCGGCTGAGCGATCCCGTCCCGCCGCGCTCTCTTCGCCCCCAGCCTCCTCCCAGGGGAGGACGATCGTGAAACGGCTGCCCTCGCCGGGGACGCTTTCCACCTGGACGCCGCCGCCGTGCAGCTCCGCCATGCGCTTGACCAGGGAAAGCCCCAGGCCCGTGCCGGAATACTGCCGGGCGAGGCCGGAATCGAGCTGCACGAAGGGCTTGAAGAGCTTGCCGAGATCCTCCGCGTTTATGCCGATGCCCTTGTCCCAGACGGTGAAGCGCACAACCTTCTCGCCGTAGTCCGCCGCCACGTCCATGCCGATCGAACCACCTTCCGGCGTGAACTTTGCCGCGTTGCTGAGCAGGTTCACGAGCATCTGCTTGAGGCGGCGCGCGTCGGCTCTGACCGCAATCTCGGGCAGGTTCATGCTGAAGCCCAGATTGAGCCGCTTTTGCTGGGCCATGCCTTTCACCAGGCTCAGGCTCGCCTGGCAAATTTCCGCGACGCGGCAGGTCTCCAGCGCGAGTTCGAGCTTGCCGGCCTCGATCTTCGAAAGGTCGAGGATATCGTTGATCAGGTCCAGAAGGTGCCTGCCGCTCGCCTCGATCTCGCGGACCACCTTGCCCTGGCGCTCGGTGAGCGTGCCGAAGGTCTCCAGCTGGAGCGCCTCGGAGAGTCCCAGGATGCCGGTGAGCGGCGTCCGCAGCTCATGGCTCATGCTCGCCAGGAATTCGTCTTTCAGGCGCGACGCCCGCTCCAGCGCGGCGTTGGCTTTGCTCAGCTTGTCGCGGCTCTCGCGCACGTCGGCCGTCCGCTGCTCGACGCGCGCCTCGAGTTCGCGATTCAGCGCCTCCAGCTCGGTTTGCGTGTTCTTGAGGTCGGTGATGTCCGTCTCTATGCCCGCCCGGCGCACGACCGCCCCCTTCTCGTCGAGAATCGGGAAGCTTCGGTCCCAGATCCAGCGGATGGCGCCGTCGGAGCGCAGGATTCGGTACTGCGCGTCGGAGGTGTAGTTGAGGGTATCTTTGACCATCACCCCGCTCAGGATATGCCGATCCTCCGGCAGGATGCCGTTCAAGGAATCCAGGGGATCCCGGTAGAGGCTCTCGCAGGTCCTGCCCCAGACTTTCTCATAGGCGGGGCTGATATAGACCATCTTCAACAATTCAAAATCGTAAATCCAGAAGACTTCCTCGATGTTGTCGGCCAGTTCGGCGAAGCGCTCGCTGGACTCTCGGAGCAAATTCTCCGTCCTGCGGATTTCCGACACGTCCTGGATGGTTCCTGTTATGGAGGCGACGCTGCCATCGATGCCCTTGAGCGGCCTGAGCGTCGCCCGATAATGCCTGGCGTCGCCGCCCTGTCCGGCGCCTCTGAAGTCGAAAGCTATCGGCGACGGATCAAGACGGGCCCGCTCGAAATGTTCCCGCAGCTTCGTGCGGTCGTCGGGATGGATATATTCGAGATATTCCTCGAAATCGGGAACCCCCAGCGCCGGATTGCGCTCGAAGAGCAGGAACATCTCCGTCGACCAGTAGGATTCCTGGCCTGATTCGATGGCGAGTTCCCAGCTCCCCATCTTCGCCGTGCATTGGGCAAGCTCCAGGCGGGCTTGGCTCTTGCGCAGCAGCTCGCTCGCCTGCTTTTCCGACGTGATATCGTGAAAATTGATGACGATGCCGCCGACGCTCTCGTCCGCGGCGAGGTTCTTGTAGGATTCGGCGAGCCAATGCCAGCTCCCGTCCGCGTGCTTGAATCGGTACTCGCAGAAGAAGGTGCCCTCGGGATGCTCCAGCGCGCGGCGCACGGTATCCGCGCGCGCTTCCCGATCGGCGGGATGCACGAGGTCGGCTACGGTGGCGCCGAGCATTTGCTCCGCCGTCCTTCCAAAAATTTGTAGCGCCGTCGGGCTCATGAAAGAAATTATCCCATCGAGACCGGTCACGGCGATGCCGTCCGGCGCGTTCGCGATGAGCGCCGCGTTTCTGCGTTCCATCGCCTTCAAGGCATTCTCCGCATGCTTCCTTTCGGAGATGTCGCGGGAGATCCCGACGGCCTGCACGCGGCCCGATTCATCGACCGCGAAGCTCGCCGAGATCTCGACGGGAACGGTTGAGCCATCCTTGCGTATTTGCTCCAGCTCGATGGTCCGCCGCTCGTCGATCGGCGCTTTGCGGTAGGAAATCGCCCTTGCCGCCAGCTCCCGCGAGATCGAGTCCAGCGTCGCTTTGGGGAAAATCTTGTCAAGGGAAAGCGCCATCGCCTCGGCGACGCTGTACCCCATGAGCTTCTCGATCGAGGGACTCATGTAGCGGAACCGCCGCGTCTCGACATCGAGCGACCAGATGACGTCGCTCGTATGCTCGGAGATCAGGCGGTACCGTTCCTCGCTCGCCCTCAAGATGTCCTGCATTTTCAGGTTTCTGCCGAGGTAGCCGACGAAGACCGCCGTTAGCGCCAGGCCCACGATGAAAATGGCGCCCGGAAGCCATGGTTCTCCGCCAGCCGCATAGTCCGGTCCGGGACGCGCCACGAGCATCCATGTGCGGTCGCAGACTTCAATCGGCAGCTTCCAGACCGCGTCGACCAGAACGTTCGGCAGGCCGTCGGCGTCGACCGATTGCGGCCCCGAGATCGAGGGGAAGAAAGCGAGGAATTGCGCTTTTCCGATTTCATCCTCCGCGAAGAGGAAGAGTTCGATATCGCCCCTGTTGAGCCGAGATAGCGCCTTCTGCATCCATATCTCGGGACGGTAGGACGCGTTGATGAGTCCGGTGAAGCCTTCGCGCCTCTCCTCGACGCCGGCGAGCTTCGCGTCCCTCCCGTACATGGGGCACATGATGAGGATGCTGGATTTCCCCGGCTCCTGAACGAGCCTGATAGGCATCGTCGCCGAAATGTTCCCCGAATCCCGCGCCGAGACGATCGTCTTCAAGCGGTCTTGCGTCGATCCTATGTCGAAGCCGAACGCCGCCTCGTTCGCGTCGAATGGCTCGATATAGGTCACCGGGTAGTAGAATTCCCGCCCCGCCGGCGCCGGGATACTCTTGCCCGCGCCATCTCGCCATGAGAGCGTGAAATCCGAAAACCCCTCGGCGCGCAGCGAACGCTCGAAAGCGGGGCGATCGGCGCCGGCCACGCGCGGAATCCATGAAAACATCAGGGCGGTCGCGTCCTCGGCGAGCATCGAATTGGAGAACGAGCGGAATTCCTCGCGGCTCACGCGTTCCGATGAGAGGAAGAACGCCCTCATGGAACTCAAGGCGCTGACGTCGTGGACTATGACGTCCTGGAGCGATACGGCGATTTCACTTATGTCGTTCTCCAGGGCGAGCGTCCGATCTCGGTCGTTGCGCTGCGCCACAAGAAGCGACGAGACGCAGGCGATGCCGAGGATGCACGCGCTGAGCGGCCAGAGGATCGATTCCTTGAGCTTCCGCTTCTCGAGATAGCTGAAAAGGGCCATGAATGAAGGCGTGAGGATGAAGATGCTCCCGGAGGAGGCCACCGTCCATTGGAAAGCGACTTGGAAATAATTGCCCCAGAGCACGAGTCCGGCGGCGCAGAGGCTGGTCACCCCGACGAGGGGCGAGAGTAGCGAGGTGAAGAAGAGCACGCCGAAAGCCGTCAGGGTTTCGCGGATATTCGACGGGAAGAGTTTTTTTATGAATCGGCGGAAGAGCAGGACGCCGACGAAGCACTGGAGAGCGAAGCCGGCGGCGATTCCGGCGGAGACGACAAGCCGTTCGGGCCCGGCCATGATCCCCGGCCAGAAGGCGAAACTGGCGAAAAAGACGCCGATCGACATCGCCGGTCCCCAGAGAATGGCGGAGGCGAGCGCGAATCCCGTCGGCAGCCAAAGAATGGGCAGGTAGTTCTGCGGATGGACAGCGATGAAATTCAACCTGGCGACGATGTAGTACAGTACCGAGATGAAGATGATCCGGGCGAGCTTCAGGAGCGTGGATTTGGGACGCTTCTCGAACATCGGCTTCCCCCTTCGTCCTATTGTAAGCCACACCTTCGCCGCGCGATAGGGAAAAGCGTTGTCCGGGGAGGGGATTGGCGGGCGGCGGCGCGGCTTGGGCGGCCACGCCGCGTTCGGCCGCCTACATGCCGAAGAAAAGGAAGCTGAGGAAGCGCCAGGCGACGAGGCCGAGGAGGATCTTGCCGAGGGTGCGGCCCAGGCTGGGGACGCCCGCGGACCGGGGTCGGGGGGCGGGGCTTTCCCGCAGGCGCTCGAGGATGCGTTGATATTCAGTATTGTCCGGTTCCATCTGCGCGGCGATCTTCGCCTGCTCGAGCGCGGCAGCCAGGTCTCCGAGGCCGGCGGCGGCCACGGCGCTGAGGTAGTGCCATCGCGCAGGACGATCGCCCAGGGCCGCGAGCGCGGCGAGGGCCTGGCCGTAGAAGCCCGCCCGGATATACTGCTCCGCGGCATCCATGCCCGCGGGCGCTTGGGCGTATCGAGCGTAGCCGCCGCCGAAAAAGGCGGCGAAGGGATCGAAATCGCCGCCCCAGCCGGCGTAGCCCTGGCCTGCGTAGGATTGCGGCGCCGCCTCGTCGCCACCGAGGTTTCCGCTCTTGATGCGTTCGTATGCCGCGTTGATGTCGCTCATTTTCTTCGCGGCCTCGGGGCTGCCGTTCACGTCGGGGTGGTATTTCTTGGCGAGCCTGCGATACGCCTTCGAAACCTCTTCGGCTGAGGCGTCCGGCGAGAGCTCGAGCGTGGCATATGGATCGGACATCGACGATTTCACCTATGGCTTCGGGCGGCTAGGTCCGGAATTTGCGTCTCGCCGAGCGAGGCGTTCCGGAAGAATATACTGCTATTTCGCCATTTTGAAAAAGGCGCGCCGAAAAGACGCGCATTAGTTCGGCGCGCCCGCCTGGCAATCGTCCCTTTCTTCTCTTATGCTTCACTACGAAGAGATTTCTTCCAAGCGCGGGAGCATTGCCATGCCGATCAACGCAGCTCAGACCAATGCCAGAGACGCCAGGCAGGCGGTTCTCGAGATCGCCGCGAAGGTGCGCCAAAAAGACCCGGCTTTTATTCTCTTTTTCTGCTCGGTGCGATATGACCTGGAGGTGCTTGCCGCCGAGTTCCGCGAGAATTTCTTCAACACACCCATGATCGGCTGCACCACCTCGGGCGAGTTCGGCCCCCTCGGCTACTCGCAGGGCGGCATCGCCGCAGTGAGCTTTCCCGCGGACGAATTCACCTTCGCGAGCGCGGCGCTTTCCTCGACGCTGGGGAGCGATCCCGAACCGATGCGCGCCGCGCTCGCCGACCTTCACTCGCGCATCGGCTCCCTGCCCAACCGCATGGTCATCCTCCTTACGGACGGGCTCTCCGGCATGGAGGAACTCGTGGCGCAAGCCAGCCATCGCGAATTCCCCGATCTGCCCGTCCTGGGGGGCTCGGCGGGCGACGAGGAGCGATACGCCTCGACCGAGGTATTCTATGATGGAGCCTTCCATACCGGCGAAAGCTTGATCGCCGCCATCTCCACCTCGCGGCCGATCCGGCCTTTCCTCACCCACCCTTTCTTCGGCGCCAGCGACCCCCTCGTGGTGACCGAAGCCGACGCCCGCGAGCGGCTGATCATCGAGATCAACGGGAATCCGGCGAACGCCGAATACGCGAGGGCCATCGGCGTCGCGCCCGGCGCGCTCACGCTCGCGCACTTCGCCGCCAATCCCTTCGTGGTCCGCGTCAATGGCGTCGACTTCGTGCGCTCCATACAATCGATTCTGCCCGACGGAAGCCTGAAACTTTTTTGCGCCATCAAGAGGGGCGTCGTGCTGCGCATCGGGAAAAGCACCGACCTCGCCGAGAACCGCGGGAACCTCGGACGATCCCTGCGCGAGAGCCTCGGGGAGGCGGATTTCATCCTCGGCTTCGAATGCATCCTTAATCGCCATGCGCTCACGCGGTCGGGCCAGCTCGAAGGCGTCGGACGGCTCTACCGGGAATTGCGGATGCTCGGCTTCAACACTTACGGGGAACAGTACCAGGGGCTCCACATGAACCAGACCCTTGCGGGAATCGCTTTTGGACGGGAGGCACAACGATGAGCGCGCGGGAAGTAGAGACCAACCGAATCGATGAGATGGCGCGGGAAATCGCACGGCTCAACAAGGTCATCGCCGCGCTCATCGAGGACAGCGAGTCGCTGGACGAGCGCGAGAATTCAGCCTTCGGCATTTTCCAGAAAACCGCCCTCCTCGAGACCGAGGTCAACAACAGGACGCGCGCCCTCAACAAGGCGGTAACCGACCTGGAAGCCCTCAACAGGAATCTTTCCCTCACCCAGGCCAAGTTCCAAATCCTCTTCGACCTCCTGCCAAATCCGGCGCTCGTCTCCCTGCTGGACAACGGGGCGCTCGCCGACGTGAACAACCGCTTTTGCGAGGTATTCGGCTACGAAAAGCGAGCCATTTTGGGACAGAAAGCGGGTTCCCAAGGAATAAAATGGTGGCCCGCCGACGCGGACCGCGCCGCTTTCATTGAACGGCTCGAGAAGGAGGGCGGCGTCCTCCACGGCTTCGAATGCGGACTGCGGAACGCCTCCGGGGCGATCCGCAACTTCATACTTTCAGGACGCGCCATCTCGATCGGGGGAAACACCCTCCTCGTGATCGAATGCCAGGATATCGGCGACTACGCGCATCGCCTGAGCGTCCTGCGCGACCTGGCGGAGCGCGACGCCCTGACCGGGCTGCCGAACCGCCTCCTGATCCAGGACCGCATGCAGCAGGCGATGAACCTGATGCGGCGGAACGGCGAGAAAATGGCGGTGGCGTACCTCGACCTCGACGGCTTCAAGGCGATCAACGATATCCATGGCCACAAGGCGGGCGACCTCGTGCTGGTCGAGACGGCGGCGAGGCTCCAGGCGAGCGTGCGGAACAGCGACACCGTCGGCCGCCTGGGAGGCGACGAATTCATCATCCTCCTCCTTGAACCGGCGGACAGCCCCGCCTGCGAGGGAGTCTTCGCGCGCATTCTGGCGGCGATCAACAGGCCGTTCCGCCTACCTGAGGCGCCGGAATGCCGCGTCGGCATCAGCATCGGGTATACGATTTTCCCGGAGGACGACGCCCCGATGCTCGAGCTGCTCGAGCACGCCGACAAGGCGCTCTACGCGGCGAAGCGCGACGGCAAGAACCGCTTCGAGCGGTATGGGACGAAGCAGCCGCCCCATACGTCAATAAAGTAGGTTTCGATCGGACGCGACACAGTGGAAATAATCGATCGCAGTGTGTATAATAGCTTTCGCCGTTGCGATTTGCCCGCCCTCCGCGGTCTTGCCGTCCCGCAAGCCCGAAGATGGCGGCATGAGGCAAGGCGATACAAAAATGTTGGTTTTGCGAGGCATCATGAAAAAATGTAGGAAGCTGCCCGTCGCGGCAGTCTTATCCATTGCCATCGGCATACTCCTGGCGTCCTGCGCGACGCAGAAAGCGGCGGTCGCGGAGCCGGCGCCGCCGATCGCGGCAGCTCCGGCGGCGGTTCAGGCGTCAGCTCCGGCGGAAAACCCTGCGGCAAACACTGCGCCCGCGGGCGATTCCCCGGCTGCGCCAGAGAGCGAGCCCGCGGCGCTGGCCGAAGCGGCTCCCGCGACGCCGAATGAGGAAGTGCCGGCCATCGCCGCCGAAGAACCTCCGGCCGCGGAGGCGCAGGCCGCGGAAGCGCCCGCCGAAGCCGTTCCCGCCACCACCTCAACGACGACCGGCACGACGACAACGACTGTCGCGGAAATTCCGGCTACCGCCACTACGGTGATCCCGGCCGAGCCTCTGGCCGCCGAACCTGCGCCGCAGACAATCTCCACGGAAGCGGCGCCTATCGAGCGGACGGCCGCCCCGGCAACCGCCGCTCCCGCCGCCGCCGAAGCCGTTCCCTCCGAAGCAACAGCCGGCGAACGCGAAACGCTGGAGGCGAAGGACAAGGCCGCCGCCGCCAAGACAGCCGCCCGGGACGCCCTGGCCGACCTCAACGCCCCCGACGACATCGCCGCCGCCGACGCATCCATGGAAGCCGCCCTGGCGGCGCTCGGCGCCCAGGAATACAGGCGCGCCCTCGCGGCCTTCGCCGAGGCTGGCGCGGCCTACGACGCCGCGCGCGAATCGACGATAGCGGCCCACGCGGACAGCGCCTCCGCGATAGAAGCCGCCCGGGAGGCGCTGCGCCTCAGCGCCGAAACCGCGGAAGCCGCCGAGTTCGGCGAGAATGTCTATATAAAGGAAGCTCAAGCCCGCCTCGCCTCAGCTCAAGCGCTGCGTGAAGAGGCAAGGTTCACCGACTCCGCCGCCAACGCCCGCGACGTACTGAATTACGCCTCGATGTCGGATGCCTATGTCGCCGGCGAACAGGCTCGCCTCGCTCGCGAGGCGGCCGAGCGCCTCGCCGCGGAAAAAGCCGCGGCCGACCAGGCGATCGCCGAGGCGAAAAGCCGGACCGAATGGGCTGACGGCGCGAAGCTCGCCTCCGATTATCCCGCAGAGGCGGCGCGCGCCGCCTCGCTCACGCGATCCATCGGCATCGCCTACGGAAACGAGGCCTATGCCGCGGCCAAGGCTCTCGCCGACGAAGCCTCGAGCCTCCTGTCCGACGATTTCAAGGCGGCGGTCCTGGCCGACAGGAAGGCCGCCGAGGCTGGAAAAGCTCGGCTCTCCGAGCTCGCCACGGACCGCGGACCGGCCAAGGCCATCGTCGAACGCGCCCAGGCGGAAGCCCGGAATCGCCTCGCCTGGGCCGAGCAGAACGGCATAAACGAGGAATACCCCGTCGAATACGGCAAGGCATCCGAGGCGATGACCGCGTCCTTCGCCGCCTTGGGCGCCGAATCCTACGGCCAAGCCGCCGAATCCGCGCGCCTCGTCAGCGCCATCCTGTCCGACGATTTCAAGGGCCAGGTCGCGGCGCGCCGCGAAGCGGCGCGCGCGGAAGCCGCGCGGCTCGCCGCCG
>MTLD01010481.1_pt1 | contig 11315 bp, 9 predicted proteins | sample 1982471 | NCBI WGS metagenome assembly MTLD01 (sample SAMN05712604, study PRJNA340218) | biofilm metagenome | isolation source: sample SPM anode biofilm adapted to -50 mV | place: USA | collected 2012-02-03
TAAGTTGCAAACTCGAATTTCTATAATAGCATCAATTTCTTCGGGTATTGTAGGGATTTGGATGGCCTATTCTGGCTATGGTGTTTGGTCGCTAGTTGGTAAAACTATAGTTCAACAGCTCATTAACTCACTCTTACTTTGGCATTGGAACCATTGGATTCCTAAATGGATTTTTGATAAAAATTCATTTCGAGAGATGTTTAACTTTGGATATCGTTTAATGCTCTCTGGCCTAATCGATACTACTTATAAAAATTTATATTACTTAATCATAGGTAAGTTTTTTTCGTCAGCTCAATTGGGGTATTACACCCGTGCCGAGCAATTTAACAATCTTCCATCCGCTAATATCACAGGAATTATACAAAGAGTCAGCTATCCTGTTCTTTCCTCAATTCAAAATGAGCCAGAGCGATTAAAAATGGGGTATAAAAAACTAATTAAAATAACCATGTTTATTAGTTTTACGCTAATGCTTGCTATGGCCGCTATTGCTAAGCCTTTGATAATTGTTCTTATTGGCCCCAAATGGATAACTGCAGCAACCTATTTACAACTATTGTGCTTTGTAGGAATGATATACCCTATCCACGTATTAAATCTAAACATATTAAATGTAAAGGGGCGATCTGATTTATTTCTCAAATTAGAGGTTCTTAAAAAAATTTTAGCAATTCCTGTTATTATTGTGGGTGTCATGATAGGAATTAAATCAATGATTTTAGGTATGTTCTTATTTTCAATTGTTGCTTATTTTATTAACAGTTATTGGTCCGGTTTGCTCATAAATTATTCTGTAAAAGAACAACTTAGTGATATTTTGCCTTCATTTTTTTTTGCAATATTTTTGGCTTTTTGTATTTTTTTGCCTACGCAATTATTTGAATATAAAGCTGCGGGCTTGATACTATTAATTCAGATGCTCTTAGGTATTCTGTTTTTTTTCCTTTTGGTAAGTATTTTTAAAATAGACTCTTACGTGGAAATCAAAAAAATAGCATGTGAACAATTAAAAACACTAAAAATTAAAAAAAATGAAAATAGATAAACCCATATATGTTACACAACCGATGCTGCCACCATTGGACGAGTTTACTGAATATCTTAAAAAGATTTGGGAAAATAAAATACTCACCAATAACGGTCCTTTTCATCAGCAACTCGAAGAGGAATTGGCCAAATATTTAGGTGTTAAATACATTTCCCTTTTTTCGAATGGAACGTTAGCGCTGGTTACGGCCCTGCAAGCATTAAAAGTAACGGGAGAAGTCATTACCACACCCTTTAGCTTTGTCGCAACAACCCACGCACTTTGGTGGAATAATATTAAGCCTGTTTTTGTTGACATTGAACCACAAACCTTTAATATCGATCCCGTTAAGGTTGAAGCCGCAATAACCTCTCAAACCACGGCAATACTACCTGTTCATGTATACGGTAACCCCTGTCAGGTTGAGCAATTACAGCAAATTGCGGACACCTATGGACTTAAACTTATATACGATGCGGCACATGCGTTTGGTGTAAAGATCAACGGCAATTCTGTTCTAAACTTTGGCGATCTTTCAATTATGAGTTTTCATGCCACCAAGGTTTACCATACGTTTGAGGGAGGCGCAATTATTTGTCATGACGAGGCTACTAAAACGCGGATTGATAACTTAAAAAATTTTGGGTTCATTAACGAAACAACTGTTGTTGCTCCTGGGATAAATGCAAAAATGAACGAGGTGCAGGCCGCAATGGGGCTTCTACAACTAAAACATGTTGATTCTGCCATTCAAAAACGGAAGCAAATAGCTACTTGGTATAGGAAAATGCTAAATGATATTCCTGGAGTAACCGTACTGAATGACTTACCCAGTGTTGAACACGGCTATTCCTATTTCCCAATTTTGATCGATAAAGAAAAATACGGTTTTACACGCGATGAAGTTTATGAGTTGCTAAAAAGAAACAATATTTATAGCAGAAGATACTTTTATCCTTTAATTAGTCAATTTCCAACTTATCGAGGATTGCAATCATCTTATGCTGAAAATCTTCCAATAGCAGAGAAGATAGCAAAAAAAGTATTGTGCCTTCCAATTTTTCCGGATTTACCAAATGATACCGTAGAGTTTATTTGTAGTTTAATTAATAGTAAGCTTTCATAATCATGATAAATTCATTTTGTAGTCGGAAGGAGTTGAAAAACCCAGGAATAAAGAAATTTGGAAATAATGTTTTAATTAGTCGATTTGCAAGATTATACAGTCCAGAACTTATTGAAATAGGACGTGATGTTCGTATTGATGATTTTTGTATTTTATCAGGAGATATAAAACTAGGAAGTTATATTCACATTTCGGCATATTCTGCCCTTTATGGGAAGTTTGGAATTGAAATGGAAGATTATACCGGACTTTCGCCTCGCTGTACCGTATTTAGTGCATCGGATGATTTCTCGGGTGAATATTTAATAGGTCCTATGATTGATAAGAAATATACAAATGTTATTGGAGGTAAGGTGCTAATTAAAAAATATAGCCAACTTGGATGCAATTGTGTTATATTGCCTTCGGTTACCATTAATGAAGGCGTTGCGGTGGGAGCAATGTCTCTTATTATTCAGGATCTTGAGCCGTGGAAAATATATGTAGGAGTCCCTACTCGTTATATTAAAGAGAGAAGTAAGGGTTTATTAAATGTAATTGGTCGATGAATTCTTCTAATAATATCATGGTAAGTGTTTGCATGATTACATATAATCATGAACAATATATTGACAAAGCTATTAAAGGAGTATTAATGCAAAAATGCAATTTCTCAGTTGAATTAATAATTGGGGATGATTGTAGCAATGATAAAACTAGTCATATCTGTTTGGATTATGCAGAAAAATATGATTTTGTTAGGGTTATTACCTCAGAATCAAACATAGGAATGATTCCTAATTTTATTCGAACTATTAGTCATTGTACAGGTGAATATATTGCTTTTTGCGAAGGTGATGATTACTGGATAGATCCTTATAAATTACAAAAGCAGGTAGATTACCTTGATGTAAATTCCAATGTAAGCATGGTGGTAACCAATTATATAGTTCATGATGAATTGTCAAATCGGGGAAAGAGGAAAATAACCACTCCTTCTAAAATTGATTACGAAACACTTCTCAAGAAGAAGAATATTATTGCAACGCTCACAACTTGCATGAGAAGTAAATATGTATTTGAGTATTTGCAAGAACATGAGATTTATGCTAGAACGTGGCCAGTTGGAGATTACCCATTATGGCTTTATTTGTCTTTAAAGGGAGATATTATTGCTATGAATTTTTTTTCATCTGTATATCTGAAACGTCAAAATTCCGCTTCCCATTATTCTGATAAAAAAAAACAGTTTTCTTTTTATCTAAGAGTAATTGAAATTGCAAATTACTATGCAGTTAAATTTGGTGCCTCACATAGTGCACGAAAGCAAATTGCTAAAAATAAAATTATTACATTGATTAATTATGGTTATTCTTTGAAAAATACTAAGATGATGCGAAAATGGATTATCTATTATATCTATAATCATAGAAGATTGCCAATTAAAGAAATTGTTAAATATATATTGATTTTATAAATTAAATAATGCTTTAACCTTCTTGTATTGTTGTTAATGTTTTTTATAATAATAAAACTTTGTTCAAAATAATAGTTATGTTGTCTAAAAGAGAGAAATTTGTCTTTTTTTATCTTATTCCCTTAATAAATGTCTTTTTCTATATTAATACTAACTTATTGCAAAATTTCTTTTCTTCGGATATTTTATACGCTGTGATGTTAATTATTTTATCTATATATTTTTTTGTAAATATTTATAGGAAGAATAAAAATGATATAATAATACTTCTTTTTATTTTTTCATTGTTGACCTTTGTAATGGGAACGTTCACTTTTCTAAAATATGAGTATTTCGATGCTAAAACATTTAAAATAATATTGTCAAATTTCTTCTTCATTTTTGGTTTTTTTATTGTGAAAACAGAAGAAGATTTTGTAATGATGTTAAAGGGATCTTTTTTTGCTTTTTTGTTTTTTATTTTAAATATATTGTTCTATAACTATTTTGGTCTTGGATCCTCTTCCGCTTATAATATCGATGTTGACTTTAGATTTGGTGGGCAAGGTATAAATACTGTTCAATTACTCCCTTTTTTTATATTATCCTCTGTTTTCCTTTTCCAACGGAAAGAATGTAATAATTACTATAAAGCAATTATTATACTGTTAATAATCTATTCTAGTTTCGTATTAGTTTTTAGTACCAAAAGAGGATCTTTGCTTGCTGTTATCTTGGGATTTGGGTATTATTTATATAAGAATAAAGCAGATTTTAAATCTATGTTTGTAATTATGTTTTTATTGGTAGGCTTTTTCTTTTTAGCGAATAAATATTCTGGTCAAATAGAATCTGTATATAAAAAGCGAGAAGAGAGAGTAAATTTCCTATCAAGTGAAAAAAATTTGGAAGATGAAGGAAGATATATTGAATTAGTGATGATTATTAACGAATTTGATAGGAATCCATGGGGATTTATATTTGGAAATGGAATTGGATCAGAGTATTTTATTCCTGAGAATAAAAATAAAAGAATGATTCACACGGATATAAACATGGTTTTTTTTAGTATGGGGTTTATAGGTTTATTTGTTTACACTCTATTTTTTTGGAAGGTTATTAAAAAATTGATGTGGTTTAATGGATATTCGAGTTATGAGTTAAAAAATACTCTTATAACAATAAGTTTTGTAATGATTATTGACCTGTTCTTTGTTGGATTGTCAGGTTCTCTCCATGTCATTCAAAATCGATCTTTTTCCTTGTTTTACATTGGAGGTGCTCTTGGCCTATTACAATCCCATACGTTTTATCCCCATAATAAATAACTATGCTTTTTTTATTTTCAAGAAAGAACCCTCCTTCTTCAAATAATTTTTCATTCATCCGTATTATTGGCGATTATTATTTTTTTGCCAAATCGGATAAATGTAATATTATTAAATTGTCTGAAGTTAATGAAGTATTCATTCTGGGTGATTGTTTAAACCCTGAAATATTGGAAGGTGTAAAAGACTTTTCTAGTGATTATTTAAAGCAACTCAAGGGTCTGTTTATTCTTATTTGTATATCTAACAATTCCTTTCAAATATACTCTAGTCTTTTTGGCATTCTTCCTGTTTATTTCACATTGAATTATCAAACAATTTCAAACTCAATAGAATTTATTAAAGAGGTTGAACTTTTACCCACCAAAATAAATAAGCAATTTATCCTGGAAAGTTTTCTTTTCAATTTTGCTTTTTCAGATAAAACATATATTGATACCATCAAACGTTTAGATGCATTTTCTGGACTTGTATATAAAAAAGGAGAAATACTTGTAGAAAATTATGAAAACATTTTAAATTGGTTCTCGGATAAACCGTTACACGGGAAAAAGCACTCAAAAGAAACTGCTGAACTTTTCTTGCAACAAACAAAACAGTATTTCAGTCAGGATTATAATTCTGTAACGTTTACTGGTGGATTTGATGGAAGAACGATTGTTTCTGTTGGTTTACTTTACAATAAAAATTTTGAAACAGTTTCATGGGGAATTCCTGAAAATAACGACGTTATGATTCCTCTTTCTAATGTCAAAGAATTGGATTTAAAATACCATTATTATAATCTTTTAGAACGACAATACATTGAATCATATTACGATTTATCACAAAAGATGACCAAAATAACAGGTGGTTTTAATGGCTTCCTTTACCCACATTTCTTATATGGTGCTTCTAATGAAAAAAAACTCTCAAACACTCTTTTAGTCGGTTATTGCGGCAGTGAACTATTTAGGGCTTTGCATGTACAAGGTGCTATTACGTCAGCAGACTTAGTCCGCATTTTTACCGAAACCGATGATTTTACTTTAAAGAAGCAGTTATGGGAATCGGATAAACTCTTTTTTCTTGACAAAAATGAATTCAAAGATGAATTTGAAACGCTGTTTGAAGAAATTATTTCTTTTCGAAAAACTATTAGAAACTTTTATACTAAAAATCATTTTTTCTATTATTATATCTTTTCTGAAGTTTTCCGGAAAATTTTTGGTTCTTTAACGGTTGCCCAGTTTTCCGAAATATCTGTTAGAATTCCATATTTAGATTATGATTTTGTTATTGCTCTGCTAAAAACTGATTTGGCTGGTTGTAATAATGATTTTTTCATACACAATCCTTTTAAAAGGCTAAAAGGTCAGCAATTGTATGCTGAAATCATTAAACAATCCAACTCTATTCTGTATAAACAATATACGGGAAAGGGATATAGACCTTGCGACCTTCTTTCAATTACAGGCAACATAAAAATTGTTGCGCCTTACTTGAGAAAGATATACCAAAAAACAACAACAAAATCTTTCTTAGATAATTTAGGGCTTATCTCATCATATTCTCATCATAGAAATAAAATTGAAAATTCTTTTTCTAAACTTGAGAATTTTAATATGGATAGGCTCAAGTTTTCTTCTCTAAATTTAAATCCATATATGCCTGAATCAGAAAGAGACATGCTATTTTTATCGGCCTCTTTCGCATCTCTTCTGTAATTATGAAAAAGCTACTTGCGTTAACCGATTACAAAAACCGTTTTGGTTCCAAGCATTTTGACGTTCCATACAGAAGTGGAATGGATAAAAGCTTATTGATTAAACACTTTAATGACTTGGGGTTTGATATAGAGTTTATTCAATACTCTACACTCATTAATCAATTAGTAATTCCCAAAGATTGCTTTTATATATACACCTCATCAGAAGATCGAGGATATTACTATAAAAGCTTTATTGAGGATATTGTTTTTTCCTTGCAAGGATCAGGCTGCACAGTTGTCCCTGAATATAAATATTTAAGAGCTAATAATAACAAGGTGTTTATGGAATTGCTTAGAAAGTCAACTAATGATACTGACTTGCTTTCTATTGAATCCTTCGCTTTTGGGACTGCTGGGGAGGCCATTAAAGCTATTGGAGCATTTTCTTTCCCTGTTATTCTCAAAAAATCAGAAGGGGCAAGTGGAAGAGGTGTTTACAAGGCTGACAATACTGAACAATTTATAAAAATTGTAAATAAAATCGCAAGCACGCAAAATATTTTTCATGATATTAAAGAAGTTGTTAGAGAACATAAACATAAAGGATACATACGGGAATCAATGTACAGATCTAAGTTTATAGTTCAAAACATGATTCCAGACTTAAAGAATGACTGGAAAGTTTACTATTTCATGGACAAACTGTTTATTTTCTATCGTCCAATTCTAGAACATCGCGTTTTCAAAGCTAGTGGAGGTGGGTATGATAATTACACTTACGGAACTAATGCATATATTCCAAATGGAATTTTCAATTTTGTGGAAAAAATAATGAGTTACTTTAATGTTCCACATGCCTCACTGGATATTGCATTTGACGGGAAATCGTTTCACCTTATCGAAATGCAATTTATATATTTTGGGACAGCGGGAATTCCTTATTCAAATGGTTATTTTTCGAAAGTTGATGGCGATTGGATATTTATCGAAAAAAAATTAACAATAGAGGAAGTGTATGTTCAAAGCATTTCGAGTTTTATAAATAAGTATTATTAACATTTTTTCATGAAGGTACTATTTGTGTCTAGCGGAAGGCTAGGTGATACGGCGTATTTGGTTAAAAATCAAGGTTTATCATTAATAAGTAAGGGGATCCTACTTGATTTCTTTGTAATTGAAAGCGGAGGTGTTTGGGGATACTTAAAAGCGGTTCCAAAGTTAAGACGAATAATTAATGATGGAAAGTATGACATAGTCCATGCACATTATAGTTTTAGTGCATTTTCTGCTTCTTTAGCTGGACTTTTCCCTTTGGCGGTTTCGCTGATGGGTTCAGATGCGTATATGTCTCCTTTTTGGCGATGGTGTGCTCGTATCTTTTATTACTTAAGGTGGGATGTAACAATAGTTAAAACAGAGAAAATGAAAGATTTGCTTAAAATGTCGAAACTACACATTATACCCAATGGTGTAAATTTGAAGAGATTTATACCGATAGATAAGATGGTGGCAAGAAAAGAAATAAAGTATTTATCCGACAAAAAATTAGTTGTTTTTATTGCGGATCCATCAAGGCCTGAAAAAAACTATGCATTAGCAAAGCAGGTGGTAGATCATTTGGATGATCCGGAAATAGAATTGATGCCAGTTTTTGATATTTCAAATGAGCAAATACCGTTTTATTTAAATGCGGCTGATGTTTTACTACTCACGTCTAAATGGGAGGGAAGTGTTAATGTTGTTAAAGAAGCACTTGCCTGTAATTTGCCAATTGTTAGCACTGATGTTGGCGATGTTCGGTTTAACATTACTAGTGTTGATGGCTGTTATGTTTGTAAACAGGATGTTAACGAACTATCAGAGAAATTAAATCTCGCTATTTCTTTCGGAAAGCGAACCAACGGAAGGCAACGTATTATTGAATTGGGTTTAGATTCCGATGCTGTTGCAAACAAACTTATTGATGTTTATAATTCATTAATAAAATGAAAATTTTATTTGATAGTGAAGTGCCTAAGGATCAATGGGAAACTTTTTATTTGTCGAATCACTTTTCATCACCTTTCCAATCGTTTAACTTTTATTCATTTTTTAACTCTAACGAGAACTTATCCGCTAATGTCTTTGCATGTGAGGAAAATAATGAAATTGTAGCTTTGTGTGTTGTTACATTACAGAAAGAAAATGGAATTAAAGGTTTTTTTTCTCGGAGAGTTATTATATATGGGGGGCCATTGGTTAACTCAAATATGCCTGAGGCAATTACTATACTTTTTGAGAGAATAAAAGAATACTATAAGAGAAAGGCGGTTTATATTGAAGTAAGAAACTTTTTTGATTATGAGAAATATTTAAACTCTTTTGCAAAATTGAAATTTCGATTTTTACCTTGGTTAAACTATCAACTTTCAACCGAAAACATCGACAAAGTCAAAAAAGAGATGAGCTCTTCGCGCCTACGACAAATAAAAAAGTCAATTAAAAATGGTGTAACATGGAAAGAGGCTTCTTCAATTGAAGAAATAAAGGATTTTTACACGATTCTTAAAACTTTGTATCAAAATAGAATCAAAAAACCATTATTCCCAGAATCGTTTTTCTTAGACTTTTTTAAACGAGACATCGGTAAATACCTATTAATTTGCTACAAAGATAAAATTATTGGAGGCATTATGTCTCCAATAATTCCTGAAAAATGTATTTATGAATTTTACATTTGCGGCTTGGATAATGAATACAAAGAACAGCATCCAAGTATTATGGCAACTTGGGCCGCAATAGAATATGCCCATAATAATGGTATTCCGCTGTTTGACTTTATGGGCGCAGGTGATCCCAAAGAAGAATATGGAGTTAGGGAATTCAAGTCTCGCTTTGGCGGAAAGGAATTAAATCACGGAAGATTTATTTATGTTCTTAACCCCATATTGTATGCTTTAGGAAAAACTGGATTAAAAATATTACAAAGAATTAAATGAATATATTAATAGACATAGGACATCCGGCACATGTACACTTATTCAAGAACTTTGCTTTTATGATGCAAAAAAAAGGGCACAAAGTTCTTTTCACATGTAGAGATAAAGAATTTGAAGTTTATCTTTTGAAAAAATACGGGTTTGACTTCAAAACTTTTGGGAAGAAATACATTTCTAGTATTGGGAAAATATGGGGATTAGTTGAATTTGATGTAAAAGAATTTATTGTGGGATTGCAGTTTAAACCAGATGTTTTATTAAGTCACGGCTCAATTTATGCTGCACATGCAGCATTTCTTATAGGAAAACCGCACATTGCTCTGGAAGATACATTTAACTTTGAGCAGATTAAATTGTATAAACCATTTTCAAAAGTTATTCTTACCTCAGATTACAATCATCCATTAAAGTCAGCTAAAGTTATTGAATATGCTGGTTACCATGAATTGGCCTACTTGCATCCTAATTATTTTATTCCCGATAAATCAGTTTTATCAATGCTAAACATCCAACCAGATGAAAAGTATGTAATTATTAGGTTTGTTTCTTGGAACGCGTCTCATGATAAAGGACATAAGGGGATTTCTTTTGAAAATAAAGTAAAGGCTTTAAAAACTTTTGAAAAATATGCACGAGTATTTATTTCTTCAGAGAAAAAATTACCTCAAGAGTTAAAACATTTTCAAATTAAAATACCACCAGAAAATATACATGATGTAATTGCATTTTCTAGTTTGCTTTTTGGAGAAAGTTCAACAATGGCAGAAGAGGCTGCCATGCTCGGAGTTCCATCAATCTACCTGTACAATGGAAGTACCATATACACTCAACATCTTGAGAAAGAATATGGTTTAATGTATAATTTTTCTGAATCAAACGTTGATCAGGAAAAAGCAATAGAAAAGGGTGAAGAATTACTAAGCAAGAGTAATGTGCATAATGATTGGAATAAAAAGACGAGAATGATGTTATCGACCAAAATAGATGTAACTGCATTCCTTGTTTGGTTTATAGAGAATTACCCCATGAGTGTAAAAACAATGAAGACGGATTCAGATTATCAATATAACTTTCGATGAAGGGTTTTAACATTTCTGAGTATGAACGTTTGCTAAATACCCTGCTTGTCCAGGGTTTTTCTTTTCAGTCTTTTAATGAGTTTCTCGACGTTCCAAGGGAGAAGGTCATTGTGCTTCGTCACGATGTAGATCGGCTGCCAGAGAATTCATTAAAAACGGCACAGTTGGAGGCATCATTGGGTATTCGTGGCTCCTACTACTTTCGGATGGTGCCATGTAGCTACAACGAGAATATTATTAGGGCAATTGCTGATATGGGACATGAGGTGGGCTATCACTATGAGACAATGGACTCTACGAGGTTAAAGGTTAACCGAGCTTGCGAGCTCGCCGAAGGCAAAGGTGAAAGGTTAAAAGACAAAAGGATCGAAAAGGAGGAGGGGGGTGATCGACATATCGATCAAGCATACGTTGAGTTTTGCGAGAATCTGGACCAGCTTCGGAAGATTGTTCCAGTAAAAACGGTGTGCATGCATGGAAGTCCACGCTCAGAGTTTGACAATAAGGATATTTGGAAGAAGTATGATTATCGGCAGCTTGATATTGAGGGGGAGCCCTACTTTGACGTGGATTTCGATAAGGTTTTTTACCTCACCGATACCGGTAGGAGGTGGAATGGATACCGATTTTCGGTGCGCGACAAATTGCC
>MTLD01002959.1_pt1 | contig 11310 bp, 14 predicted proteins | sample 1982471 | NCBI WGS metagenome assembly MTLD01 (sample SAMN05712604, study PRJNA340218) | biofilm metagenome | isolation source: sample SPM anode biofilm adapted to -50 mV | place: USA | collected 2012-02-03
CGCCGACTCGGCCGACGTCTGGGCCAACCCGCACCTCTTCCGCCTTGATGCGGCCGGCCGGCCGCTGGCCGTTGCCGGCGTACCGCCCGACTACTTCAGCGCCACCGGACAATTATGGGGCAACCCCCTGTACGACTGGGACGCCATGGCCGCCGACGACTACCGCTGGTGGCGGGAGCGGCTGGCCCACGCCCTCCGGTACGCCGACGCCGTCCGCATCGACCACTTCCGCGGCTTCGAAGCCTACTGGTCCGTGCCGGCCGGCGCGGAGACCGCCGAGCGGGGTGAATGGGTGGCCGGCCCCGGCGCCGCCTTCTTCGCCGCAATCGAGAAGCACCTCGGCCGCCTGCCGATCATCGCCGAAGACCTCGGCGTCATCACCCCGGCCGTCGAGAGCCTGCGCGACAAGTTCGCCTTCCCCGGCATGAAGATCCTCCAGTTCGCCCTCGAAGGCGACGAATGGCCGGACGGCGAAAACAACGCCGTCGTCTACACCGGCACCCACGACAACGACACCACCCTCGGCTGGCACCGGGCGCGCACCGGCGACGAGGCCGCCGGCGCGGAGGTCTGCTGGCGGCTGATCGAGTCCGCCTACGCGGCCCCGGCCTGCCTGGCCGTCATCCCCCTCCAGGACATCCTCGGCCTCGGCGGCGAGGCGCGGATGAATACCCCCGGCACGGTCGGCGGCGGCAACTGGGCGTGGCGCTATAACGAAGGCGACATAAACGAAGAAAATGCAAACAAGCTGGCCGCCCTGGCGGCAAAATATGGCCGCTGACCTGCGGGTATACTAAACGACAGATAACTGTCAGGGCGAACCGCCGGAAAAAATGCCCGACAATGCCAGCCAAAAAAGCCAGACAATGTCAGAAGGGGAGGATGCCCGCCATGACCCGCCATATCAACAGGAAATACGCCGCCAACGGCCTCCTCGTGCATCCCGCCATGCCCGCCAAGGGCGAGACGGTCAAAGTCGTCTACAACGGCCTTCTCGCCAGCAGCGGCGCGGATCGGCTGTACGTCCGCTTCGGTTTCGGCCCCGCCTGGGAAGGCGCGCTCGATTACAAAATGGTCCGCACGGAAAACGGCTTTGCGGCCGCCGTGCCGGTGGCCGCGGCCGATTCGCTCAACCTGTGCTTCCGCGACGGCGCCGGCCACTGGGACAACAACGCCGGCAGCAACTATTCGTTCGAGGTAACCGAATAAGGTGGGCGCGAAACAGAACGGGGCGGCCAGGGCCGCCCCGTAATTCGTGGTCATTTATTTTTTTGCTGGTTGCTTGTCTGTGGAGAAATTTCCTTCGCAAGGTCGGCGCGGTTCTTTTTATCCTTGTCGTTTTTGCCTCCCGGCAAGTCCTTGAAGCCCATAAAATCACCTCCGGCAGTAGATTTCCCCAAAAGCGGCCAGCGGCCGCTATTTTTCCTTGCGGACCCCGGCCTTGAACTGGGCTGGCTCGGGATTGCCGGCGCCGTAGCCTTCGCGGGCGTTGGCGCGCTCAGCCGCCGGATTTTTTTCCGGGTTGCGGGGCTCGACCATTTTTTGTACCTCCTTGGGAAAAGTGTCTTGACAAAACCAATGGTTGCGAGTTATTATTCCCCTATTACGGATATTTATTTTTATCAGACGGACGGGGGCAGGTCAGGATGAAAATTAACGGATTGTTCGCCGGCAAACCGGTGATATCGTTCGAGATTTTCCCGCCCAAGCCCGATTTCCCGCTGGATACCGTTTTCGCTACGCTGGAGGAGCTTAAGGGGCTCAACCCCGCCTTTATCAGCGTAACTTACGGGGCGGGCGGATCGAGCTCGGCGCGGTCGATCGAGATTGTCGACAAGGTGAAGAATCATTACGGTATGGAGACGGTGGCGCATCTGACGTGCGTGGGGGCGACCCCGGATACGATCGACATAGTGCTCGACCGTCTGCAGGCTTTGGGTGTGGAGAACATTCTCGCCCTGAGAGGCGACCCGCCGGCGGGCGACAGCGATTTCGTCCCGCCCGCGAACGGGTTCGCGTTCGCCAAGGACCTGGTCAGGCACGTGAAGGGGCGCGGCTGTTTCAGCATTGCCGCGGCCGCTTATCCCGAGGGGCACCTGGAGTGCCGGGACCTCGACCGGGATGTCGAGTATCTGCGGCAGAAGGTCGAGCAGGGGGTTGACCTGCTCGTCACCCAGCTGTTTTTCGACAATGTGCTGTTTTATACGTTCCTGGAAAAGATTCGCGGCAAGGGGATCGCCTGCCCGGTGTCGGCCGGCATCATGCCGGTGCTGAACGCTTCGCAGATCAAGCGGATCACGTCGCTGTGCGGGGCCGGCATCCCGGCGAAGCTGCAGCGGCTGATGGAAAAGTATGGCTCCGTGCCGGCCGATATGGAGAAGGCGGGCATCGAGTACGCCTCGGAGCAGATCGCCGACCTGCTGGCCCACAAAGTGGACGGCGTTCATTTGTATACGATGAACAAGGCGCGGCAGACGAAGGAGATCATGGGCAATATCGCGGGAGCGCTATAAATCAGGGAGGGACGGAATTATCCGTCCCTCATTTCTTTTTGTTGCCGGCTTGTTTGTTGCGGTCGCTTTTCACGAAGGTGGAAGCGCGGCTCGATCCCTGGCCGTCTTTGTCGTGCTGTTCGCAGCTATTTTTCATGTCATTTTACCTCGCTGTCGCTTTCGCTGGTATTGGCTTTGGGGACGGCGTCCAGTTTCTCGGCGGGCGGGAAGACCGCGGCCGCCTTGGGGTTCGTGAGCAGGTCGGCGTCCTTGCCGCCCCAGGGGCCGTGGGTGGGCTGCTTGCCAGTGCGGCGGCCCTTGTCGGTGATGTTGACGTCTACCATCGTGTCACCTCCGGGTATTTTTTGCGTGCTGCTACCTGATTAGTATCCCAGCGAAGCGGCCGTAAAATGTATCGACTTTGTTCGACAAGAAATGAGAGAGACCGGGGCATTGCCCCGGTCTTTTGCTATTGCTGGATTATCCACCGGCCGTCGTCGAGGTCCAGCCGGATAGCGGCCAGCGGACGGGCGTCCTTGGCGGCGATTTGGACGGCGAAACCCCAGTCGGCGGTGTTCAGGCGGTAGTCGTAGGGCGATCGCCTGCCCACGGCGGCGTGGCTGACGGTGAAGCCCCGGCCGGTCGTTTCTATCGTCCAGCGCCCCGGCGCGGCGCCGTCGGGCGGGAGGAGGAACGGCTGCCACTTTCCGTCCGTCAGCCGCCACGAATAAAAGGCCAGGCAGCTGCGCTCCGGGCCGCGGCGTTTCTCGGCGAGGACGAGGTAGCTGCCGGCGGCGGACATGATTATCGCGGCGTGCTCCAGCAGTACGGCGTCGTCCCCCTGGGTCAGGGTATGCAGCGGCGCGGCGCTCGCCGCACCGCCCCCGGCCTGGGAAAATATCGCCGTCGTCGCCCCCGGGGCGGCTTGCCTGGGAGCCAGGAATACGAGGCGGTGGTCCCGCCCGCCCATGGCCACCCAGCTGCCGAACGTCAGCGTGAAGGCGCCGCCGTCGCCGATGAGGCCGCGGGGGTCGATAGCGAGGCTTTTCTTGTCGTTGAGCACGGCGAGCAGGGCGTCGCCGATACGGGCGCAGGCTTTTTGCCGCGCGCCGGGCCGTTTGAGGGAGTCGTAGCCGCGCAGCTCGTCCTGGAGGACGGCCACCTTGCGGGCGAACGAGTCGCCGGCGAAGGCCGCGGACATGGAGGCGCCGGAGAAGGCGAGGACGAGGATGAGCAGCAGGGGAAGCTTGCGGTACCAGCGGTTGGTGAGCATTATAATCCGTCCTAACTGTTAGGGCTGGAGTGGCAGCGGGTTGGCCGCTTGTTTACATTGTAGCATGGCAACATCGCTGATTGTGTCGGAATAACGGAAAAGCCCCGGCTTTTCAGCCGGGGCGGGGAGTAGGCTGCTAATGATATCTTATAATCTCCAGCTTTCGCTTATGTTTCTGTTGGACCTTGGCAATCCACTTTTCGATTGTCTTCGGCGGCGGTCCGTCGGTATTCCCGTCGCTGGCAAAATACACGATGGCGCTTTTCCGGTTGACGAAGGTAAGCAGCGCCGCCCAAAGCGCCCCTTGGTCGGAGCGCATGATTATGCACTGATAGTAAGGCGCCAGCCCTCGCATGTAACCGGCAAACGCTTTTGTATCCGGTCCGTCGAGGCTTTCTTCTCTTCCCGCGAGGTGAAAGTAATCGACGAATCGCTCGTAGTACCGTCCTGTCATTTGCCTGAACATTTCTTCCTGGGCTATCGATGCCAGCACACCTATCTCCGCGAACGTCCGCTGCCGCGTTTGTTCTCGCGTGAAATCGCCGCCGAACGAGACGCCATATCCTGCATAACGACTCATTTTGTCATTGGCTTTTAGCGTTAGCCGGTCCTCTTTCCTTATAAACAGCAGCTCTCCGCCCCGGCCGTCCCGGAACGCGGCTCCTTCTCCCTCCAGGATGGCGACCCCGCGGATGCGGCCCGAATGTCCGCCGGCGATTTGATACATCTCGAACCAGAAGCTCTTAGCCGTGACGAACGAAATCCGCACTTCCCCGGCAGTCGAACCTGTGCTGACCGGCCGCCGCCACGCCCCCTCCCACGCTTCCTTGTCGCTTTGGGGGTCAGGACTCGCCGCTTCTCCTCCCGTGCCTTCCACCGTAACAAAAAAAGGGTATATCCTAAGCCAAAAATCGCGGAAATGGCCTTCACGCTCCGGGTTGTAGACCGCCCACACCCCTTCTACACGGCCTGGATGGACGAAGGCCCCGTAGAACCTTCCCGTTTCTTTGCCGGCGGCGTCGAATTCACGCAAACGGAGCTGCGGTCCGTCTACTTCGCCCTTGAGGGCGATGTCCGTCTTTACGCTGTCATAATAATAGCTGCCCGTCGCTTTGCCATCAGCTATCTTCAACCGCATATGGATGCCCAGATCGCCGTTTATCGCCCCGCTATAGGCGACCTCTCCGGACATCGCCGCTACTGGTGAAACCGGCGTCGGCGCTTTCACGGCCGTCACCGGGGGTGCCGCCGGTCCGGTATTGTCAACCTTCTGCGCCCCGCCGCATCCCGTTAAGACCAAACCCAAAAGAACGCAAATAACCATCATCTTTCGCATCCAAACGGCACCTCCCAGCTTCATGCAACATTGTTAACGATTATGCTTTACCGGGAAACGGGAGTTTGCGTTCATTTCCGATCGGCGAGGGGGCCGGCGAATTCTTCGATGAGCTCGGGGAGGAGGACGAACACCCGCGGTACGTGGAATACGTCGCCGTTCTTGGTCGTCACCCTGATATGGAACAGTCCGCGCTCCAGGCCCGTGACGTCGCTCAACCGGAAGCTTTCTTCTTTGCTGTATAGTTTCCACGATACTTTGCCGCCTGCTACCGACACTTCTACCGGGTCGTAATGCGGCAGGATGGCAAGAAGAGCGGACAAAAACAGCAATGCAATCAGCCAGCTTGTGAAACCGAATGCGTTGGATAATATTGGCGCAGACATCAAAAATATAAAACAAATGCTTAGCTGTGCAAACTTGTAAATATCGTACATTCCTCTAGGCGAGTAGCTTATTTGCCGTTCCTGCGCCGTCTCGCCGGGTGTCACGGTTATCATGTCCCGGTCGCCAATTGTCCATTGATTGAGCCGGGTTTTGGCGAGCCTGACGAGATCGCTGCGCGGTATATGCAAGTTTATCCGGCCATCGGCAGAGAACACCACCGTCGGAAACCCAAAGCCTTCGGAGACGATCCGTTCCACGCCCGCCAGCGGGATGTCCGGCCCGTATTCTCTCTCCAGCCTATTCGCCGTTATCCTACCTTTACCGGCTCTGCGGAAATACCAATACAGCGCGACGCTGATCAGCACAAAGACGCCGAACATTCCCAAGCGCCACTCGTCCTTAGACAGACCTGTTGCCGGTCCGATATATTCATAAGCTGCAAATTCTGTTCCCAACGCCAAGACTAGGGCTAAAATAGTGACTATAGAGTCCCACGACTGTTTCGGCATACGTCACCCTCCCCGGTTAGTGCGTATATCGAACATATATTCGATATACAGACGTTATTTTCCTTTTTTGCCACAAATAAGATAAGAGGGGGCACTCGCCCCCTCAAATAATCAGAGAAACAGCACAAGGTTTGCGGCGTCTCCGGCGTTCGTGTCAACCCACATTTAGCGAGGACAGCGGCCGCTACTTGGCGAGAGAGCCGCGAACGACACCGCGCGAGCCACCATGGATGGCGGCGAGAACCGACAATCGGAGCCTGGACGGCGATTTTGGCGGTGGCGCGGTGGAGTCGGCGACGAGCCTAGCAGCGAGCCAAAAGCGGCGAGCGAAGCGATGACGCTTTTGTGCGAGTCGCTATGCGGGGCAACAGCGAACCGGAAGCTTGCTTCCGAGTGAGTCGTTGCCCTGCTAGTAAGTCCGCCGCCCGCAGCGCGTGGGTGACCCGATGCCGGAGAATAGCCGCAAGTTTTGGGCGACGCGGACAAGGAAGAAGGGATGCCAGCAGAAACTTCTGGAAATCCGGGAGTTTTCGTTCATTTCCGGTTGGCTAGGGGGCCGGCGAGTTCCTCGATGAGTTCGGGGAGAAGGACGAAGCCCCGGGGGAAGTACAGGATTTCACCGTTTTTGGCGGTGACTTTGATCCGGAACAGACCCTTTTCGACGGCGATGATGTCGGCGAAGCGTAGGACGTGTTCCCGCAGGTTTTCGTCCGTGAGGATGATGCGGTCGCCGACGACGGAGAGCTGGACTTTTTTAAAAATGGGGATAGTCAATTCTAGTACTATGATTAAAACGGCCACGCCAGCGCCGAGGTCGCCAGCCAGCACAAATTCGTCACCGTCAGGCGCCGCAAAACCGATAACGAAGAAAAAAAGCGCTAAGTAAAAAAGCCACATTTTCGGCATGTCGAGTCTGTAGGTGGCGTATTTGCCGAGACGGCTGTATTCGATAACCGGGTATTGACCCGCATCGCCAGGCGTCAAGGTAACTTTCTCGCCCTTTATATCCCAGCGGTTCAGGCTTGTCCGGGCAAGTTTGACATAGTCTTTGCCTTCAATGTGGAATTCTCTCCGGCCTTTATCCGAAAAAACGACCGAAGGGAAACCTCCGCCTTCGCTAATGATGCGGTCAATATAAGCATAAGGAATGACCGGCTCTGTGTCGACCGCCAGGCCGGCGGCCGTTATCCCGGCAGCTTTGGCTTTGCGGAGATACCATTTCGTCAGGACGCCCAAACATATCATCGCTAATAATAATTGCAAAACAGTATATTCGCTGAGAAGACCAGCATTACTAAGAATATTTGCAACTACTATGAACGATACATAGCCGATGGGAAACGCGTAAGACCATCGTTCGCGCGGCATATGTTCCACCTCCCGGCGTGTAAGTTCAATTATAGAACATATATTCGACTAGTAGGGTTTATTTTCCTTTTTTCTCACAAGTTAGATATGAGGGGGCATAACGCCCCCTCAAAGTGTTATCTCGGTCAACTGGCATTCGCGGTTAATCTCCTCCTCTTTTTGGCGGTTCATCCTTTCTGTTATAATCGTCCTCGGTTCGCCCCATAACCTGGTCTTTTATCCAAGGTTTCACGGCATATGTACCAAAAGCCGCGCCAGCAGTTCCGACCCCGACCCCAACTGGATAACCGCCTTTCGAACTGGCCCAACCTGTGGCTCCACCAGCAATCGCCAGGTATTGTTGATACATAGAAGCCGCCTCTTGGGCTTTCATTCCGGCAAGAGCAGCGTTGTCTCCGTTCCTCAACGCTTCCTTTTCGATTTCTTCAGCAAATTGCTGAACATCGATACCGCTTTTGATTATTTCTCCGGCAACTCCGATAGCTTTATCCCATCCACCAGCCTTCGTTACCGTTCCTTCCCCGTAGCCTCCTGACAAGTTGTGACTCATCTCCTGTACGTTGGAAACATTGCCGAAATTACCCGGTCCATACATAAGCACATTTTTCTCTGCCCCATAGCCTCTGGTTCCGTCTCGCTCCGGCCGGTATTCAAGCGTCCGCGCCCTTTCAGCCGGGCTGCCTTCGGGGCCCCAGTCGAGTTTCCAGACGTTTTTGAACGGGTCGAACGGCTCGGCCGGCGGCCATTTTTGCATAGGCCGCAGCTTTTTCCGCGGGTCGTCGATGTCGTCATCGTCGTCGTTATCCCAGCCGTTGAGGTAGTACTTTTCCTTTTCGGGTATGAGGCTGGCGTCGTAGGGGCGGCCCATCTGGCGGTAGATGCGGGCCACCATGGCGGGGTCGGGGGGCTTGTAGCCCGGGAAAAGAGGGCGTTCCGCCGGCCGCGCCTCCTGCAGGGGGTTCTTGCCGTCCATTTTGTCGAGTTCCCATTCGATGTCGTCGTCGTCCATCCCGGCCAGGCTCGGTTCGTAGCCCCGCGCTTTCATCCTCCTCAAGTATTCTTCTTCTCTGCTGTTGGCCATGAATACACCTCCATATTCGCCGGTTTGCCGGCACAAATTAAGAAGACCGCCTCGCGGCGGTCTTCTTCACGCTATAAGCATATCACACTTTTTTGACAGTTAGTCCACCAGAAGTCCACTGAGAGTCCACTGGTGAAATTTTTTTGAAGTTTTTTATGGACAAGGAAGAAAACGCGGGCGGGGCGAAGTAACGGCTAAGATGGATTGGGGGTATGACGCATGAGGGTACTAGCGCTGGTCGGGTCGCCCAGGAAGCTGGGCAATGCGGAGATATTGGCGAAGGAGATGCTGGCGGCGCTGCCGGCGGGGACGGAGAAGGAGATGATCCGCCTGCCGGAGTTGGATATAAAGCCGTGCCGGGCGTGCTATGCCTGCCTGCCGGCCGACAAGGGTTGCGTGATCGGGGACGATATGGCGTTCCTGCTGGATAAGATTAGGGCGGCGGACGCGGTGATCATCGCGGCGGCGTGCTATTTCCTCGGCGCCCATACGAGCATCAAGACAGCGGGCGACCGGCTGCTGGCCATCCTGGCCAACCACGCCGAGTTCGCCGGCAAGCGGTGCGTGGCGGCGGTGGCGTACGGCATCTCCGGCTGGGAGGGGTACGCGCGGGAGATGGTGCTGAATTTCGCCCGCTTCCTCCACCTGGACGTGCTGGGCAGCATGCTGGTGCTGGCGGCCAGCCCGGGCGAGGCGACGCGGCCGGAGGTGCTGGCCGAGGCGCGGGCGCTGGCCGGGCGGCTGGTGAGCGGCGAGGCTGACGTAAAGTTGAACGGCGTACATGTTTGCCCGGCGTGCGGCAGCAGCCTGCTGCAGATAACGCCGGCAGGCGGGGTGCGCTGCCCGATGTGCGATACGCGCGGCAAGCTGGCGGTCAGGGACGGGGTGGTGGCGGTGGAGTTCGAACGCGGCCACGACCGGTTCTCGCCGGCCGGCAAGGAGGAGCACGCGGCGCTGCTGACGGGGATAAAGGAACGGTATATGGCGACGCGCAGCGAGCTTTTCCGGCTGCGCAAGCCGTACGAGGAGCACGACTGGTGGGTCAAGAGATAACGGGAGGCTGACATGAGGATACTCCACAGCGCGGACTGGCATCTGGGACGGATTTTCCACAATGTGCATCTGACGGACGATCAGGCGTACGTGCTCGATCAGTTCGTGGCCCTGGCGAAGGAGGCGAGGCCGGACGTCATCGTGATCGCCGGCGACGTGTACGACCGGGCGGTGCCGCCGCCGGAGGCGGTGAGCCTGCTGGACGAGGTGCTGTCGCGCCTGGCGCTCGATTGCCGGGTGCCGGTTATTTTGATCGCCGGCAACCACGACAGCCCCGAGCGGCTGGGGTTCGGCGAGCGGGTGCTGGCGCGGCAGAACCTGCATGTGGCGGGCCAGGTGGCGGGTGAGCTGCCGCCGGTGGTGGTGCACGACGCGCACGGGCCGGTGTATTTCTGCCCGCTGCCGTATGCCGAGCCGGCGGTGGTGCGCGAGCGGCTGGCGGTGGAGGCGGCGGGGCACGAGGCGGCGATGGCCGCGCTGGTGGCCCGCGCGACGGCCACGGTGCCGGCCGGGGCTCGCAAGGTGGCGGTGGCGCACGCTTTCGTGACCGGCGGCGCGGCGAGCGAGTCGGAGCGGCCGCTGGCGGTGGGGGCGGTGCCGACGGTGGACGCGGCGGTTTTCGCACCGTTCGACTATGTGGCGCTCGGCCACTTGCACCAGGCCCAGGAGATGGGCGGCGGACGCATCCGCTACGCCGGGTCGCCGCTGAAGTATTCGTTCGCCGAGGCCGGCCATAAAAAGTCGGTGACGCTGGTGGAGCTGGACGGGGCGGGCAGGGCGGCGGTGGAGGAGATAGCCCTTGCGCCGCGGCGGGACGTGCGCTACGTCGAGGGGTACCTGGCCGATATTCTGGCCGCCGGCGAGCAGGACAAGCACGCCGACGACTACATAGCGGTGACGCTGAGGGACAGCGGGGCGGTCCTCGACCCGATGGGCAAGCTGCGCCGCGTGTACCCGAACGTACTGCACCGCATTTTCGCGGCGACGGCGGCGGCGACGGCTACGGGGCCGCGACTCGACCACCGGCGGCAGAGCGAGGCCGAGCTGTTCGCGGCGTTTTTCGCCCAGGCGACGGGGCAGCCGCTGAGCGCGGCCGAGGCCGCTGCGGCGGCCGGATTGCTGGACGCGTTCGGCCGCAAGGAACGGGAGGCGCTGTCATGAGGCCGCTGAGACTGACGATGACGGCGTTCGGCCCGTATGCCGGGACGGAGACAATCGATTTCGGCCGACTGGGGGAGAATACGTTGTTCCTGATCCACGGCCCGACGGGCGGCGGCAAGACGACCATTCTCGATGCGATGTGCTTCGCGCTGTTCGGTAAAGCTAGCGGGGCGGAGCGGGATGTTCGCCAGATGCGCAGCGACTACGTCGACCCTTCGGTGGCGACCGAGGTTACGTTCGACTTCGCCCTGGGGGCGGAGGCGTACCGCGTGCGGCGCGTGCCCGAGCAGGAGGTGCTGAAGAGGCGCGGCGCGGGGACGACGAAGATGCCGCCGGCGGCGACGCTGTGGAAGCGGACGGGGCTGGCGGACGACGCGGCCGAGGGCACGGTGGAAGCCAGCCGCTGGGAGCGGGTGACGGAGGCGCTGGAGGGGCTGCTGGGCTTCAAATGCGATCAGTTCCGCCAGGTGGTGATATTGCCGCAGGGCGAGTTCCGCCGCCTGCTGCTGGCGAAGTCGGACGAGCGCGAGAAGATCATGGCGACGCTTTTTCAGACTGATAAATACCGCCATATCGAGGAGTTTTTCAAGCAGGCCGCGCGGGCGGCCGAGGACGAGGTGAAGAAGCTCGCCGACCGGCGGGACTGGCTT
>MTLD01003057.1_pt1 | contig 11285 bp, 12 predicted proteins | sample 1982471 | NCBI WGS metagenome assembly MTLD01 (sample SAMN05712604, study PRJNA340218) | biofilm metagenome | isolation source: sample SPM anode biofilm adapted to -50 mV | place: USA | collected 2012-02-03
CATTTTATTGCCTGTTTTTTAAGATGTTTTCCCAATAACTAGTGGCGAGCGGCCAAAAGCCCTTCCCGCTACAGCAGAGCATTTTCGTAAAAAAACACAACGATTCTCTGTTCTATGCGGATATGCGCCCTGATTCTAAATGCTGCGAATACATAAATCGATCTCCATACGCAGTTAGTGAAGAATAATGCCAGCCTTGAATCTAATGTTCAGGGCTGGACTCTTTTTTAGGTCTTTTAGCTGTGAGCCCATTCTAAAATAAGGCTTGCCTTCTTGCAGACGCATGCGCGCCATCAATAGATTTGATGGGAGTAGTCTAAAATACGGTCGGTCCGTAATCCTATTACGCCAAAAAATCGGAAAACTGAAAAAAGTCACGAAATACGTATGTAGAGTTAACTGTTAACAGTTAACAAGACTAAATGTCATGATACGCGGTTAGGTGATTGTATGTAGCTTCTTCTATAATAGAGATGGAGGGATAACATGGAAAAATTGGAACGCCCTATAAATTTAAAGGATCAGGTGGTCAACGCTATCCGCAAAAGCATTATTGCCGGGGAACTGAAAGCGGGCGAGCAAATCGTGGAGGCCAAGTTGGCTGCAGAAATGGGAATCAGTAGGGGACCTATCCGGGAGGCCATCGGAATTCTGGAGGGGGAGGGATTTCTGGCGCGGGCGGGAGGGTTATTAACCGTTACCACACTTACCCGCAAGGACATCTTCGAAATTTATTCCCTCCGCAGCGTTATCGAGGGCTTGGCCGCCCGCATTGCCGTAGAGAAGTTCACGCCTGGCGATATCGAGCACCTGGAAAAGATTCTGTGGGAAATTTCCAGGGTTGACCCGACGGTCGATGGTACGGTGACGGTCACAAGCAGCTTGGCTATACATCGGTTCGTCTTAGATAAAGCAGATCATAGAAGATTGCTGGACTTATGGCTGAATCTTAATATGCAGCTAAAAATGCTAGCGTCGGTGGTTATGACGCATGACACTGTTACGGATACTTTTTCGAAGCATGCGAAACTGATTGAGGTGCTCAAGAGTGGCAATCCGGACATCGCGGAACAGGCCATGAGGAACCATATCATGGATTCCTGGCGGATTGTCGAAAAGCAGTTGGAAAATACGGCGCTGTAAGTGTATCTATTTTTCATTGAGAAGGGAAGAGGTAGAATGGCTGCCAAAGCTTGTTTTGTTATCGATGGCAAGGACAATGTGGGAACTATCCTGCAACCCGATCTGGAAAAAGGGGCGGGGGTCGAATGTGAGGTCGATGGACATTTAAACGTTATTGCGCTTAAGGACAAAGTACCTTACGGGCATAAGATCGCCGTGAAGCAGATAACAAAGGGCGACCGGGTACTCAAGTACGGATTGACAATAGGTCTTGCCACCGAAGATATCAAACCTGGCGAACACGTCCACATCCATAATATTGAGAGCACTAGAGGCCGCGGCGATTTGGCGAAGGGGAGGTAATCGACATGGATAAATTTTGGGGGTATTTGAACCCGGATGGAAGCGTCGGTGCCAGGAATCATCTTTTGATTCTTTCTAGTACCCTTTATGCCAACGGAGCTGCGGAAAGGGTGGCAAGGTCGGTTTTTGGAGCAATTCCTATAATTCACCCTCTGGGGAGAGCGCAAACCAGGTCAGATATACGCTTCACTTTCAAGACGCTGGTGGGAACGGCCAAGAATCCCAATGTTGGTGGGGTCGTTGTTCTCGACCATTTCCGCGAGGAGGGGTGCACCGCGGAAGAGATCGTCGAGGAGGTGGCGAAAACAGGTAAGCCGGTTGATATGGTGAATCTCCGCAGTTGCGGCGGAACGCTGGAGGCCACGAATGCTGCGATTCGCATCGCAATGGATATAGCCAGGAAGATTTCGCTGAGGCGACGGGAAGAAGTGCCGCTGTCAAAGCTGCTTTTCGGGTTGAACTGCGGGACTTCCGATACAACTTCGGGGCTAAGTTCCAACCCGGCGTTAGGGCACTGTTCAGATATGATCGTTGCTCACGGAGGACGGTCGATTCTTGCCGAACTTACGGAACTGATGGGGGCCGAGGAGTGGTTGGCGTCAAAAGCAGTCGATAAGGACGTAGCCCGCAAGATATGGAAGGTAATCAGCGATTTTGAACAGCGTATTCTGCAAACCGGCGAAGATATCAGGGGGACCAATCCGACCGGAGATAACATCGCTGGGGGGTTAAGCACAATCGAAGAAAAGTCGCTGGGCGCGGCCAAAAAGAGCGGTAGCGCCACCATCCAGGGTGTCGTCGATTGGGCGGAAAACCCTCCGGAAACGCCTGGGGTTTATCTTATGGCCACGCCCGGTCATGGGGCGGAGTCTATTACCGGGATAGCGGCCGGCGGCGCCCAGGTCCTGGTGTTTTCTACCGGCGGCGGGCATACGATTTCCCATCCGATTATGCCGACGATCAAGGTGACCGGCAATCCGTTTTCGGCCCAGTTCATGGCGGACACTTTGGATCTTGATCTCAGCGATATTTTAGAAGGACGTCTAGGCCTTGAAGAAGCGGGGCGGCTGATTTTGCGGGAAGTGATCGAGACCGCTTCCGGGAAACCGACGAAGTCGGAGTTGTTGCTCGAACACAACACTGGTTTCGCAATTCATCGCATCGGCATGAGCACCTGAGGAAAAAGGGCTTCTTAGCCGATATAACACTCGTTTTTTGCCGCAGATCAATACTCTCAAGGGGTGAGCCGGGAAATAGAACGAGGAGGAATCGGAATGTTCGGTTTTAGAAACGCGCAGGTTGTATTTTTGGCGATGGCGGTCGCATTGCTTCTTCTTCTGGGGGCGGGTTGCGGTCAATCGCAAAAGCCGCAGGTGGGCAAAGCGGAGAATTATCCAGTCAAACCTATCACAATTATCGTTCCGTACGATCCCGGCGGAGGCAGCGACTTGGTGGCGAGGATACTTGACAAATATGCTAAGGAAGAGTTCGGGAATAGTTTAACTTTTGTGTACAAACCGGGTGCTGGTGGGGCGGTCGGTACGACGGAGATGGCTAAGTCGGCGAAAGACGGCTATACGATTGGAACGCTGAATGTGCCGCAAATCGTATTGCAAGCGTTGAGTGGTTCGGGTGCGTTTGGTATCGACAGTTTCGAGTATATCTGTCAGACCGCGAGCGACCCGCAGGTTTTTGTGACGCCTAAGAACAGTCCATATACCGATCTTGAAAAGTTTATTGCAGCCGCCAAGGCCAACCCCGGCAAGCTGACTGTTGGTATTCCGGGGGCGATGGGTGACGGGCAGATTGCCGCGTATATGTTGATGGAGAAAGCGGGCATCCAGGTGACCGTCGTCCCGCTAAAAGGCGGGTCGGATCTTCTGGCGTCACTGCTGGGGAATCATGTGAACGCCGGATTTGCGAATATCGGGGTCATCAAGTCCGAGCAGGAAAAGCTGAACCTTCTCGGCGTTACGTACAAGGAAAGGCATAAGTTCCTGCCCAATACTCCCACCTTCAAAGAGAAAGGGTATGACATTCAGAGCTTCATCGGCCGGCTGTTCGTCGCTCCCAAGGGCGTGTCGCCGGAGCAGATAAAAAGGCTCGAGAAAGGCTTTAAGAATATTTTCGATAAACCCGCTTTTCAAGAAGACATGAAGAAGGCCAATTTCAGTACCGACTGGCTTTCCGGCGGGGATGTGAAGGCTTATCTGCAGAACTTTAACAAGGAAGCAAAGGCGTTGCTCGACAAGTATCACAAGAAGTAAAAATAACAGCAGGAGCGATAGGGGGCGCATCCCCTATCGCTTCTCCCCAACAAGGCGGTGAAGATATGGAAACAAGTGTTGTCGATCTAATAATCGCCGGGTTCATAAACTGTCTGTCGCCATACCACCTGTTGCTGATGGTGGTGGGCGTGGCCGGCGGAATAATGGCCGGCGCCTTGCCGGGTATTACCGCGACAATGGCTGTGGCCCTTCTGGTCCCGATAACTTTCGTGATGGAGCCGGCGTCTGGGCTGGTGCTGCTCGGAGCGATATGGTCGGGCGCGGTTTACGGCGGATCGAACGCGGCGATCCTACTCAACATTCCCGGGACCCCGTCATCGATCGCGACGACTTTTGACGGTTATCCGATGACGAGAAAGGGCGAGGCGGACGTCGCGCTGATGACGAGTCTGATCGGCTCGGCATTAGGCGGAGTAGTAGGGGTTATCGTTTTGCTGACGCTATTCGCGCCGTTGGCCGAGGTGTCGCTGAAGTTCGGTAAACCGGAATACTTCTGGCTGTGCATTTTCGGGCTTACGACGATAAGCGCCATGTCGTCTGGCAATGTGATAAAGGGGCTAGCCGGCGGAGCGATCGGCCTATTGATTGGCACGATCGGCCTCGATCCGGCCGCCGGGGTGCCGCGCTTCACCTTCGGTTATCAGCCGTTGGTACAAGGGGTGCAACTCGTGCCCGCGCTGATAGGCTTTTTCGCCTTTTCCCAAGTCCTAAGCCTGATGGAGTCCAATGAACGGTTTATCGCGTCATATACGCAGACTACCGGCCTGATAAGAAAAACGTTGTCTGCCCTTAAGGAAAAGTGTGTCGCTATCTTAGTCCGCTCGTCGATTATCGGCACATTTATCGGCATGCTGCCCGGTGCGGGTGGGCCGATCGCTTCGATAATCGCCTATAACGAAGCCCGCCGTTGGGATAAGAATCAGGACAAGTATGGGAAAGGGACAATTGAGGGAGTTGCCGCTTCCGAATCAGCTAACAACGCGGTAATCGGCGGTTCGCTCATTCCGATGATGGGTCTGGGGATACCGGGTTGCCCTGTAGCGGCCGTTGTCATGGGGGGGCTTCTGGCCCACGGGATAATTCCGGGGTCGAAGCTGTTAGTCGAAAGCGGCGATGTCGCTTATACGTTTATAACCTCTCTATTGGTCGTCAACTTGGTTATGATCGTGGTAGGCTACTTCATGTTGCGACTGGCCGCCAATATTCTCCGCGTTCCATCTTATTACGTAGGCCCTATCGTTCTGGCGTTGTCGAGCATCGGTTCCTACGCTTTGAGCAACAGTATCTTGGATGTCGCAGTCATGATTTCCTGCGGTATTTTGGCTTATCTGTTATCGAAGGTGGGGATCGACCCTGGGCCAATTTCGCTTGGCCTGGTACTTGGCCCAATCGCCGAGGATGCACTTACCACTTCTCTGGTGATGGCGAAGGCAACGGGGTCGGTGGTGCAAGTGCTCTTTTTGAGCCCCTTGTCGGTAGTTCTCATTCTGCTCAGCATCCTGTCGGCATTTTCGCCGTTATTGATTGCCAAGGTAAAAAATCAGACGACAGGGGGGGATAATGTTGGCACCCCTAGCTGCTAATGCGTTTTTGAGCGCAAGTCTCTTGATAGTGTGCGGTGTTTTTCTGGTAGAAACAAACAAGCTTGCTTACCCGTCAAATGTATTCCCTTATCTTCTGGTGGCCATAATAGCCTTGTTCGCCCTCGTAATTCTGGGGCAGGCCGTAATCGCAGAAAGGCACGGCGGCACTGGTGACAAGGTGCGGATAGGAAATCCCGGAAGAGTAGTAATTATAGTGATAACAAGCTTGGTCTATATATCGGTGGTCGAAGAAATCGGTTATTATTTTACGACAGGAATATACTTGCTGTTATTAGCTTTTGTTCTTCCTCCCAAGGAAATGTCTACACGGAAAAAGGCGGTCAACGCGCTAATATTGGCTGCGCTTGTCATTGCCATGATTTTTGGTGTTTTCGATGTCGCTCTGCAAGTACCTACACCAAAAGGAATGTTATTATGAGTAGATGATTACCTCAAGCCCGGGGCCTGTGATGCCGTAGCGTGGGGCTGGACGGCCACATTGAGTCGGTAGTTTTGCTGCAAAGAAAACAGTTGAAGAAGCCTTGCGCTGCAAGGCTTCTTTCGCATTTGTAAGTAATTGTATATGTTCCCCTAGATGTAGGAAGAAAACAGTGGTAGAATGATATTCTGGGTACGCTAATGTATCTATGGAATCTACTTACAGATGGATGGCATCATGAAACTAGTAGATATAGTCAAGCGATGTCAGATTATATTCAGTAAATATCTAGACAATGTTTATCAAGAAGGATATGCATGTTATCTGTAGAAACAGAAGATAACAAAAAATGAAATAGATGGGATAGATAAAGATTGGCAAAATGTTCATATTTTGAAGAAATAACGGAAATTTCTATGACTTGGGGATACCGTCTCCGGACAATCTACTGAAATGGCGCAAAATCTTAACGCGGCAGATTTAAAGGGCATGGTATATTGTGTCGGTTCTGGTGGATCATTGGTTCTTGCTAAGCTCTGGGAATCCTCAGTTTTATGGTGGCCTGAGATGTTACAAAGATGGAAAGGTCCGAGTGGTTGAGCTTCGGTTTTACCTGCGTATTTTTACAAGACAACCTATCTACTCAATTATTAATTCGTACCAAGACTATAGAGTGCAGGATCGTGAGCAATATATGTCTTTCAAATTCTCAAATTACAATGAAGACGTTAAGAAATTTGTCGCTGATATTATCGGGATATTGGGTACAGAGTTGGCTAAATTTTACGGTGAAAGATATCCTGCTTTCTAGGGGAAGCGTGCCGGAATCCATTAGAGGTCTTCCCTACTGCGATGGAGTAAGCTTCTGAAAAACATAATAAAATGGGCAATTGAATATAAAGTGTTTAAAGGAAATGGCTTGTCGGCTAAATGACTTCTAGGTAGGGAATAATGGAGATAAAGAGAAAACTAGGAGGTAAGTATGGAATTCAATTTTACGACTTATGAACCCAAGAAGAGGACTAGATCAAAACAGGTCGAGCCTTTGGCCGAAGTTAAGACAAACGGGCGGATAACATTCAATAAGCTCGCAGCGGCTTTACTTGAAAATAAGCCTTTCTGTATGCTAGCTTATGACAAGGAAAATAAAGCGATCGGGATTTTGCCGACAGAGAACAAGGAACTAAACTCTTTTGCCATCCGCTATACCAACAGAGGTGCATATGTTGGCGCCAAAAAGTTTCTAAAGGATACCGGCCTGCTGCCGAACGCCAATGTCGCCCATGCCCCGATAAAAGCAGGAGAATACATAGCAGTAAAACTGTAGGAAAAGGGCGGGATTTCTCCCGCCTTTTTCCTTAAATCCTGTTAATCGGGAAGATATATCAAGTTAGACACGATACTTTTTTCCAGAAAATACGTTTATATAAGCAGAACATGGCTCCGATTTTACTGGGGCAGACAGGGTGGTAAAGTATCGTGAATAAAGCACGGTTTTCGCGTAGCGGGTTTATGACAGTGGTCGCGGCATTCCTGATTGCTACCTCACTTTCGGCCACCAGCCTCACGGCCGCCAACGAGGCGCCGGCCGCGAACCGCTATGTTCAAGTGACTGATGACGGGTTGGTTAAGTATCTTCTGGACACCGCCACCGTGAAACGTCACACCGGCCTTAGCGGCCAATCGCTGATCGACGTATGGGTTGAGGGACGCCTCGCCGCCGGCAGCCGCCTTCAAACCTTCCTGGGGGGCTATCCTCCGGGCATCGACTACTCACAGGTCGGGACAGTCAGAGTAAGATATCTATTCAGGCTCGATAGCTCAATCCTGCAACCGGAAGCGAAAGCGGCTGTCATTGAAAGACAGTATTTTGACCAAACCGGCAGTCTCATACGTAGGGATAGATTTGCTCCCCCTGCCGCCGTATCAGAATGGCGAGACCTTAACGCAACTGAAGAAAAGGTACTGCAGGCGTTGATGGAGAAACCGGCACTTCGGGCTACCCAAGGGCTTGACAAAGAACTGCTGAGCAGCGCAGCCGGTAAGGAGCTTGACGAAGGGTTTCTCGGCCGGCCGTGGGGTGCCCGCCCCGCCGACTTCGAAGGCGCCAGGCATATTGCCGACATTGCCACGAAAGTCTCGGTCTATAGCGCCGACCTGGACTTGTCGCCTGTCCTTGGTGCGGTAAAAGCTTATACATCTCCACGGCTTGTATTCGCGGAAGACGGCGGGCTGACCAAAGTTCGAATAGCTTTCGACCCGCACGACTATGTCCGCGTTCACTTGCACTTAGTAGGCGTATTGGGTGATCCTACGCCAATCATATACGAAGTGCCAGCCGCCAAGATCGATGTCATTGACAGCTCCGAGTGGTTGGTAGGCATAAACACGAGAGTTGTTCTCACATCTCGGCTATCAGGCGCCACTCTGGAAATCAGCCGGCGGGACTCGCTCTCGCTGGAAGGGCGCAAGTTTGATGAGAGGACCGCCGAGGCTCAGATGAAGCAAGCCCAGGAGTATGAGCGGCAAAACAGGATTGTCGAGGCGTCATCAATCTACCAGGAGCTTTTGAACGGTACGGATTCCGCGCATTTATATTCCGAGACAGCCGTAGAGCATCTAGCGAAATATTCGGGGCTAAGTGAGGCGGTCGAATTTCTAGCCAAATACAGGGGATATGCTTTCAGCAGGTTGCGGAACGTACTATCCGGCACGGATCAGCTTTGGCTGAGGATCGAACTTGACCGTGACGTGCGGGCTCAGCTTCAGCAACAACGACCGACAACCATATATCCGGACGACCGGCTGGCAGACATATCTGCTGTCTTGTGCCGGGTGCGGGTAGAACCTGCCACCGGAAAGTACGTCGTAATCGAACAGGTGTGGCTCGATTCCGCCAACAAGATCGTCGGAGGCCAGCACGCCTGGCCGCCGCAGGACGCCGTCTGGCCGGCTCCCTACATAAAGAAGGCATGCGAGGACTTCCTGGAGGCATGGTTCACCGTTGGCGGCGTACTAAAGAAAGCCGATAAATAAGAAAATTAGGAGGGAAATACGATGCGAATGACTTTGCTTATAAGCATCTTTTTGCTGCTGGCGGTTTTTACTGCGACTGGCGGCCTGGCGCAGGCGGCCTGGGGGGATCTTTTCCCGGCGCCGGAGGCGATAGGGCCCGGTTCGCCTAACTCGCCCGGCCCCGTTTTGAATTCTCTGACGCCGGAATTCAAGTTTATTTTGGCGGGTTCTATCAGCCGTATTTACCTGTTCGATGCCAGCGAGCCCCGGGTTACCCTCGGCGAATTGTCTGCGGGCCGCAGCACCCCCCTGCTGATGGTCAGCGTCAATTCGCCCTCCCTGCAGATTCCCGCCGGCATTCTTCTTCCCGGGAAGAGTTACTACTGGTATATAGAATCCATCCACGCGCCGGGCTCGAAGAGCGAGGCGACAAGAACCAGTGAGCGGATGCACTTCTTGACGGCGAAGGACGCCAAGTGATCGGATGACCACGCGGGAGGGAATGCCTGATGATTGGCATAAGGTTTATGCGCGACATGCTTTCCGGAGTTTTGGTGGACTAAACTCGTGGTAAAACTGTCAATTAGAGAAATCAAAAAATTTTTCCCGCAGACTACCCGAAACAGGTTGATGAAAAAGAGTTTTGCCATAATCTTGTTCGTCACCATCGCGTTAATAGCGGCATCGTCGGTAGCGCTCGCGGAACAATCGACATTATGGTCCGCATCGGCGTTCAATTTCAATATCTGAACATATTCGGGGGCAGCGACTGGGAAACGATCCGCTGGCGCAACGATAACAGCTTCGATGTCGACGTCACCTACTCCATCAAACAAAGCAGCGGCGCCGTCACAAACTACCTCATCACATCTAGCACCGATGGCGACAGCTCGCTTGGTTCCGGGTCCAGAATCCACACCATCTCCGTAAAAGCAAAGTAACGCCACACCCGGCCGTAAATGCGATCGTTCGCCGGCCGGAATAGAATGGGGGATCGCTATGAAAGATAAGCTTATCGTTGCAATACTTATCCTTTAGGTGCTACTGTGTACTTCAGCCATGGTCCTGGCAGGCAAACTGGAAGAAAACCTTTTCCGTGACGTTCAGTTCGGCACGGTCGATACTGTGCGGGCGCTGCTCGACCAGGGCGCGGATATAAACGCGCGGGACAACAACGGCTGGACGGTACTGATGGCGGCGGTCAACGGCGGCAAGGACGCGATGGTGCGGCTGCTGCTGGAAAAAGGCGCCGACGTGAACGCCAAGGACAAGGACGGCTCGACGGCACTGACGTGGGCCGCCTTCAACACCAGGGCGGACATCATGGCCACGCTCCTCGACAACGGCGCGGACCCCAATATCAAGGACGCTTATGGCGGCCCGCTGCTGGTAAGGTCGCTGATGCCCTTTAAACCGGACGTGGTACGGGTATTGCTCGCCAAAGGCGCCGACCCGAACGCGGCCAACGCAAACGGCGACACTGCACTGTACTGGGCGGTATCGTACGGCTACGGGGACGTGGTGAAAGCTCTGCTGGCCAAGGGCGCCGATCCCAACGCCAGGAATAACCGGGGCGAAACGCCGCTGTCGCTGGCTGTAAGTCACGGCAATACGGCCCTTGTCCAGCTGCTCAAAAACCCGGGCGGCGCGGGGCCGGAGGCAGGCGGCGAGCTTACCGACAGCGGCGGGCCGGCGCCAGGCGGCACCCAGTCGTCGGCGGGCTTCCTGGGGGTGCCCTGGGGGGCCAAACGCCAGCAGGTGGATGCGGCGATGGCCGAGAAAGGGTACGTCAAACTGGCGAAACCCGACTGGTGCGCGACCGTGCCGGCCAACAGGCTGTGCGACCCCAGCCTGGTGAACTACGACGGCATGTTCGCGGGCGAGCGGGCCGAACTCAGATTCGTTTTCCAGGACAACGCCCTGTATCAGGGCTGGGTGGCGATCACCGGCTACCGGACCACCGTGCTGGCCGACCAGGTCTACATCTACAACAGGCTTAAAACGCTCCTGACGGAAAAATACGGGCCGCCGACCCGGGAAAAGCGCACTGTCAGGCCGAACGGCTGGGGCGAATCGGCCGTCGCCTCCTGGTCCCTGACCGGCGACAGCGGTGACCGGATCGAGATATCCGTCATGATGGAGGGCGTTCTTCTCGCCGACCCCAAACGTCCTTTCCCGGGGGGGGGCGAGGTTTATTACACCAACCAGACGCTGGAGAAGAGACTGAAAAGCAACAGCCTGTAGATGTATATCCTTCCTTTGAAGCGCAGACATCGTTAGCTTTCACTGGACGGGCTAGGAAAACGGCGGGAGAGATCCCGCCGTCTTTTAATTTCCCAGTTCTTTGGCAGGCAGAGCCACAAGCACTATAATTATTAATATGGTAAAATATGAAGGGTTGGGCGATTGATCTGACCAAGATATATTGCGGCCGAGATGGCTGGGGGTCGCTCATCGCGATTATCGACTGCTGCG
>MTLD01002919.1_pt2 | contig 11268 bp, 8 predicted proteins | sample 1982471 | NCBI WGS metagenome assembly MTLD01 (sample SAMN05712604, study PRJNA340218) | biofilm metagenome | isolation source: sample SPM anode biofilm adapted to -50 mV | place: USA | collected 2012-02-03
GGATCGTCAGCCGCCGGCCAGCAGCCGGAGCACGACCACGGCGAGCGCGATGACCAGGACACCCAGGACGGCGGTCGCGGCCTTCCAGCGCGCCAGCGCCCTGTGTTCGGCCTCGTCGGCCCTCCCGGCCCGGGTGAAGTATTCGTCCGAGGCGGCGACGAACTCCCGCTCCGCATCGGTGAGCAGCCGCTTGCTGCTGCTGCGGTCGAGCCAGGGTGCGAACAGGCCGAGCCGTCGCACCGGGACGAGGGCGGCCGGGTCGCGGTCGGAGGACACCCACACCTCCGCGGCGTTGCGGAGCTTCTCCAGGACTGAGAGGTCGTCGCGGTGTTCGGCCAGCCACTCCTGCAGCCGTCGCCAGTGGCTGAGCAGCGCCTGGTGGCTGATCCGAACCTCACCCTCGACCGTGGTGAGCATCCGGGCAGCCACGAACGCGTCCATCGCCGGACGCGTGCTCGCGTCCACCTCGGAAAGCGGCAGGGTCTCCCGGACCAGCGAGTCGCCGCTGACCCGGACCAGCCGCAGGAACATCCGCTCCGCCGCCGCCTTCTGGGCCGGCTCGAGGGAGAGGTAGACCTGCTCGGCGAGCCGCTCCACGGCCCGCGCGATGCCGCCCGCGGTGTGGTGGTCGGCCAGGGTCAGCCGCCGGCCGTTGCTGACCGCCCAGATCAGCAGCAGCGCGTTCGACAGCAGGGGCAGCGCGCCCGGAGCGACGCGGTCGTCGGGCCCTGGCGCGAGTTCGGCCAGCAGCACCCGCAGCAGGTCGTCGTCCACGGCGATCCCCATCGACTCCGCCGGGCGGAGGATGACGTCACGCAGGTCGTCCAGGCCCGGCGGAGGAAGCAGAATCGGGGCAGCCATCGCCGCAGCGAGGGCCGGCTCGGACCCCGCCGTGCCGAACGCCTCCGAACGGACGCCGAGTACGACGACCGCCCGACCCGCCAGCGCGGCCAGCGCGTCGAGGAACTGCTGCCGGGGTGCGGCAGGCAGGGCGAGCGCCTCCTCGACCTGGTCAACGACCACCAGCTGGTGCGGAGGCTCGCCGGGGAGCTCGGGACGCGGCGTCGCGAGCAGCCGGATCACCGGGATCGCGGTCGCGTGCCACCCCACCAGAGCGCCTTCACTCACCTCGCGCCCGAGCACGCCGGCCGCCAGCAGGGAGGACTTGCCGCTGCCCGAGGGCCCGACCACGGCCAGCATGCCGTGCCCGTCCCGCTCGGCCAGCTCGACCACGGCGGACGCGATCTGCGCGCTGAGCGCCTCGCGTCCGAAGAACAGGGCCTGGTCGGCGACGCGGAACGGGCGCAGGCCGAGGTACGGCGAACGCCCGCTCTTCAGCGCCGGTTCCACCCCGCCCCAGGTGAGGTCCCACAGGTCGCGCGGGACGGCGTCGGCGAGGTCGAGGTGGTCGAGCAGCTTGAGGTAGTTGCCGCGCAGGGCGGGCGTCGGGAAGTGCTTGCCGTTCAGCCAGCCCTGCGCTGTCGTGGCAGGCACCTCGGCGATCCTGGCGACAGCGCGGATCGACAGATGCTGACGGCGCCTGGCGTCGTTCACCAGTGCCGCGAACTCCTGGCGACTGGCGGGGGCGGGCATGCCTGGATTGTCTCAGCGCCCGCCTGAGAACCGAGGCCTATTCGGAAATCCGTCGGTCGGCGAGATCGTCCAGCCACAGGGCGGGATGGAGTTGGTCGGACAGGTCGAGCGCCTCCACGAGCAACAGGAACTTGGGACGCAGGGCTGGTGTCGGAAAGTGCCTCCCCGCGAGCCATCCCTGGGCGGTCGCTGCAGGGACGCCCGCGATCCGCGCGGCCGACCGGATGGAAATGTGCCGGTCCAGCCTGGCCTGGTTGATCATTCGGGCTAGTTCGGATCGGGTGGGCCGGTATTGCACAAGGCTCCTGTCGGGGGTGGGCCGGTGTGTGCGCACACCGACGCGGACAGACGAATGCACAGGCAGGCACCAGGGAAATGAGCGTTTCACCACACCAACGTCTGACCGCGATCACCGCCATGACCGCATGTCCCCTCTGAAGCTGACCGGGTGAAACCAGCGCCCCCCAGCCCTGGTGTCCGTGCCTGCGCTACCTAGTGAACCGCTCCGACATGGGCAAAACGGGCTCAGTCCACCGAGTTCGTACAGACTCATACACCTTCGGCGCGTCTGGGATCCCCCCGCCCGGGCTAAATGCGTGCCCAGGTGCGATATCCGCCATCCAGATTGCGCACGTGGCGGCCATGCTGGGCCAGAGTTCGTGCAGCCAGATAGCCGCGCAGCCCCACCTGGCAGTGCACGATCACGTCGTCAGCCACCTCGTCCAGTCGGGCCCGCAGGTCATCCACCGGGATGTTCACCGCGCCGTCGACCGTGCCGCGCGCATACTCCGAGGGAGTGCGGACGTCGATCAGCTGGACGCCCTTGGCCACCTCGTCGGCCACCTCGTGCCACTGGATGGTCTCGGTGAGCCCGTCCCGCAGGTTCTCCGCGATGTACCCCAGCATGTTCACCGGATCCTTCGCCGAGCCGAACTGCGGCGCATAGCTGAGCTCGAGGTCGGTCAGCTCGGACGCGGTGATGCCGCCCCGCATCGCGGTGGCGATCACGTCGATGCGCTTGTCCACTCCGACGCCGCCGACGCCCTGGGCGCCGAGGATGGCGTCGGTGTCGGCGTCCACCACGAGCTTCAGCGACATGCCCTGCGCGCCCGGGTAGTAGCCGGCATGGTTGGCCGGGTGGGTGTGGATCACGCGGATGTTCCGGCCCGCGGCGCGGGCGCGCTTCTCCGTCCAGCCGGTGGCGCCCGCGATCTGCCCGAACGCGCCCACGATGGCCGTGCCGAGGACAGGGGCCGCCGCGACCGGGCGTCCGGCGATCACGTCGGCGACCAGCCGTCCGTGACGGTTCGCCGGTCCGGCCAGCGGCACCAGCGCCTGGTTGCCGGTGAGCGCATCCCGCTTCACCACGGCGTCGCCGACGGCGTAGATCGAGGGATCGGAGGTGCGCTGGTGCTCGTCGACCAGGATGCCGCCGCGCTCCCCCAGCTCGAGACCGGCGGCCTCGGCCAGCCCGGTCTCGGGCCGAACGCCGATCGCGGCGATGACCAGGCTCGCCGAGAGGGTCTGCCCGGTGGAGAGGGTGACGGTGTCGGCCTCGACCGAGGTCACCGAGGCGCCGGTGATCACCGTGACGCCGTTCTTGACCAGGTTCTTCTCGACCAGGGTCGCCATCTCCACGTCCAGCGGCGCCATGATCTGGTCGGCCAGCTCGACGATGGTGGTCTTCAGGCCACGGTCGGTGAGGTTCTCGGCGAGCTCGACGCCGATGAAGCCGCCGCCCATGATCACGGCGGTGGGCGTGGTGTCGGCGACGTCCTCGTCGACGGCGGCGCGGACGCGCTCCCGCTCGGCCTTCGCGAGGATCTCGTCGACGATCGCGGCCATCTTGTCCGTGTCGGGGATGTTGCGCAGCACGAGGGCACGCTCGACGCCCGGGATCGGCGGCACGAACGGGGCGGCGCCGGGAGCCAGGACGAGGCTGTCGTAGCTCTCCGTGTACTCCACCCCGGTGCCGAGGTTGCGGACGCTGACGGTCTTCGCCGCGCGATCGATCGAGGTCACCTCGGAGTCGACGCGCACGTCGATACCGAACCGGGCCTGCAGGCTCTGCGGGGTCTGCAGGAGCAGGGCCGTGCGCTGCTGGATCACCCCGCCCACGTAGTAGGGCAGGCCACAGTTCGCGAAGGAGACGTGGCCGGACCGCTCCAGCACCACAATCTCGGCCTTCTCGTCCAGCCTGCGCAACCTCGTCGCTGCCGACATACCGCCCGCGACACCACCGACAATCACCGTCTTCATGCCTGGCACCATACCCCCCGGGGTATTCGTCTGAGAAATCGAGAACATTCTCAGCCAACCACGCCGGACCCCCGCGCGGGCGGAATTCCGGCAAGCGGGCGCAGGATACCTACCCGGTCACTTCCTCGACTTGCCCGTGCGGGCGTACATCTCCTCGACGATCTGCGCGAAGCGGCGCTCGACCTCCTTGCGCTTCACCTTCAAGGTGGGCGTGAGCAGGCCGTTCTCCTGGGTGAACTCCTCCACGAGCAGGCGGAGGTCGCGGATCTGCTCGTGCGCGGCCAGCTTCGCGGTCAGCTCCCCGGCCCGGCGACGCAACTCCTCCAGGATCGCCGGGTGGGAGAGCAGTTCGTCGCGCTGGGCCCAGGTGAGCTGCAACTGGCGTCCGATGTCCTCCAGGTGCGGCAGCGACGGGGCGACCAGCAGGGTCAGGTAGGGACGGTTGTCGCCGAGCAACAGGGTGTACTCGAACAGCGGGTCAGCGGCCAGCAGTGCCTCGATCGGGGACGGTGCCACGTTCTTGCCGTTGCTGGTGACGATCAGGTCCTTGATCCGGTCGGTGATGTAGAGGAAACCGTCGTCGTCGAGGTGTCCGATATCGCCGGTGTGAAGCCAGCCGTCGACGAGGACGGCGGCGGTCTCATCCGGCTTGTTCCAGTAGCCGAGCATCACGTTCGGGCCGCGGTAGCAGATCTCGCCCTCCTCGGTGAGCCGCAGCTCGCCGCCGTCCACGACCCGACCGACCGAGCCGAACCGGTAGCCGGAAGGGGAGGGGAAGCTCGCCAGCGGAGACGCCTCGGTGAGTCCGTAACCCGAGTGCAGGAGCAGGCCGCAGGCGAAGAAGAACTCCTGGATGTCCGCCCGCAGGGGCGCTCCGCCGCAGGCCAGCACCTTCTTGCGCCCGCCCATCGCGTCCCTGATGCTGCTCAGGACCAGCGTGTCGGCCAGCTTGAACCGCACGATCAGCGACCTGCTGCGGGGCCGGTTCTCCGCGACCGCGGTGTGGAACTCGGTGCCCACCCGCAGCGCCCAGGCCATCAGCTTCTGCTTGAGCGGGGAGTCCGCGACCTTGTCCGAAGCGGCGGCGTAGACCTTCTCGTAGAGCCGCGGCACGCTGACCAGCAGGCTCGCGCGGGCCCGGGCCATCGCCTCGGCGACCGTACGCGGATCGGACACATAGGTGTTCATGGCTCCGTTGCTGAGCACGACATAGGTCCAGGCGCGCTCGAGGGCGTGGCTGAGCGGCAGGAAGCACAGCGAGGAGTCGGCGTCGGTGATCGCGAAGTACTGGTTCAGCACGTCCACCTGGAAGGTGAAGCCGCGATGGGTGAGCATCACGCCCTTCGGCTCGCCGGTCGTGCCCGAGGTGTAGATGATCGTGGCCAGCTCGTCGGCGGCCGCGGTGGCGAGACGGTCGTCGACAGCCGCGGTGTCTCCGCCGGCGGCGAGCTCGTCGGCCAGGCTCGTGGCTCCCGGTCCAGCCGGGCCATCGAACACCACCACCCGCTCGAGCACGGGCAGCTGTGCGCGGACCGCGTCCAGCTTCGCCAACTCGGTCTCGCCGGCGACGAACGCGACCCGGCAACCGGAGTCGGCCAGAATGTGCGCAGCCTGGTCAGCGGTGCTGGTGGCGTACAGCGGTACCGAGACCAGCCTCGCGGAGGCACAGGCGAGATCGACCAGCGTCCACTCGGGCCGGTTGGTGGAGAAGATCGCGACCCGCTCGCCCGGCTCGAGGCCGAGGCTGATCAGGCGCGCCGCCAGCCGGCGGACGTCGTCCAGCAGCTCCGCGTAGGTGCGGACCTCCCACTCCTCGCCGGCGGCGATCCGGGTGGCCGGGCGCCGCGCGTGGAGCGCTGCCGTCTCTGCGAACCTGACGGCCAGGTGTCCGGCGTCCATCGGCGCTCCTTCGCGGCGTGTTGTCAGTCCCAACCTACTCCAGCGTAGGTAGCTTTCGCAGCGCTGTGAAAGGGGCAGACTGGGGCTGAGGAGGTCTTGCGATGAACGACCCGGGGTTGCGCGACCTGGACGAATTGCTGCGACGACTGGAGCCGGTCCTGCGTCCGGGTGAATTCGTGGTGGTGAGCACGACCAGCGAGGTCACGCTGCCGGCGCTCGCGACCGTGGACGAGGACGAGGGAAGGACGCTGGTACTCGAGCGGCACGAGGCGGACGCGTTCCGCCTGGGCCACGTCGGCACCTTCGCGTGGATCACCCTCACCGTGCACTCCTCGCTCGAGGCGGTCGGGCTGACCGCGGCCGTGGCCAGGGCGCTCGCCGACCGCGACATCCCCTGCAACGTGCTGGCCGGCTTCCACCACGACCACCTGCTGGTACCCAGTGATCGCGCCAACGAAGCGATCGCCGCGCTGCGGCACCTGTCCGCGTCCGCGTCCGAGGCCGGAGACCAGCCGTAGCACCTGCGGCTCACCCCTGACGGCGGCCCACGGTGGGCGGGGACGGCGTCAGCGTCGCTGCCTACACTGCTGCCCATGGTGTTGATGGGCGGGCATGTCGACCAGGAGGATCCGATCGCCGAGGCGAAGGCGCGCGAGGCGGGCCTGAGCCAGTTCTTCCTGGGCGATCCCCAGGCGTGGAAGGGGCCCAAGGTCGCCTACCCCGGCGGCGCCGCGGCCCTGCGGCGGGACGCGGAGGAGGCGGGCGTCGCGCTCTACGTTCATGCGCCGTACGTGCTGAACCTCGCCTCGACGAACAACCGCATCCGGATCCCGAGCCGCCAACACCTGCAGAAGCAGCTCGCCGCGGCCGCGGAGATCGGGGCGGCAGGGGTGATCGTGCACGGCGGGCACGTGCTCGCCTCCGACGACCCCGCGGTGGGGTTCGACAACTGGCGCAAGGCGATCGACGGGCTCACCATCGACGTTCCGCTGCTGATCGAGAACACCGCGGGCGGCGCCAACGCGATGGCCCGCGAACTCGACCGGATCGCACGCCTGTGGGAGGCGATCTCGGCCTCACCCAACGCCGACCGGGTGGGTTTCTGCCTCGACACCTGCCACGCGCACGCCGGCGGGATCGAGCTGGCCGGACTGGTGGACAGGATCCGGGCGATCACCGGACGGATCGACCTCATCCACGCCAACGACTCCCGCGACGCCTTCGACTCCGGCGCCGACCGGCACACCAACTTCGGTCGGGGCAACTGCGATCCGCAGGGAGTGGCAGAGGTGGTCGCGACCGCGGGCGCTCCGATCGTGGTCGAGACCCCCGGCGGGGTGGACGGCCAGCGCGCCGACCTCGACTGGCTGCGCGCGCACATGGGCTGAGCCGCGAACGCGGCAATTCCTTGCACCAGGGTTCGACAGATGGACCGTTGAATCGTTTTAACGTGCCCTGGTCAATCCGTTCCCGCACGCGGCGATAGCCTGACCTTCGTGAGCAACAGCATCTACGTCGCCGCACCGGAGGGACGCACTGGCAAGTCCATGGTGGCCGTCGGCATGATTGAGGCCCTGACCCGCACGGTGAGCTCGGTCGGCGTGTTCCGCCCGGTCGTGGCCAGCGGGAGCGAGGACGCCATCCTGCACACGCTGATCAGCCAGCCGGGCGTCGAGCAGACCTACGACGAGGCCGTCGGCGTCACCTACGAGCAGGTTCATGACGACCCCGACGCCGCGCTGCACGTCCTGGTCGAGAAGTACGCGCTGATCAAGGAGCGCTACGAGTCCGTGGTGATCCTCGGCTCGGACTACACCGCGACCACCTCCCCGACCGAGCTGACCTTCAACGCGCGGGTGGCGGCGAACCTGAACACCCCGGTGATCCTCGTCGTCTCGGGCCGCAACCGGACGCCGGAGGACATCCGTTCGGCCGCAGAGGGCGGCCTGGCCGAGTTCCGGGCCCACCACGCGAAGGTGATCGCCGTGATCGCGAACCGGGTCTCCACGCTCGAACGGGCGTCCAGCGACGAGGTGGATCCGGCCGACCTCGAAGCCGTCCGGGCCGAACTGGCCAAGCTGCCGGACGTGATCACCGCGGCGCTCCCGGCCGACCGGCTGCTCGCTGCCCCGACCGTGCGGGCCCAATTCGACGCGGTCGAGGCGAACCTCGTGCTGGGCAATCCCGACCTGCTCGACCGGGAGAGCCAGGACACCCTGGTGGCGGCGATGACCCTGCCGAACGTGCTGCGCCGGCTGACCCCCGAGTCGACCGTGATCATGCCGGGCGACCGTTCGGACCTGCTGCCCGGTCTGCTGCTCGCGCACCGGTCCGGCTCGTTCCCTCCCCTGGCCGGGATCATCCTGCTGGGCGGCTACGAGATCCCGGACACGATCGTGAAGCTGGTCGACGGCATCCACAACCAGCTGCCGATCGGCATGACCAACCTCGGCACCTACACGTCCTCGGACCGCATGTTCCGGCTCGAGGGCGCGATGACGTCCAGCCCGCGCAAGGTGGAGGTCGCGCGCCGGCTGTTCTCCGAGCACGTGGACGTGGCGGCGCTGCTGAAGGCGCTCCAGGTGCACCGCTCCGACGTGATCACGCCGCTGATGTTCGAGCACCAGCTGCAGGAGCTCGCCCGCTCCGACCGGCGCACGATCGTGATGCCGGAGTCGACCGACGACCGCATCCTTACCTCGGCGGACATCCTGCTCCAGCGGGGCGTGGCGAACCTGATCCTGCTCGGCGACGCGCAGGCGATCAAGCAGCGTGCGACCCGGCTGGGGCTGAGCCTGCACGGCGTCACCGTGGTCGACCCGACCGACCCCGAACTGATCGAACGGTTCGCCGCGGAGTACGCGCGGCTGCGTGCCCACAAGGGCGTCACGATCGAGCAGGCGAAGGAGAAGCTCACCGACCTGAGCTACTTCGGCACGATGATGGTGCACCTGGGCATGGCGGACGGGATGGTGTCCGGTGCGATCAACACCACGGCGAACACGATCCGGCCGTCCCTGGAGTTCATCAAGACCAAGCCGGGCGTGAGCGTGGTGTCGGGCTCGTTCCTGATGTGCATGCCCGACCAGGTCGTGGTGTACGCCGACTGCGCGGTGAACCCCAACCCGACCGCTGCGCAACTGGCCGACATCGCGATCAGCTCTGCGGAGACGGCAGTGGCGTTCGGGATCGAGCCGCGGGTCGCGATGCTGTCCTACTCGACGGGCACCTCGGGTTTCGGCGCCGACGTGGACAAGGTGCGCGAGGCGACCGAGATCGTGCGGGCGAAGATGCCGGACCTGGCACTGGAGGGCCCGATCCAGTTCGACGCGGCCGTCGACCCGACCGTGGCAAAGACGAAGCTGCCCGACTCGCCGGTGGCCGGCCGGGCGACGGTGTTCATCTTCCCCGACCTGAACACCGGCAACAACACCTACAAGGCCGTGCAGCGCTCGAGCGGCGCGGTCGCGATCGGCCCCGTGCTGCAGGGCCTGAACAAGGCGGTCAACGACCTCTCGCGCGGCGCGCTGGTCGAGGACATCGTGAACACCGTGGCCATCACCGCCATCCAGGCGCAGGCCTGAACCCGAGGAGACCGAAGTGAGTACCCCCGTCCTGCTGCTGAACTGCGGCTCGAGTTCGATCAAGTACCAGGTGATCGACGCCGACACCGAGGTGGTGGTGGCCAACGGCATCATCCAGCGGATCGGTGAGGAGTCGGGCAGCCTCGACCACCGGCTCGACGGCGAGATGGTGCACGTCGACCGCGGCTTCCCGAACCACGCGCGGGCGCTGAACTACCTCGTCCGGGTGTTCAACGCACACGGGCCCGACCTGGAGTCGATCCGGGCGGTCGGCCACCGCACGGTGCACGGCGGGGACGCGTTCCGCTCCACCGTGGTGATCGACGACGCGGTGCTGGAGAAGCTGCGCGAACTGAGCCCGCTGGCTCCGCTGCACAACCCGCCCGGCATCGCCGGCATCGAGGCCGCCCGGGAGGCTCTGCCCGATGTCCCGCACGTGGCGATCTTCGACACGGCGTTCTTCTCGACCCTGCCGCCGGAGGCCTACACCTACGCCATCCCGGCCGACATCGCCGCCGAGCACGGCATCCGCAAGTACGGCTTCCACGGCACCTCGCACAGCTACGTGTCGAGGCGGGCGGCCGAGTTCCTGGGCCGCGACTACGGCGAGCTGAAGCAGATCGTCTGCCACCTGGGCAACGGCGCGTCCATCTCCGCGATCGACCGCGGCGTCGCGATCGACACCTCGATGGGGCTGACCCCGCTGGCCGGGCTGGTCATGGGCACCCGCTCCGGCGACGTCGACCCCGGCCTGCACGCGTTCCTCGGCCGCGAGCTGGGCATGGACCTGCAGGAGGTCGACAACCTGCTGAACAAGAAGTCGGGCATGCTCGGCCTCGCCGGAGTCACCGACTTCCGCGACCTGAACGAGCTGATCGAAGAGGGCGACGAAGCCGCGAAACTCGCGATGGCCGTCTACTGCCACCGGCTGATCAGCTACATCGGCGCCTACATCGCAGTACTCGGTGGGGTGGACGCGATCAGCTTCACCGCCGGCGTCGGCGAGAACGACGCGCTGGTCCGGGCGACCGTGGTGAAGCGACTGGCAGGCATCGGGGCGATCCTGGACGAGAAGGCGAACGCCGTCCGCTCGAAGGAGCCCCGGGTGATCTCGGCCTCCGACTCCCCGATCACGGTGCTCGTCGTGCCGACGAACGAGGAGCTGGCGATGGCCAGGGAGACGAAGGCAGCGATCGGCGCCTGAGCGCGCTCAGGCCAGCGCGAAGTCGACGGCCGCCTGCGCGTGCAGGCGGGTGGTCGGGAACGTGGGCAGGTCGACGTCGGTGGGCCGGACCAGCAACTCGATCTCCGTGCAGCCGAGGATCACGCCCCGGGCGCCGCGCGCGGCGAGGCGTCCGATGATCTCGACGTAGGCGGCGCGGGACTCCTCGCTGACCTGGCCGAGGACCAGTTCGGTGTAGATCACGCGGTCGACCAGGGCGCGGTCGTCGGCCTGCGGGATCAGCACGGTGAGCCCGCGACTGCGGAGCCGGTCGCTGTAGAACGACTCCTCCATGGTGAACCGGGTGCCGAGCAGGGCGACCGTGTCGACGCCGGCGGCCACCACCGCGTCCGCGACCACGTCGGCCAGGTGCAGCAACGGGACGGTGATGGCGTCGGCCACCTGATCGGCGACCTTGTGCATCGTGTTGGTGCAGATCAGCACGGCGTCGGCGCCGGCTGCCTGCAGGCCTCGCGCCGTGTCCGCGAGGAGACGGCCCGCGTCGTCCCAGCGTCCCTCGGACTGCATGGCCTCGATCTCGGCGAAGTCGACGGACGCGAGCACGCACCGCGCCGAGTGCAGCCCGCCGAGTCGCTCTTTCACCCCCTCGTTGAGGAGCTGGTAGTACAGGGCCGAGCTCTCCCAGCTCATGCCCCCGATGAGCCCGATGCATCGCATGGACGTGAGGCTAGCGCCGGTTGCCGCCGGTTG
>MTLD01002696.1_pt2 | contig 11265 bp, 10 predicted proteins | sample 1982471 | NCBI WGS metagenome assembly MTLD01 (sample SAMN05712604, study PRJNA340218) | biofilm metagenome | isolation source: sample SPM anode biofilm adapted to -50 mV | place: USA | collected 2012-02-03
CCCCGAGGAGGTCACCCCGCCGCCGTGGCTCGGCACCGAGCCTGCCGTCCCGGACGAGGACATCGAGACGGTCGTCGAGTGCGACGTGATCGTGGTGGGCGCAGGTGTCGCCGGTGTCACCGCGACGCGGTCGGCCGCCGAGGAAGGTGCGAAGGTCGTCGTCTTCGAGAAGGCGTCTGAGCCGCAGTGCCGAAGCGGCGAGTACGCCGTGATCAACGGCACGCTCCAGGAAGCCTGGGGCCGGGCCACGATGAACCCTGACGAGATCACCGACCGACTGATGAAGGAGTGCTCCTACCGGATCAAGCGCCCGATCATCAGCCGTTGGGCACATCACTGCGCGGAGGTCTTCGACTGGTACATCGCGGCCAAGCCGGACCTGTACATCGCGCCGACCAACCGCGCAGACATCCCCGACGAGAACGCCGGGTCGTTCCTGGTGCCGCTGAACCACCCGCTGCCGCCGCACTACGACTACCGCGAGGAGATCTTCCCGACCTATCCCACCTCGGTGGAGTTCCTGCCCAACCAGGCCCCGGTCTTCCAGGCCAACATGGCCAAGGCGGTCGCCGAGGGTGACGTGACCGCGTTCTACGGCCACTTCGTGGTGAAGCTGGTCAAGGACGGCAGCCGGGTGGTCGGTGTGATCGCGCGGGATGCGAAGAGCGGCAGGTACGTCAAGGCGATCGCCAGCAAGGGCGTCATCCTCGCGTCCGGCGACTACGGCAGCAACACCGAGCTGGTGCGCTACTACTGCCCCGAGATCATCGAGAACGGGCTGCCCGCCGTCTGGCTGAACCGGGACGTCGAGGGCAGGCCCACCAACACCGGCGACGGTCTCAAGCTCGGTGCGTGGGTCGGTGCCCGGATCCAGCAGAACCACGCGCCGATGGTGCACCACATGGGTGGCACCTCGGGCACCGGTGGCGTCATGGGCAACACCCCGTGGCTGTTCCTGAACGCCCGTGGTGAGCGGTTCATGAACGAGAGCGTGCCCGGCCAGCAGCTGGAGAACCAGATCGAGATGCAGCCCGGCCGACTGGCGTTCCAGCTGTGGGACGAGGCGTGGCCCGGGCAGGTGGAGTACATGCCCGCCAGCCACGGCACCGTCTGCTACTACTCCGAGGACAAGCCCCGGAACAACGACTGGGACCGCAGCTACCGTTCCCGGGCCGATCTGGACAAGGCCGTCGAGACCCATCAGGTGCAGAAGGCCGACACCCTGGAGGAGTTGTTCGAGTTGCTCGGGCTCCCCGCCGCCGCGGCTGCCGCGTCCGTCGCCCGCTACAACGAACTCGCGCGCAAGGGCAACGACGACGACTTCGGCAAGCCGGGCAAGCGTCTGTTCCCGCTCGAGCAGGGGCCGTTCTACGGCGTCCGGATGGGTGTCACCGGCATGCTGATCTGTGCCGGCGGCCTGGAGAGCGACGAGGAGGGGCGGACGTTCGACAACGAGCGCAACGTGATCCCCGGGCTCTACGTGGCCGGCAACATCCAGGGCAACCGCTACGCCGTCGAGTACCCGATCTGTCTGAAGGGACTGAGCCACTCGCTGTGCATGTTCTACGGTTACGTCGCCGGGAAGAACTGCGTGAACGGAGTCTGAGGATCGCGACGCAGAGCGAACGCACGGTCACCACGTTCCCTCTGATGGGGACGCTGGCGACGCTGTGCATCCCCGGCGAGGTGGACTCCGTGGTGACGGCGTCCGTCGTCCGGACGTTGCGCGACCTCGAGCGTCGGCTCACCGTGAACGGGCCGCCGCAGGTTCGGGCGGCGTCCCAGGTCGAGGCGGTCAACCTCGCTGCCGGGAGGACTGCGGTCGAGGTGGATCCTGAGGTGTACGCGCTCGTCCGCACCGCGGTCCTCGCCAGCCGCGAGCACCGGGACAGCTTCAACGCGCTGATCGGGCCGGTCGTCAAGGCGTGGGGGATCGGCTTCGCCGATGCCCGGGTGCCCGCGGAGGACGAGATCTCTCGCCTGCTGGCCCTGACCGATCCGGACGACGTCGAACTCGACGACGACCGGTGCGCCGTCCGGCTCGTGCGGCCGGGCATGCGGCTCGACCTGGGCGCGATCGCCAAGGGTTACGCGGCGGACCGGGCCGCGGACGTCTACCGTGCGCAGGGTGTCGAGGACGGCCTGATCGACCTCGGCGGCAACGTCGTTGCGATGGGCAGTTCCGACCTCGGCGGCGCCTGGCGGGTGGGCATCCAGTCCCCGTTCGCATCCCGGGGGACCGTGCTGGGCAGCCTGGCGCTGCAGGACGCGTCCGCGGTGACCTCGGGGACCTACGAGCGCGTCCTCGAGATCGGTGGACGGCGCTACCACCACATGCTCGACCCGCTGACCGGGCATCCGTTCGACACCGATCTCGCCGGAGTCACGATCATCGCCGGCTCGTCCGTGACCGCCGACCTCTGGGCGACGGTCGCGCAGGCCGGAGGACTGGACGCCGGCTACGCCAGGGTGTCCGACGCGTCCGGTGTCGAAGCGGTCTTCGTCGCCGCTGACGGCCGACTGGTCGCCACAGACGGGGCTGGGGAGCTGCTGTCGATCGCGTCCTGAGTCGTGCTGGTGGCGTGGTCCTCACGGCTGGCGAGCGGCCACAACCTGAACAGGTCGTGATACATCGCCATCACCGGGAAGGTCACCGCGAGCAGGGCGCTGGCGAGCCAGAGGTGCTGGTCGAGCGGGCTTGCGGCGGGCACGTCCGGGGTGAGTACGGGCTGCAGCAGCAGGTACAGGCGGGCGAGGCCGGTGCCGACCGCCGCGGCGACGACGGCGGAGACGAGGCCGCGGATGCGCCCGGTGAGATGCCGGGTGAGTGAACCCTGGAACATCGTCAGGACGACCACCGTGCCGAACATGAACGGCACCGGCACGCTCACCAGGAAGGTGTCCGGGCTCAGACCCAGTACCCGGGTGCAGAGGAGATACACCGGGACGCCGACCCCCAGCAGGACGAGGCTCCAGACCAGCCCCAGCACGGGCTGGCGCATGATCCGCGGGAACCGGGTCAGGGGCCACAGGTCGAAGTGCAGGAACAGGAAGATCGTCGCCAGGCAGGTCACGGCGGCGACCAGCCCGTCCCAGGCGGGGATGGGTCCGGACGGGTCCATGCCGGGGTAGAAGGGCTGCCCGGCAAACACGGAGAAGTCGAGAGAGCGCACCAGCAGGGCGGTGAGCGCGTACGCCGCCAGGATCAGGACCGCTCCACCGACCGGTCGGTTCCGGATGAGCGTGAACGGCCACCCGCCCCACACCACGTCCAGCCAGAAGGTGACCACGATCGAGAGGATGATCCCGAACGCGAGGAACGGGGTGTCGCCGCGGCCGCCGCCGACCGTCGCGGACAGGACGACCCAGGTCACCCCGGCGACGAGCGCGGCGAGTCCGAGCAGGCCGAGACCCCGCCACGGCTGACCCAGCAGGGCGACCGGACGTGGCTCACGGCCCTTCCAGAACCCCGCCACCACCACCGTGAACGGGATCGCGCACATCGCGACATCGGCGACGACGCCGGCCAGGGTCGCGTACGACCAGGGGGCGATCACCAGGAGGGCCAGGGCGATCGTCACGGCGGTCGCGCCGAGGCCGAGCCAGGGTTGGCGGAGTCCAGGCAGCATCGGGCGGAGCCTCTCGAGAGGATGGGGTTCGTGACACGCCCTCCTAGCGGACGCCGTGACGGACGCTACCCACCCGGCTGTGGAACAGGTACGCCAGATGTCGCATAGGTGTGACGATCCGGAGGGTGCCGGACTACGGGCCACCTCGACCCTGGGAACCGATGGAACCGATCGCGAAGGTCGCCTGAAGGTCCCGAACGTGCAAGTACTGGGATCCAGGGTCTCTCCCGTCCTGGCTAGGTCCCGTACTGATACGCGTCTGGCCTCTGATACCCGTCTGGCCGGAGCGGCTTCATGGGTGCAAGGGGCTGCGTCGCAAGGTGATTCTTCGATTCGAGATGCGCCATCCCGCGTTGGTCAGCACAAGCACGTCGTCGTAGACGAGACTGCCCGTCGACCCGTCCTTCCGGACTCCGATCGCCTTGGACCGCGCGGTGACTCGATCACCCTGCTGGCTCACGACGATGTTCGTCACATGGTGCCCGACGGGATTGTCATCGCCCAGTGCCAGGGATGCGTCCCTGATCGCATCTAGGCCCTTGAGGACCACGCCGCCCATCGGCGTCAGGTCGTACACAACGTCGGCGGTGAAGAGCTCGTGAAGGCGATCGAAACTACCGTCGTCGACGATGTGGCCATGGAGCGAGATGAGTTCATGGATCGCCAAGCGGTCCTCAACCGGAACGGTCACCGCCTGATCTTTGCATCGCGCGCCCAGCGAGCCAAGCTACGAACCAGAACCATCCGTTCCCGCGAAGCGCCCGGTCGAGCGCACGGCGGAACGCCAAGGCAGCGTGGAGCGTGCGCGGGGAGGTCGGCGGCGTCTGTCCCGAGCTCACTCGAGGAAAGCATCGGAGCCTGCGTGCAGGGCTCCACGCCGCAGGACGTGGCGAAGGCGCCCCCCGAGCGAGCGTCTGGAGGCGCTCGTGCAGGCCGTCCGGCAACCCTCGAACGCCGCACATGCCGCAGTGAGCGCCAGCATGACGGTAGCTGTCACGCTTCTTCATCATGCGATCCAATAGTGTGCAGGAGCGTGGACCACCTGGGTGGAGGAGCGGCATGGATGACCTTGAATATCGGGTGCGCCGGCTCGAGGATCGTCAGTTGATCCTTGACGTCGTTGTCCGCTACTGCGTTGCCGTCGATGCCAGGGACTGGACCATGTTCGCCAGTTGCTTCGCCCCTTCGGTACGTCGGGACGACGGGGGACTTGCGCGGGAGGACTTCGTCGCAGTTGTCGAAGGAGCCTTGCCGGGATTCCGAAGCACCCAGCACCTCAGTTCCAATCACCTGGTGACCTTCGACCCGGACGATCAGGACCGAGCGACCTGCGGGTTCGACATGTACGCCCAACATCTTCTTGAGACATCGCCCGCGGGCACCTACTACCTCCTGCGCGCTCGCTACACCGACGGGCTGATCAGAACGCCGGAAGGCTGGAAGATCGAGTCCATCACCACCACGAACCGGTGGGAGGAAGGCAATCTCAACGCCGTCGCGGAGGCGATCGAGCGGGTTCGCCTCAAGCCGACGTCCGAGTGACTCCAGCAGGCCCGGGCGCCAGCCCGCTCGCGGAAATCCTGCCGGTCAGCTGACGTAACCGCCCTCAACTGGGCCCCCAGTCGGCACCGAGCCTATGCCGAGCACCTCACGCCCGCCTGGTCGGCCCCCGCCTGTGTGGCGGGCCCACGGCAGCTGAGGTCGCGCGAGGCTGGTCCGCCGAGGTTAGCTGCATGCGCCTTTGCCGATGGCCACCCGGAGCGGTTCAAGACTGGGGTGGAGGTTGCTGCGGATCCCGAGGGTGAGGCAGGCCTGTGCCGTGGGTGTGAGGAGGCCGCCCAGGAAGCCGGTGTAGGAGTCGTTGCATGATTCGAGTCGGACACGGTGAGATCCGAAGCAATTCGAACAGCGTCGCCCGAGGCCTCGTCTCAGTCCCTGCCCGTTCACTGGTATTCGCGGCTGTCTGCAGGATTGGCGAGACCGCTGCTGGGTGCGACCGGTCAGGACAGCTGGAGGTCGCGGCGGCGCAGGCCGATCAGTCCGAGGGCGGTCAGGCCGAGGCCGATCACGGTGAGGATGATCAGGACTGCGGGGAGTCCTCCGGTCAGCAGTCCGGTGAAGGTGGCCGCGAACGGGGAGATGGCACCGACCGCGGTGGCGGGCAACAGGTTGAACTCGGCGAAGAGGTCGAGCAGCAGCAGCAGGCCCAGCACCGTCCAGCTTGCGGGGACGGCCGCCCGCGGCAGCCAGCCGGCCAGGGCGAGGGCGAGCCCGACCACGGCGAGCGTGGCGGGGAGGTAGGCGATCGTGGTGAGTGGAAGCGTCCAGCGCGCCGAGGTCAGTGCGGCGCCCACGCCGAGACCGAGCAGGATGACCGCACCGATCGCGACGGCGATCGTCCACCAGGCCAGCGACCAGCGGGTGCGGGTGACCGGTTGCGCCAGCACGGGCTCGGCGAGTCCGCCGGCTTCGTCCGCGCGCAGGGTGAGGACGGCGGCCAGAGCGGCGGCGCTGGCGACCTGGGCCAGTACGTACAGCACGAACTGGAAGAACACCTCGCCGACCGCGCCGCCGTGCCGGCGGGCGAAGTCCTCGAAGGCGGTGCCCGCCAGCTGCTGGTCGAGGTTGGCCAGGACCGAGCCCATCATCGCGCCGAGGAAGGCCAGCGCCGCGACCCAACCGATCAGGGTGCCGCGTTGCAGTCGGAGGGCCAGGGTCAACGGTGAGCGGATCCAACCGGGTGCGGTGGCGCTTCCCTTGCGGCCGGGGATCCTGCCGCTGCCATAGTCGCGGGACCTGTTCAGCCGCAGGGCGAGCCAGCCGAGAGCAGCGGAGAGCACCAGGGGAATCAGGGGCACCCAGAACCTGTCGGCGACGAACGCCTGTGCGTGTCGGGCCCAGCCGAACGGGCTGAGCCACACCAGTGGGCTGTGCAGGCTGTCGCCGATCGCGGCGATCAGGAAGAACACTCCCAGGACGACGGCGGATGCTCGTCCGGCCGCGGCGGGATCGGTCGCGAGCTGAGCACAGACGGCTCCGACCCCGGCGAAGAAGAGGATCGATGCCGCCAGCACCAGCCCGAGGACCGCGGATCCTGCCGAGGGCATCCCGGTTGCGACCAGCCCCAGGAAGGTGACCAGGCCGACCGCGACGCCCGCACCGCCGACGACGAGCAGGGCGGCCCGTACCTGGTCGGCGCGGGTGAGTCGTCCGGCGAGAAGCAGTTCGAGCCGTCCGGCCTGTTCGTCCGAGCGCAGGTACCTGACGGTGAACACGAGGGCGACGACGGCGCCGATCAGTGAGCCCGAGGAGGCGAGGGTCCATGCGACCAGCCCGCCGACCGAGGACTGGAAGATCGGGCCGCGGAGCGCGAGTTCGGCGGTATTGGCCATCGATTCGGCGGTGAAGGCGTCCCGGTCGGCCTGGGCCGGGTAGCCGATCCGGGTGGAGACCGCCATCAGCGCGGGCAGCAGGCCGAGTCCCAGGACCCAGATGAGCAGGCCCCACCGGGAGCGGCGCAGGTAGGCCCGGAGCAGTGTGGCCACTACTGCTCCTTCGGGGCGTAGTGGGCGAGGAAGACATCGTCGAGTGACGGTGCACCGGTTTCGAGGCTGTGGACGCCGCAGTCGGCCAGCCTTGCCAGCACGGCGGGGAGCGCCGCGCTGTCCACACTGAGCCGCAACCGCTCGCCCGCGGCTTCGAGGACATCGACACCCTCGAGCGCGAGCTCCGGCTGGGTGTCGACGCGGGCCGTGACCAGCGTCTGCTGGGCGCCGCGGAGTTCCGCCAGCGGCGCGGAGTCGACGAGCGTCCCGTCCCGGATGATGCTCACCCAGTCACAGAGCCGCTCCACCTCACCCAGGATGTGGCTTGAGAGCAGGATCGTCTTGCCCCGGGCCTGTTCGGCACGTACCGACTCCGCGAACGCCCGCTCCATCAGCGGATCCAGGCCGGAGGTCGGCTCGTCGAGGATCAGCAGCTCCGCGTCCGCTGCGAAGGCGGCGACCAGGGCGACCTTCTGTCTGTTGCCCTTGGAGTAGGTCCGGTTCTTCTTCGTCGGATCCAGGTCGAACACCTCGAGCCAGCGCGCCCGGTCGTCCCCGCCCCCGTGCAGCCGACCGAGGACGTCCAGAGTCTCCCCGCCCGTGAGGTTCGGCCACAGCACCACATCTCCGGGCACATAGGCCAGCCGGGAATGGATTGCGGCCACGTCCGCCCAGGGGTCCAGGCCGAACACCGCAACCTTCCCGGACGTGATGGCGAGCATCCCGAGCAACACCCGCATGGTCGTGGTCTTGCCTGCGCCGTTCGGGCCGAGGAACCCGTGCACCTGCCCCTCCTCGACCCGCAGGCTCAGACCGTCAAGGGCGAGCGTGCGCCCGTAGTGCTTGGTGATGTCGTCGAGCGTGATGATCGTGCTCATGCGAGTGCCCCCGACCGGGTGGCCTTCCGGGCAGCCTCCATCACTTCAGCCGAGGCAAGATCGGCGGCGAACAGATCCAGCTGGGCAGCCCCGATCCGCTGGTTCCCTGCAGGATCGTCGTCGGCGATACCGAGCGCCTTCTCGACGTAGGGCCGCAACAACTGCAACCCGAGCTTCATCGCCACCAGCACAGCCGCGCGGTCGCGGACCGACGTGGACAGGTCCTTCGGCAGGTAGGGCTCGGTGATACCCACCAGTTCATCGAAGAACCACTGTGCCTTCGACGAGTTCTCCACCAGCCGCCGGTTCAGGTACCGGATCACCACCGGCGCCGTGCGATACAACTGTGCGACGTAGTCGGCGTCGGCGATGCCGAGTTCACTCACCCCGGTCTTGACCTGCTCGCGGAAGTAGGTCAGGACGTAGTCGTCGCAGGCCTCGCGGAGGTCCTCCTTGCGACCGAAATGGTGCTGTACCAGCGCCGGAGAGCAGGCCGCGCGCTTCGCGATACCGCGGATGCTCGCTGCGTCCCCTTCTTCGATGAAGGCCACCAGCGCCGCGTTACGGATCCGGGCCCTGCCCGTGAGATCAACCTCTGCAATCACACATCGACTGTACGAACGTCCAGCTGACCGGGCAACTGTACAGCCAGCGGCGGGTCGTACAGGCCTGGCCAAGAAGCCACAACGAGCGGATCTCCGGCCGGGCGGCGTGGAAGCAGCAGTTCGTCGCCGGTGGCGGCTGCACCTGGCCGTCGAACCCGCTGGTCAGGCGTCGCGCCGCCAGGAGCCCGAGCGTCCCCCGTCCTTCGCGAGGAGGCGGACGTGCTCGATCTCGACGGTCCGGTCCACGCCCTTGACCATGTCGACGACGGCCAGCGCGGCGACCGAGGCCGCGGTCAGGGCCTCCATCTCGACGCCGGTGCGGTCGGCCGTCCGGACCGTCGCGGCGATCCGGACGCCGTCCTGGGCCACCTCGACCTCGACTTCGACGCCATGGACGCCGATGACGTGCGCAAGCGGCAGCAGTTCCGGCGTCCGCTTCGCCGCGGCGATGCCGGCGATCCGGGCGACCGCGAGCACGTCGCCCTTGGGGACGCCGCCCGACCGCAGCAGCGCGACCACGCCCGCCGGGCAGCGGACGAATGCGGCAGCCGTGGCCGACCGGACGGTGATCGCCTTGCCGCTGACGTCGACCATGCGGGCGTTGCCCGCACTGTCGAGATGGGTGAGCTCACTCATGGGCGACTCCTCGGGGTGATCGGGATCTCCGCCGTGCGGGCGGTCATCGAGTCCAGGTAGAGCAGCCGGCCGAACAGCGGCTCGCCGGCTCCGGTGATCAGTTTGACGGCTTCGGTGGCCATCAGTGCGCCCACCTGGCCGCACATCGCGCCCAGGACGCCGACCTGCGCTGCGGTCACCCAGGTGGCCGGGTCGGGCGGTTCGGGGTGCAGGTCGCGCAGCGTGATCCCGGGGACGGGTCCCTCCGGTCCGCGCGGACGGCTCCAGAACACGCTCACCTGCGCCCGGGTGACGAGCACGGCGCCCCACACCACCGGGATACCGAGGTCGGCGCAGGCGTCGGAGATGACGTAGCGGGTGGGGAAGTTGTCGACGGCGTCCACCACCAGGTCGTAGCCGCCGAGGATCCCGGCCGCGTTGTCGGCGGTGAGCCGGACGACCTGCGGAACCACCCGGACGTCCGGGTCGAGTTCGGCGAGCCGTGCGGCCGCGCTGTCGGCCTTCGCCACCCCGACGCCGGCGGTCACGTGCAGCACCTGGCGCTGCAGGTTGACCAGCTCGACGGTGTCCGCGTCCACGATCCCGAGCGTGCCCACCCCGGCAGCCGCCAGGTACAGCAGGGCGGGGCTGCCGAGCCCGCCGGCGCCCACGACGCACACCTTCGCCGCGCGCAGCCGCCGCTGCGCGACTTCGCCCAGCTCGGGGATCGGCAGGTGGCGCGCGAATCGCTCCCGATCGGACGCCGACAGCTCGGGACCGGGGTCCACCAGAGGATCGAGCCTCAGGTTCACAGCCATCGCACCGCCACCAGATCGCCGACCGCCACGGCCGTCACGTCCTCACCGACCGAGCAGTAGCCGCCCGCCTCGGCCAGCGAGGACACGAGATGCGAGGCCGAACCCCGACGATGGGCCGGGACAGCGATCAGCCGGCCGTCGGCACCGGTGGAGAGCCGGACGGGGACGATCTGCCGCCGTCCCGCGGGCGAGGTCCACGCGGCCCCGGCGACTGCCGTCAACCACGCACGGGCCGGGCGGCCGAGCAGGCGGTCCAGCATCGGCTGGACGAAGAGCAGATAGCTCAGCGCCGCTGACAAGGGGTTTCCCGGGAGCGACAGAACCGGGGTCCCCTTCCACACCGCCCATCCCTGGGGCTTCCCTGGCTGCACCCGGACGCTGCGGAACGTCCCGCCGGCACCCAGGAGCACGTCGCGCACGACGTCGTACGCTCCCACGCTCGCGCCGCCGGTGAGCACGACGAGGTCGGCCTCGACCTCGTCGAGCCAGGCGGCCAACGCCTCCGCGTCGTCCCTGGCCGCTTCCGACCGGCGGACGTCCGCGCCGTCGCCGGCCAGCATCGCGGCCAGCGCGAACGAGTTCGACTCGTAGATCTGGCCGCGCCCGAGCGGGGAGCCGTCGGCGACCAGTTCGTCGCCGGTCGAACGCACCGCGACCACCGGCCGAGGCCGCACCGGCACCGAGACCAACCCGACCGCGGCGAGTTCGGCGGCCACTCCTGCGGTGATCTCCGTCCCGGCCATGGCGACCCGGGCGCCGGCGGCGAAGTCCTCACCGGCGTGACGGACGTACGTGCCCACCGCCTGCGGCGCGCGGGTGATGGTCGTGGTGACCTCATCGTCGGGCGCCCGGTCGGCCGGCCCGAACGCGGCTTCGGTGTCCTCGACCGGCACCACCGTGTCGGCGAAGGTGGGCAACGGTGCCCCGGTCATGATCCGGACGCATTCGCCCGGCCCGGCCACGGGGTCGGCGGAACTGCCGGCAGCGACATCGCCGACCACCCGGAGCGTCACCGGGGCCGCCACCACGTCGGCGTAGCGCACCGCGTACCCGTCCATCGCCGAGTTCGCGAACACCGGGATGCTCACCGGGCTCACCACGTCTCGCGCCAGTACCCGCCCCGAGGCAGCCGCCAATGGAACCGATTCGACGCGGCTGTCCGGGCGGACGAGGCC
>MTLD01001261.1_pt2 | contig 11255 bp, 12 predicted proteins | sample 1982471 | NCBI WGS metagenome assembly MTLD01 (sample SAMN05712604, study PRJNA340218) | biofilm metagenome | isolation source: sample SPM anode biofilm adapted to -50 mV | place: USA | collected 2012-02-03
GCCCCGGTGCCGTGGCTGGGGTCGACGATCACCGGCAGGTGGCTGACGCTCTTCACGGCAGCCACGGCGCTCAGGTCGAGCGTGTTGCGCGTATAGTCCTCGAACGTGCGGATGCCCCGCTCGCACATGATAACGTTGTAGTTGCCCTCGTTCATGATATACTCGGCGGCGTTCAGCCATTCGTTGATGGTGGCCGCCATGCCGCGTTTGAGCAGGACAGGCTTGTCGGCCTTGCCCACCGCCTTGAGGAGCTGGAAATTATGCATATTGCGGGCCCCTACCTGGAGAACGTCGGCGTAGGCGCCCACCACCGGCACCGACTGGATATCGACCACCTCGGTGACGATCTTCAGGCCGGTCTTCTCCCTGGCCTCGGCCAGCATCTCCAGGCCCTTCTCCTCCAGGCCCTGGAAGGCGTACGGCGACGTCCGCGGCTTGTACGCCCCGCCCCGCAGGAACTGCGCGCCGCAATCCTTGACCGCCTGAGCGGCCTCCAGCAGCTGTTCGCGGCTCTCCACCGCGCACGGCCCGGCCATAACCACCAGGCCCTCGCCGCCCACCGGCACGCCGCCGACGTCGATGACGCTGCCCTCGTGCTTGAACTCGCGGCTGACCAGCTTGTAGCTCTCGGTCACGGCCACGACCTTCTCCACCCCCGGCAGCACCTCCACCGGGAAGCCGTTGATGACCTTCTTGTCGCCGATCACGCCGATAATCGTGCGATATCGCCCCTCCGACAGATGCACTTTCAGGCCGAGGCCGGTTATCTTCTCCACGACGCGGTTGATGTCCACGTCGCTGGCATGAGGCTGCATTACGATGATCATGATTTTAGTTCCCCCGTTCTAAATTATTTGGACTGTGCGAGGCTGTCTATGAGGCTCCAGATGCAAGGCGCGACGAGAACGCGACCGGAGGCGTACTGGAAGTACGTCGGAGGAGCGCTCGCAGAAGCAACGCCGCAGATGGACCTCAGAGGCAGCCTCCCCTGGGAAAATATAAAAACCCCCGTCCCTGTACAGGGACGGGGGTTAAATATACTCCCGTGGTACCACCCTGCTTGCTTAAACATATAGCAAGCCGCTCTCTTCAGGTACGGGACATTAGTCCGATACCCTAGCCCATGATAACGGTGGCGTTCCGGCGCGGTCTACTCGCCTGCGGCTTTCGACCTGCTGCTCGCGGGTGTATTTCGGTCAGCGCGTCTGCCGGGTCGCACCGACCCCCGGCTCTCTGGGAAACGCCTCTGGCTTACTTCTCCCGCTCATCGCATTTCGCTGTGTTGTTGATAGTAACTATAGCAAAAGACAACCGTCGTTGTCAAGGCCTCTTTTTTATACAGTCGCCGGCCCACTGCCGCATTCGCCGGCCTCGCCCTTCATAATCGCCAGCCCGTGCTCGAGCGCGGGCAGCACGACCTCCAGGCACTCTTTGACCCCTTTGGGGCTGCCGGGGAGGTTGATGATGAGCGTGCGGCCGCGGATGCCGGCCACGGCCCGCGACAGCATGGCCCGCGAAGTCACTTCCAGCGACCTGGCCCGCATGGCCTCGGGGATGCCCGGCACCTGACGGTCGATAACGGCCAGCGTGGCCTCGGGGGTGACGTCGCGCGGCCCCAGGCCGGTGCCGCCGGTCGTGAGAATGAGGTCGACGGCCAGGTTGTCCACCATATTGACGATCTCGCGGCTGAGGGCGGCGCGCTCGTCGGGCACGATGACATAGTGGCGCACTTCGCCGATGCCGGCCAGCATGGTGGCGATGGTGCGACCGCTGACATCCTCGCGTTCGCCGCGGGAGCCCTTGTCGCTCGCGGTTATGATGCCAATACTAAACATTGGCGGCCACCTCAAGCTTATCGCCGACCGTCACCGGTCCCCCGGCCACTACGATGGCGAAGATGCCCTCCTTGGGCATGACGCAGTCGCCGGCCTGGTAATAGATGGCGCAGCGGGTGTGGCATTCCTTGCCGATCTGGCTTACTTCCAGAAGCGCGTCGCCGACCTTCAGGCGGGTGCCCACCGGCAGCGACACGAGGTCGATCCCTTCGGTGGTGAGATTCTCGGCGAAATCGCCCGGACCGACGTCGAGCCCTTTCGCCCGCATCTTTTCGATGCTTTCCATTGCCAACAGGCTCACCTGGCGATGGGCGAAGCCGGCGTGGCCGTCGCCCGCCAGCCCCAGCCCGGGCAGCAGTTCGGCGCAGCCGACGTTTTTCTTGCGTTCGCCTTTGTTGACGCTCGTGTTTACGGCGATGATTTTTCCGGACACTGCTACGGCCTCCCAGTTAGTCAGTCTTCCCGCACATAATTGCCGCTCTTGCCGCCCGATTTGGCGGCCAGGCGCACGTATTCCACGACCATGCCCTTGTCGACCGCCTTGGCCATGTCGTAGATGGTCAGAGCGGCCACGGACACGGCCGCCAGCGCTTCCATTTCCACGCCGGTCTTGCCGGTCGTCCTTACCGTGGCGACGATGTCGATCGCGCTGGCGGCCTCGTCGACGCGGAAAGCGATGTCGACGCCCGTCAGCAGCAGGGGATGGCACATCGGGATAAGCTGCCACGTCTGCTTTGCTCCCATGATGCCGGCCACCTGGGCCACGCCCAGCACGTCACCCTTGCCGATCGCCCCCGCCTGGATGAGGGCCAGCGTCGCAGGCAGCATCTTAACCCGGCCCTCGGCCACCGCCTCGCGCTGCGTCTCGTCCTTGGCCGTCACGTCGACCATCCGGGCGCGGCCGGCTTTGTTAAAATGGGTAAATTCCACGCCAGGCTCCTTTCCGCTCACGCCTTGGCGGCAAAATCCCGGGGGAACAGCTCCACCCGGTCGCCGTCGGACAGCGGGCGCGACAGGGTGCTCTCGCTGCCGTTCACCGCGGCGAGTTTTATTTCGGCGGGGTCGATCTCCAGCTCGGCCAGGAGTTCCTCCAAAGATATGCCGTCAGGAACATCGGCCGCCATCATTCCCGTGTCCGAACCTGCCGACAGGTAGCGCCGGAGCGACGCGTACAAGCGCACTTCGATAACCAAACCTGCTCCACAACCTTCCCTGCGATGCTTCCTCATGCAAACTTACATAGTACTATTCGGGCAGAGCAGGCTAATTCCTGCCGGTTATTACCAAATATTGTAAAACAAACTTGTCAGCCGCCGATTTGCGACATGCGGCGCCCGAAGCCGGGATAGCCGCTTGTGCGGCAGAGGGAATGGCCGTCAGGCTTGGCGCGGACGGCCGCGGTGAACAGCGTCGCCAATTCGTCGTCGCTGGCCCCGGCCCGCAGCGGCGTCCTGACGTCGATCTCGCGGTCGCTCAAAAGGCAGGGACGGAGACGGCCGTCGGCCGTCAACCGCAGGCGGTTGCAGGCGCCGCAGAAGTGCTCGCTGAGCGGGGTGATGAACCCGAACGTCCCCAGCGACTTCGGCAGGCGCCAGTAGCGGGCCGGGCCGTTGCCTCTGAGGGTCGCGGGTTCCAGGCGGCCGTGCCCCGCTTCTTCCAGCAGCCGTCTGACGGTGGCGATGTCGGGCCCGGCGTCCAGGCCGCTATCGCCCAGCGGCATGCGCTCGATGAACCTCACGGCGATGGGGTAACGGTGGACCTGGTCGACGAAGAAGGCCAGATCGGCGGCGGTGAGGGCCTCGGTGAGAACGACGTTGAGCTTCAGCGGCGTCAGACCGGCGGCGAGGGCGCTCTCCACCCCGCGCAGCGTATCCTCCAGCTTGCCGCAGTAGGTAACCTTGGCGAATCTGGCGGGGTCGACGGTGTCGAGGCTGATGTTGACCCTGTCGAGGCCGGCGACCTTGAGCGCCGGCGCAAACTCAGGCAGCAGGCTGCCGTTCGTGGTCAGCGACAGGTCCTCGATCGTCCCGAGGCGCTTAATGGCGGCGACAAAATCGACGAAGCCCTTGCGGACCAGCGGCTCGCCGCCTGTCAGCCGCACGTTCCTGATGCCCTCGCGGCTGAAAACGGCGATGAGGCGCAGGAGTTCTTCATAGGTGAGTATTTCGGCGTGGGTCAGCCACTTTACGCCCCGCGGCGGCATGCAGTACGCGCAGCGGAAATTGCAGCGGTCGGTGACAGACACCCGGAGGTAATGGATCGTCCGGTCGTGGCCGTCGCGCATAATCCCGCCCCTTTCCATTCTTGGTTAGGTCTGTGGTTGATTAATTCGCCGGCTGCGGACGGATAACCTGCCGCGCCGGGATGGGAAAAGGGGGCAATAACCGAAAACCTTGCCGGCGGCAGGAGGATTTTAGCTATGCGTCGATAATAATATTTTTGGATATTATCCGCAAAACTATCAAATAAAACCATCAAGGAGGTTTGGCGATGAAAACCCTGAAATTTCTCGGTCATGCCTGCTTTCTGCTCTCCGACGGCAAGACGTCCATCATCTTCGATCCCTTCCTGACCGGCAACCCCTCGGCCGCCGCGGAGGCGTCGGCCATCGACTGCCAGTACGTCATGCCCTCGCATTGCCATGGCGACCACTTCGGCGACGCGGTGGCGATCGCCAAACGCACCGGCGCGACCGTGGTGTCCACCGCCGAGGTGGCCGGCTCCTGCAGCTCCCAGGGCTGCCAGGCCCACGGGATGCACCTGGGCGGCAAACACGCCTTCGACTTCGGCTACGTCCGCCTCACGCTCGCCTTCCACGGCTCCGGGGTGCCGGGCGGCCACGCCTGCGGCTTCGTGGTCAACTTCGGCGGCACCACCGTCTACCATGCCGGCGATACCGCCCTGTTCAGCGACATGGCCCTTATCGGCCGGCTGGAGAAAATCGACTACGCCCTGCTGCCGATCGGCGATAACTACACCATGGGGCCGACGGACGCCGCCGAGGCCGTCGCCCTGATCAAGCCGCGCTTCGTCGTGCCGATGCACTACAACACCTGGCCGCTCATCGCCCAGGACCCGCAGGCGTTCAAGAAAGACGTGGAAACACGCGTCGGCGTCCCGGTGCTGGTCATCAAGCCCGGCGAAACGATCACCTTAGAATAGAGCACAAAAAAAGAACCCGGCAGACATCGTCTGCGGGTTCTTTCATCTTTTCCGCTATCCCTGTCACCAGGGGTCTGTCAGACTGCCGTCCGCGGCGAACTTCATCGGCGCGAGCGGACCGACGATCTCCACGTTGGGGTTCGCTTCCGCCTCGGGCAGCAAAGCCTCGGAGACGTACAGCTCGCCCAGCTGCAGGGTGTTCTTGATCCTCACAAGCCTCGCCCGGGTGGGGTCGGGGATGAAGCACGTTTTCAGCGCCACGCGGACGGCGTCGAAGTCGGTATCGACGATCATCGGGATGCGGGCCGACGCCGTCACCGTCGAGGTGAGGGCGTTGGCGTACACGGCGTCGTAATCGTACCTGGCGAACAGCCGGCGGGTGGTGACGTCGGCCAGGCCGACGCCGTTGGCGTTGCCGGCGCTCTTGTCCGTCACGTCCAGCACGGCGATCTTGCTCACCTCGGGTCCGCCGGAGATAAACGGGGTCGAGTAACGCCCGGTGATATTCCCATCGATCCCGCCGCCGGAGAACTCCTTGCCGATCCAGTCGACCACGAGCACATCCATCTTCGGGAACATGATACGGGGCATGTTGGCCTTGGCTTCCGCCAGCAGCCGCTGGTCGGCGGCGATCAGGTCGGCGGCCGGCATGCATTCCACCTTCATGATCCTGTCGTAGGCGTTCTCCACCGTGGCGATGCCGAACAGCACCTTGCAGGCGGCGATCTTGATCGCCGCCATCTTCACGATGAACTCGGCCATATGGCCGAACCCGTACGTGTGGCAGGAGTCGGCCCCCTGCTGCTTGCCCAGGCCGATGGACAGCATCTTGACGACGCCGCTTTCGCTCGGCCCGCGGAACGCGTTGTGCGGCTTCACCCGGTTCAGCACGACGATGCCGTCGGCCTCATAGGCGTATTTGTCGATCAGCACCGGCAACCCGTTCTCGAGTTTGCCGACCTCGACCACTTCCATCGAGGAGAGGATGGGACAGCCGACCGACTCTTCCGTCACCCCCAGGTGGGCGAGCACTTTGATCTGCCCGGCAGCCGTGGCGCCGCCATGGCTGCCCATGGCCGGCACGACGAACGGCTGCGCGCCGCGCTTCTTCAGTTCCTCGACCGTCACCCGCGCCAGGGTGGCGACGCTGTCTATGCCCCGGCTGCCGACCGCGAGGGCGATCCTCATCCCCGGCTTCACCAGGCGGGAGATCTCCTCCCGGCCCAGCTCCTGCCGCAGAGCGGTTTCGACATCCTCCACGGCGGGCGCCGGGAAGCGCTGGCGGACCTTGGCTACTTTCGGCAACGGCACATTTTTCAATAGCTCATGTATTATGCTCATGAATTTTCCCGCTTTCACCAGGGCCGCAGACGAAGGTTATTTCTTTTCCAGGCCCAGTTCTTTGACAAGTTTGCCGTAGTCGTCGAACGCCTGCTTCATGAACTTGCCGTAATCTTCGGCGTTCTGGTACTGCACCGGCTGAAGCATATCCTGCATCGCTTTCTTGAAGTCGGGATCGTCGCAGATCTTCTTGAACAGGTCGCTGTAGTAGGCGATGATCTCCGGCGAGGTACCCTTGGCGACGGCTATGCCTTTAACCGAGCCCCAGGTGTAGAAGTTGATGCCCTGCTCCTTGAGGGTCGGGACGTTGGGCAGCGACGGGTCTCTATCCGGGGTGGCGATGCCGATCGCCCGCACCTTGTTGGATTTGAGCGGGCCGACGACCTCGGCGGGATGGTTGCCGCCCATGATGGTCTGGCCGCCGATGAGGGTCGTCATCGACTGCGAGCCGCCGGCGTGCGGAATGGGCGTCACGGGGATACCGGCCGCCTTGCCGATGCCGCGCATGACGATGTCGACGGCGCCGGCCGTGGTCGATACCGAAGCGGTAACAGGCTTGTTCTCCTTCTTCGACCATTCGACGATATCCTTAACCGACTTGAAGGGCGAATTCTCCGGAACGAGCACGACGACCGAGTGCATCGACAAGCGGGCTACCGGCAGAAGGTCACGGAAAGGATCGTAGTCCACCTTCTGCAGGTGGGGCATGACCAGGTCGCAGCCCGACCCGTAACCGAGGACGAGGCTGTAGCCGTCCGCCTTGCCGCGGGCTACGAAGGCAGCGCCTTCGACGCCGCCGCCGCCGGGTTTATTGACGATCTGCACCGGCTGCGGGCAATACTTGGACCAAACTTTTTCGACGGCGCGGGCCAGCAGGTCGGACGAGCCGCCGGCCGCGTAGGGGACGACGATGGTGACCGGCTTTTCGGGCTTGAAGGCCTTGCCGGCCTCCTGTTTCTTGTCGCCGCCGGCCGGCTTGCCGCAGCCCGCCGCGAGCACCATGGCGAGCGCCACGAGCACCGCAACAAAGATTACCCATTTCTTCCTGCCTAACATTTGATTCCCCTCCCTTTTATTTTTTGAATCCTAACCCCGAAGTTAAACTTGCCTGCCTATTCTACGCACCTGCATGCATCAGTTCGCTTGTTCGATGACCTTCCGCCTGTTCTTGCGGTAGCCCAAGTAAAGCTGGCTGACAAGCACAAGCACGAACAGCGCCATCAGCGTTCCCGAAATCGGCCTCGTGAAAAAGATCGCCGGGCTGCCCTGCGACATCAGCAGTGATTGCCGCAAGGCATTCTCGATCAGCGGCGCGAGGATGAACGCCATGATCAGCGGCCCAGGCTCGAAGCCCAGTTTGCGGAAGATGTAGCCCACGATGCCGAAGGCGACGAACACATAGATGCTGAACACGTCGTTGGCGAGGCTGTAACAGCCCACCACGGTGAACATGACGATGACGGGGCCCATGATGCCGAACGGCACCTTCAAGAGCTGCACCCACAAGCCGATCAGCGGCAGGTTGAGGACAAGGAGGATGATGTTGCCGAAATACATCGAAGCGATGACGCCCCAGAAGATGTCGGGATGCTCGCCGATGAGGAATGGTCCCGGCGTTACGCCCTGCACCATCAGGGCGGCGAAAATCATCGCGATCGACGCGTTGCAGGGTATCCCCAGCGTCAGCAGCGGGATGAAGGACGAACTCGACGCCCCGTTGTTGGCCGACTCCGGGCCGGCTACCCCGGCGATGGCGCCGTGGCCGAACTCTTCCGGCTTCTTCGACAGCCGCTGCTCCATGGCGTACGACGTCAGCGACGCGACGACGGCGCCGCCGCCGGGGATTATCCCGGTAAAGAAGCCGACAATCGACCCGCGGACGATCGCCCATTTGCTTTCCGCCCAGTCCTGGGCGGTCGGAAACAGTTTGCCGATCGTTCTCGTCACGAATTCGGCGCCGGCCTTATCCTCCAGCGTGAGCAGGACCTCGCTCAGCCCGAACATACCCATGGCCAGGGTGACGAAATCGAAGCCGCCCTGCAGGGAGATGATGCCGAACGTGAACCGCTCCTTGCCGGAAATCGGGTCAAGGCCGACGTTGGACAGCAACACCCCGATAAAAATCATGATCGTCCCTTTGACCGGCGAGCTCCCGGACAGGAAGACGGCCAGCAGCAGCCCGAACAGCAACAGGGCGAAATACTCCGGAGCCCCGAACCGCAGGGCGAACTCGGCCAGCGGCGGAGCCATGAACGTCAGGCCGATGACGCCGACCGTGCCGGCCACGAACGAGCCGATGGCCGCAATCGCCAGCGCCGCGCCCGCCCGGCCCTTCTTCGCCATCTCGAAGCCGTCGATGCAGGAGACGACCGAGGCAGCCTCGCCGGGTATCCGCATGAGGATGGAGGTTGTCGAGCCTCCGTACATCGCCCCGTAATAGATGCCGGCCAGGAAAATGATCGAAGTCGCCGGCGAATGGAGCGCGTAAACGACCGGCAGCAGCAGCGAAATCGTCGCCGCCGGGCCCAGTCCCGGCAGGACGCCGATTGCCGTGCCCAGCGCGGCCCCCAGGAGGCAGTACATCAAGTTGGTGGCGGTGAAAGCTATCGAAAAACCGCCGATCAGTCCCGAAAAAACATCCATAACTTAGCCGCCACCCCTTAAAAGAATAAATCTTCTAGTAAGCCCTCCGGGAGCGCCACGGACAGCAGGTAGCCGAAGAGCACATACATGACGGTCGTGCCGATGATAGCGACTAAAGCCGTCTTCTTCCATTTCTCCCCTTCGATCAACACCTGCCAGGCGACGAGAAAAAGTAGCGTAGACGGCACATACCCCAGCGGCTCCATCAGCATCGCGTAGGCCGCCGTTGCCGCGACGGCGATCACCGGCCGCACCAGCTGGCCTTTGCCCCACAGCGGCTCGGAAGCGCTCTGTACGGGATTGGCGATGATCCATATCAGGCACAGGATAACGATCCCCGCCCCAGAGATGAACGGGAACGCCCCCGGCCCCGGCTGGCTGATCGTGCCGATTTTCAACTGGAACATGCCGTAATATGCCGAGGCGAGACCGAGGCAGATGAGAAAGAGTCCCGCCCTGCGTTCCTGAATCGTCATGTTGCTTTCGCCCTCCGCCCGTGCCTATTTCAGGAGGCCCATGCCTACCAGTACCTTGCGGAGCTTCTCCCGCTCCTCGGCCGTCATCGGTCCCACCGGCTCCATGCACGGTCCGGCTTCGATGCCCAGCATCGTCAGCGACTCCTTGATGACCGCCGGGAAGGTGCCGATACCGAAGGCGATGCGCAGCGGCGCCAGCGTGAACTGAGCCTCGAGCGCCCCGGCCCGGTCGCCGGCCAGGTACTTGTCGTAGATGTCGGCGCACAAGCGCGGCGCCACATTGGCGCAGGCGGCGATCGAGCCGGTGGCGCCGTAGCACAACCCGGCATAAATCAGCGTATCGCGCCCGAGAAGGACGTGGAAGTCCTTGCCGCGGGTGGTGCGGATGTACTCGCCCGTCAGGGTGAAGTCGCCGCTGGAGTCCTTGACCCCGACGATATTGTCGACGTCCGCCAGTTTGGCCACCGTGTCGACGGAGAGGTTTACGCCCGTCTTGGGCGGGTTGTTGTACAGCAGGACCGGCAGCTTCGTGCTGGCGGCGATCTTCTTGTAGTGGTCGACAAGCTGCCCCTGGCTGGGGCTGATGAACATCGGCGTCAGAACCGACACCGCATCCACGCCGCACTCCTCGGCAATCTTGGTCAGCTTGATCGACTCCCGGGTGGTGATGGCCCCGGTGCCGGCGTAAATCGGCACGCGGCCTTTCGTCTCATCCATCGACACTTCCCAGATATAGCGGCTCTCCTCAGGCGTTACACCGTAAAACTCGCCGGTCGTGCCGACGATGAACAAGCCATGGACACCGCCGTCGATCAGATGGTTGATAAGTTTCCGCATCGCTTTCTCGTTGAATGCTCCCTCTGCGGTCAACGGAGTGATGACCGCCGGGATGATGCCTTTTGGTACGAAACCCACAGCTGTTTCCCCCTTTATCCTTATCGGTAATCCCTGCGCTTAGCGGCGCGGCGAAGCCGGCTTGTTGACCGGCCAGGACGGCGTCTTGCCGTTCATGACTTCGTCGATGCCTATCGCCGCGTGGACCGCCATACGGATGGTGCACTCGGCCGTAAGGGCGGCGTTGTGCGGCGTCACGATGACGTTATCCATCGTCAGCAGCGGGTTGTCGCGGTCGGGCGGCTCCTTCTCGAAAACGTCGAGGGCGGCACCGGCGATCTTGTTCGCGCGCAGCGCCTCGATCAGTTCATTTTCCAGGACCAGCTCGCCGCGGGCCACGTTGATGAAATACGCCGTCGGCTTCATGAGCGAGAACTCCTTCATGCCCACCATCTTCTTGCCGAGGTAGGGCATATGGAGGGAGACGAAATCGGGGCGGGCGAAAATATCCTCCCACTTGTCGGTCATCTCCACGCCCTCGGGCGCCTTGGCCTGGGGCACGAACGGATCGTAGGCGAGGATCTTCATGCCGAAACCGAGTCTGGCCTTGTTCGCGACCAGGCGACCGATCTTGCCGAGGCCGACGATGCCCAGAACCTTATCCTCCAGGTCCATGCCGCGGACCTTGTTGCGGATTTCGAAGTTGCCCTTGCGGAACTCGCGCTCGCAATACGTCATCTGCCGGCCGAGAGCAACCACCATGCCGACGGCGATCTCCGCCACCGTGTTCGAGTTGGACAGCGGGGCGTTGGTCACCCAGATGCCCAGCCGCTCGGCTGCCTTAAGGTCGATATTGTCCACGCCGACGCCGTGGCGACCGATAACCTTCAGCTTGGGGGCGGCTTCCATAACCTCGGCGGGGAACGGCGCCGTCCGCGCGACGATGGCGTCGCAATCGACGACG